>Ga0302167_10000154_pt1 | contig 37045 bp, 33 predicted proteins | sample I_Fen_N1_1_FD_193496 | JGI IMG/M metagenome (GOLD analysis project Ga0302167, IMG submission 193496) | Peat permafrost microbial communities from Stordalen Mire near Abisko, Sweden - I_Fen_N1_1 | ecosystem: Environmental > Terrestrial > Soil > Wetlands > Permafrost | place: Sweden: Abisko... | reverse complement strand
TTTTGCAAAAATACAATAAAAAAAACCTTATCCGAAGGACAAGGTTTCTATCTATGTTAAAGTTTACTATTTTGTAGGAACCGGTTGCGGATTTGCTGGTTGTGGAGCCTGCTGTTGTTGAGCAGAAGGATCTACACCCATACCTGGTTGCAACTGTATGTTTGGATTTATTTTCGGAGCTGAAAGCCCTGTTTGTTTATCTAAAACTGTTACCAATTCCGGATCTCCAAGATTGAAGAACGGCTTGCTAGCGATTTTTCCGTCTTTATCGATAATGATGAAGCAAGGTAATTTGAATCCGTACACTCCATATTTTTTAGCGATATCAGAATTTAATCCTCCTTCAGCATAAACATTTACTCCAGTAATTCCTTTTAATAAAGAATTGCTTGTTTTTACAAACTGATCTTTAGTATCATCTACATTCACGAATACGAAATTCATTTTAGATTTGTAGAAATTAGCAACTTCTTTCAATACAGGAACAGTAGCTTCTCCGATGTAAGGATTCCAAGAAGCATAGAATGCTAACATATATGGTTTTCCTTTATTTTCAGAAAGTTTGTAAGCTTTACCGTCTTGTTTTGCCAATGCGCCTTCTGGAGCAACATCACCAATTTTGAAACCGTTGATTGCAAATTGAATTTTCTTTAAATCTGCTTTGATTGTAGCATCTTTAATATCTTCGTCAATGATTTTTTTGATTTTATCAGATGTTTTTTCAGGAGTATTCGGGTGAATATCAGACTGAGCCATTACAAATGCCAAAAGATAATCTTTAGTAATTTGTGAAACATCTTTTTTATCTTTCAAATATTGATTGAATAATTCTGAAGTAGTAACGTCAGTTTTCCCTTTGCTTCTTGCTTCTGCATACTTTTGGAAATCAGGACTCATTTTAGACAAAAGGTAGCTTCTGTAAGCAGGATTGTCTTTTACCATTTCATCCTTATTAGTCTGAAGTTTATTTTCATAATCCGTGAAAGCTTTAGACACTTTAAAAGAAGGATTACCCATTTGCTTATGGCTTAGATCATACTGAGACATAATAGAAAGCAAAGTACTTGCGATATCATTCTTTTTCCAGTTTACAACTTCGTTATCCGGATTGAATTTTTTAACGTTTTCGTCGATATTTTTGTTAATATCTGCTTCAACTTTTTGAATTCCTTTGATGAAAGTTGGCTCATCTTTCGTCATTAGCTCGTTCATGTTAACTGTCTGAGCGTAATTCGTAAGATATTTTTGAGCTGCAGTAAAGAAATCATTGTTCTTTTTAGCATCACCAGTAATCACATATTCTGAAGGGAAAGTTTGTCCATTTCCAGAGATATTAAGAGCCTGACCAGCTTTTAGGTAAACCAAGTTTTGCTTACCTCCATAAGAAATCACATACATTCCGCTCTTAGGAGCTTCAAAATTTCCCTCGAAAGTACCATCATTCTTCACTCCGATGTTTGCCAACGGTAATGTTGCAACACCAGAAGCTTCGATAAATTCTATTCTTTCTAATGGAGATCCTCCAGTGATTTTCCCTTTTACTTCAACTTTTTTAGAGCAAGACATCACAAACACTGCGATGATAAACAATAAAAGATATTTTTTCATTTTGAATTTTATAATTTAACAAAAATAAGTTTTTCAATATACTTAATACAATTTTAAAGCATTTTTTATGAAAGATTTAACTAAAAAGATCGTCTACCACTAAGGAGACGATCTTTTTTATGTATTTAAATCAATTCTATCCTTGGTCTACCAGAGCAGCCATGTATTCTCTGTTCATTCTAGCAATGTTTTCAAGAGAAATTCCTTTAGGACACTCTACTTCACACGCCCCGGTGTTTGAACAGTTACCGAATCCTTCTTCGTCCATTGCCTGAACCATGTTAAGAACTCTACGTTTAGCCTCTACTCTACCTTGCGGTAATAAAGCAAACTGAGAAACTTTAGCTCCGACAAATAACATTGCAGATCCATTTTTACAAGTAGCCACACAAGCCCCACATCCGATACAAGCCGCAGCATCCATTGCTTTGTCCGCATCTTCTTTAGGAACCGGAATAGCATTAGCATCTAATGTATTTCCTGAGGTATTCACAGAAATGAAACCACCCGCAGCCATTACTCTGTCGAATGCACTTCTGTCTACCATTAAGTCTTTAATAACCGGGAAAGCAGCACTTCTCCAAGGTTCGATAACGATAGTTTCACCGTCTTTGAACATTCTCATGTGCAACTGACAAGTTGTGATACCCGTATCGGGACCGTGGGCTCTACCATTGATGTAAAGAGAACACATTCCGCAAATTCCTTCACGACAGTCGTGATCGAAAGCGATAGGTTCTTTTCCCTCGTTAATAATATTTTCATTAAGGATGTCTAACATTTCTAAGAATGAAGAATCTGTAGAAACATCCGATATTTTATAGGTCTCAAACTGACCTTTAGTTTTACTATTTTTTTGTCTCCAAATTTTCAGCGTAAGATGAAGGCCTTTTTTTGCACTCATAATTTTATATTTATAGGTTGGAGATTATTTGTAACTTCTCGCTTTAACTTCAATATTGTCATAGATAAGATCTTCTTTGTGCAGAACTTCCTGCTTGATATCATCACCCTGATATTCCCAAGCTCCTACATATTTGAAGTTGACGTCATCTCTTTCTGCTTCCCCTTCCGGAGTCGCATGATCTTCTCTGAAATGTCCACCACAAGATTCGTTTCTGTGTAATGCATCAATAGCCATTAATTGTCCAAGCTCTATAAAGTCTGCCACTCTGAATGCTTTTTCAAGCTCAGTGTTCATACCTTCAACGTCTCCCGGAACTTTTACATTTTTCCAGAAATCGTTTTTCACTTCTTCAATTTCTTTGATCGCTTCTCTTAATCCTTCAGGCGTTCTTCCCATTCCTACTTTATTCCACATAATGTTTCCTAATTGCTTATGGAAGTGGTCTACAGAATGAGTTCCTTTATTATTTAAGAAGAAATCTATTTTATCTTTAATTCCTTTTTCAGCTTCAACAAAATCAGCTGAATCTGTAGGAATAGCTCCTGTTCTAATATCTGCAGAAAGATAATCTGCAATTGTATAAGGAAGTACGAAATATCCGTCTGCAAGACCCTGCATCAATGCAGAAGCTCCAAGTCTGTTTGCTCCGTGATCTGAGAAGTTAGCTTCACCAATTACGAAACATCCAGGGATTGTAGACTGAAGGTTATAATCAACCCAAACACCACCCATTGTGTAGTGAACCGCAGGATAAATCTTCATCGGAGTTTTGTAAGGATCATCAGCAGTAATCTTTTCGTACATTACGAATAAGTTACCGTATTTTTCTTCAATCCAAGCTTTTCCAAGGTCGTAAATTTGCTGATCACTAGGGTTATGAATATGCTTTTCAATAGCAGCTTCTTTACCTTTTTTGATAATCTCTGTAGAGAAATCTAAGTAAACACCTTCTTTAGTATCATTATTTTCGATTCCGAAACCAGCATCACATCTTTCTTTACCCGCTCTAGACGCAACGTCACGAGGAACTAAGTTTCCGAATGCAGGATATCTTCTCTCTAAATAATAATCTCTATCTTCTTCTTTAATACTTTCAGCTCTTAATTTACCTTCTCTGATTGCTACTGAATCTTCAATCTTTTTAGGAACCCAGATTCTTCCTGAGTTTCTTAATGATTCAGACATCAAAGTAAGTTTAGACTGCTGTGTTCCATGAACAGGAATACAAGTCGGGTGAATCTGTACATAACAAGGGTTTGCAAAATATGCTCCTTTCTTGTGAATTTTCCAAGCTGCAGAAACGTTTGAACCCATTGCGTTTGTAGAAAGGAAATATACGTTTCCGTATCCTCCAGAAGCAATAACTACAGCATGAGCAGAATGTCTTTCAACTTCACCTGTTACTAGGTTTCTTGCGATGATACCTCTTGCTTTTCCGTCTACAATTACTAGATCTAGCATTTCGTGACGGTTATACATTTTTACTCTCCCCTTACCGATTTGACGGCTTAATGAAGAATAAGCACCTAATAATAGCTGCTGACCTGTTTGTCCTTTTGCGTAGAAAGTTCTTTTAACCTGAACTCCACCAAATGAACGGTTATCTAGCTGACCTCCGTAATCTCTTCCAAAAGGAACCCCTTGGGAAACACATTGGTCAATAATATTAGCAGAAACTTCAGCTAATCTGTATACGTTTGCTTCTCTTGCTCTATAGTCACCTCCTTTGATTGTATCGTAGAATAATCTATAAGTAGAGTCACCATCACCTTGATAATTTTTAGCAGCGTTGATCCCCCCTTGAGCAGCAATAGAGTGCGCTCTTCTTGGAGAATCCTGATAACAGAATGCTTTTACATTATATCCCTGCTCTGCCAAAGTAGCAGCTGCAGAACCTCCTGCCAAACCTGTACCTACAACAATAATATCAATCTTATCTCTGTTGTTTGGTGCAACAAGGTTCATATGGTCTTTATGATTTTTCCATTTATCCTTTAGAGGACCAGCTGGAATTCTTGAATCTAATTTACTCATATTAGTATATTGATATTATTGAGTTATAAAATGAAAAATCGCAATAAAAATAAATCCTGCAGGAATAAGGATTGAGTACCATTTTCCTAAAGCTTTAATTACCGGAGTGTATTTCGGATGTCTTGCACCAACTGATTGGAAAGAAGACTGAAAACCGTGAGCTAAGTGTAATCCCAATAAAACAAAAGCAATTACATAGATTGCCACTCTCCAGATATCAGCAAACTTTTCATGCAATTCCGGCCAAAAACGTTCTGCGTCAGGAGCTAATCCTTCAACATACTTGTAATTAATTTCATGTAACCAGAAATCATATAAGTGCAATCCTAAAAATGCCAAAACAACAGCACCAGAAATAATCATATTTCTAGACATCCATGAAGAATTCACAGAAGCATTGTTTGCAGCGTATTTTATAGGACGCGCTTTGTTATTCTTAACCTCTAATACAAATCCCAGAATAAAATGGAAAAGAACTGCAAAACCCAGAACAGGTTGCATGAGGAACTGAACAAAAGGATTATACCCCATGAAATCTGATGCCGTATTGAAAGCATCGCGATTGATAACGGATAATAAGTTTGTCGTTAAATGCAGTATAAGAAAAATCAGCAAAAACATAGCTGATAATGCCATAGCATATTTTCTACCTATTGTAGAACTCGTTAAACCTGCCATATAAGTTTAAATTTGAATTTCTACAAAATTAAGAAATGTTAACTATACTCAAAAGTGAGAAATCTCACTATTAGTCAGTTTATAATCTTTCTAAATAAAGCTATAAAGCATTATAAATAAAGGAAAAACGAAAAAGGGTGACAATTAATTTATATGGTAAACTTTACCCTTATACACCACCTTTTGTGTTAAAGTTGGAAAAAATTTCACTTCAGTCGCTTGTAATCTCCTTGAAGATTTGTATGGATTAATAATATATTTAGTAATCTTATCAAGATTTGAATTATTTTCAACCCAAAAACAAACTTCATTTCCTTTTCTCACAGAAAATACTTTATGTTTATAAAAATCGTGAAGCAAAATTTCTTCCTTTTGATATTCAATTGCATTACAACTTATTCGTATCATTAAAAATGAAAAAACTGCCATTATCAATCTTCCTGAATTTTTATAATTGAATTTTAAAATGGCAAACCTCAGCAAATAAACTATTACAAAAAGTGAAAGAACTTCAACCAAATTCATTGGAATATTTTCAAAAAATAATGAATCAAAATCGGCGAACCAATGAATACTTTTCAACAAAATTTCAATGGTAAAATCATATACAGTATTGATCAAACCAAAATCAATTTTAAAAGCAATCAAAGCAGTCATTAAAAATGAAAAGACAATAATAACCTCAGAAAAAGGAACAATAATAAAGTTTGCTAGAATTGAAATGAATGAAAACTGATGGAAATAATACAACACCAAAGGAAGTGTTGCTAATTGTGCTGACACAGAAATCGAAATTGTATTGAAAAGTATTTTTTTCAAGTAATTATCCTGTTTTGGGAAATATTTTAAAATAGGCTGATTCAACCAGAAAATTCCAAGAACAGCCATGAAACTTAACTGAAATCCTACATCAAATATTTGTTGAGTATCAAAAATCAAAATAATGAAAGCCGACAATGCCAATGAATGCAATAAATCCGGTTTTCTTTGAAGTAAAATATAAATAAAATACACACTCAACATAATGCAGGAACGCAAAACGGAATTTCCAAATCCAATGAAAGCTGCAAATAACCAGATAAATATTAAACTTGAAATTATTACATATTTCCTCAATTTCAAAGGGAGAAAATACATACATAAAAAGTAGAATAATCCGAAAATAACCACAATATGAGTTCCTGAAATTGCCAAAAAATGCACCAATCCTGATTTATTAAAATCCTGTGCGGTTGCAGAATCAATTTCAGTTCTGTCGGCTAAAATAATTCCTTTTAAAAATTCCCGGCTTTGCGGTGACATTTTAGATTGATCGATATTTTGGAGAACTTCAAGTCTTTTTTGAAGAATTTTTTCATTCCAACTTAAATCATTTCTTATACCAGAAGAAAATCCATCTGATAAATAGCATTGGCGGTCAATATTTTTTCGCTGTAAATATTTTGCATAATCAAACTGAAAATTATATTGAGGAGATTTCGGTTGCGTTACATATACTTTCGCTTTGTAATAATGTTTAAAATCAAGCTCTTCATTAATTCTCGGAATAAATAAAATTGAATTAAAATGTTCTTTTCCAGATTGAGCAACAACTTCATATTTTTTATATTTTTCGGTAGAATTTAGTTTTTTAGAAATTTTAAAAACGATAGTTTCATTTTGAGATTGAATCATCTTTTTAGAAGAAAATCCGTTAAAAAAATGAAGTATTATTCCTATTCCAAAAAACATCAAACCTAATAGATAAGGCTTTAGCTTAAATAAAAAATAAGATTTAAAAAAGGTAGAAATTAAAATAAGCAAGCAAATACCTATTATTAAAAAAACGGAGGTTTCATCCAAAGGAAATCGATCTTGGAGAAAAATCCCAAAAACGAAACAGATGACCAGAATCAAAAGAGGCTGTTTATTTAATCAAAAAAATTTGTGTTGCTCAAAAATATTTATTCGAAAGAAAAATAACACTCCAATATTTGAAAATTTGCAAAACGAGCCAACATTCGTTTTATAAAAGAAAAATCGCAGAAAAAATTTCTACGATTTATATGAATAATTCAATATTTTAAACTTTTAAAATCACATCTGCTGCGTGATCACTGGCTCCGCTTCCACCAAGCTTTTCTCTTAATAATTCGTAATCTTTTAAAAGTTGAGTTCTTTTCTCGCCTTCCAAAACTTTATTTAATTCATCGACAAGACTTTTTGTATTCAGATCGTTTTGAATTAACTCTTTTACGACTTCACGATCCATAATTAAGTTAACCAAAGAAATATACTTGATATTTTTAACCAATCTTTTAGCAATCGCATAAGAAATTTTACTCCCACGATAACAAACTACTTCGGGAACATTCAGCAAAGCTGTTTCTAACGTAGCTGTTCCGGACGTTACCAACGCTGCTTTTGAACATCTTAATAAGTCATATGTTTTATTCGAAACAAAATGAACATTGTCATCAACATATTTTTGATAAAACTCTTTTGGAAGACTTGGAGCACCTGCAATTACGAACTGATAATTTTTAAAATGAGGTCGAACGGAAAGCATTATTTCAAGCATTTTCTCAACTTCCTGTTTTCTGGAACCGGGTAAAAGTGCGATGATTTCTTTTTCATTTAAGCCATGCTCTTTTTTGAAATCATCAATTCTAATTTCTTTTAAACTCGAGATTGCATCCAACAACGGATGTCCCACAAAATGAGAATGAACTCCATGTTTTTTATAAAAATCTTCCTCGAACGGAAGAATCACCATCATTTCATCAACATATTTTTTGATGATCTCAACTCTACCCTCTTTCCACGCCCAAAGTTGCGGAGAAATATAATAGATCACTTTGATTCCAAGCTCTTTTGCGAATTTTGCAATTCTTAAATTAAAACCAGGATAATCAACCAAAATTAAAACATCAGGGCGATTAGCTTTAATATCATCTTTACAAATTTTAATATTATTCAGGATTGTTCTCAGATTCATTGCAACCTCCAAAAAGCCCATAAATGCAAGATCACGGTAATGTTTTACCAATGTTCCGCCTTGCTCTTTCATCAAATCACCTCCCCAGAAACGAAATTCTGCGTTAGGATCTTTCTTTTTTAAAGACTTCATTAAATTACTTCCGTGTAAATCTCCTGACGCCTCTCCTGCGATGATATAATATTTCATTTCTATAATAAGGATAGAGAACAAATTAAGGCTTTATAAGATCTTAATTTGTAAATTTGTTTCAAAGATAATGATAAAAAATGTCAGAAGAATTTGAAATCAGAAATAAAGTTGCAGAGAGTGGTCTTATAAATTTTGATCTTGCTACCCTTGTTCCGAAAGGTGTAAGAAAAGGCATTGATCTTAAAGATTTTCTTTTCATGGAAATGATATTGAAAGAAAAAGATTTCCGTGAAAAAGTAGCATTAATCAATACAGAAGAATATGAGGACACTTATATTTACATTTATAATTCAGCGGATGCAATCGTTCCGCTTTGGGCTTATTTTGTTTTAACTGCTAAACTTACAGGTGTAGCAAAAAAGATTGTTTTTGGGAACCGTGAGGATCTTGAAGTTATTTTAATGCACAACGCCGTTCAGACTTATGACTTCGAGGAAATGAGAGGAAAAAGAGTCTTAGTGAAAGGTTGTTCCGATAAAGAAATACCCGAAAATGCTTATATAGAATTGGTAGAACAGTTACAGCCACTTGTGAAATCTTTGATGTTTGGGGAAGCATGTTCGAATGTTCCTATTTTGAAAAATTAAAAAGATTTAAGCTAAATCATTGTAAATTTTTAACCTAAAAATCAACAACTTAAAGAAATTCATAAACTTTAACATTAATTTTAGATTAAAAAAAAATATTGAGGAATATTTTTTGATAACTTTGGTTTACTTAATATAAACAAACACAAACATGAGTTTAATCGACCTACTTACAGGTAACACAGGCAACGAAGTTGCACAACAAGCTGAGAATAAATTTGGAATCAGCAAGAACCAAATTATCGCTTTATTGGCTGTAGCAGCACCGTTGGTTATTTCGTATCTTAGAAATAAATCTCAAGATGCTAAAGAAGCGGAAGCATTGAATAATGCTTTAGACAAAGATCACGACGGAAGTATTCTTAATGATTCTTCACAGCTTGAAGCAAGACAGGCAGAAGGAGGTTCAATTCTAAGTCACATTTTCGGAGGTGATAAGCAGAATGTAGAGAACCAATTATCACAGAACACAGGAATTTCGATTGATAAAATCGGACCTATTCTGGCAATGTTGGCTCCAGTTATCATGGGTTACATCGGAAAAGAAAAACAACAGAGCAATGTTGGCGCAGGAGGTTTGGGAGATCTTTTGGGTGGTATTTTAGGAAATGCTTCTAATCAGGCTCAAGCTCAGGGTTCAAATCCATTGAATGATATCTTAGGAAGTGTTCTTGGTGGCGGACAATCTCAATCTTCAGGAAATCCTTTAAATGATATTTTAGGAAGCGTTCTTGGAGGTGGTGGAAACCAACAGAAACAGCAAGGTGGCGGCGGATTGGGAGATATCCTTGGCGGCCTTTTCGGAAAATAAATAATTTAATTTGAATACAAAAAAAAGACCGAAGAGAAATCTTTGGTCTTTTTTATTTTTGAAGAATACTACTTCGCTTTTTCTTCTGAAGGTGTAATCTGTTTTGAAGCCTTTCTCAGTCTTCTTTTACCATAACTTCCGTTATTGATTTTTCCTCTTCTTGATTTTTTGTCTCCTTTTCCCATAAATGAATTATTTTGTTGATTACTACGAATTTAGTCATTCGCATTTAAAAGTCAACCAATTAACTTGTTAAAAATTTTATAATGTTTGAGTGAGAAGTTGAAAAATGAGATTAATATCCCAATTGCAACTTCCATCTTCCAGCATCAGACTTCCAGCCTATGCCATCAAACTTTCACTGTCTTCCATTTTCCTTTTTTAAACAAAATAAAGGCGACGATTGTTATTAACATTTCTGCTGTAGGAATAGAAATAAAAACTCCTTTCGGTCCCATTCCCAAATGTTCTGAAAGAAAATACGCCAATGGAATCTGGAACATCCAAAATCCGAAAAAATTAATCCAAGTCGGTGTCCACGTATCTCCCGCTCCATTAAAAGCATTAATCATTACCATACCGATTCCATAGAAAATAAAACCTACACTCATAATGTGTAAAGCATTTGTTGCGTAATTTTTAATTTCTATTTCTTTTGTAAAAAATCCTACCAGAAAATCTCCCAACAAAAAGAAAAGCAAACTCACAATGAGCATAAAAATAACATTATATTTCACGGTTTTCATGACAGATTGTTCTGCTCTCAACATTTCATTGGCTCCCATATTTTGCCCCACCAAAGTTGACGCCGCATTACTCAATCCCCAAGCCGGAAGAATAAAAAACATCATTAATCTAAGCGCCGTTTGATAACCCGCCGAAGCATTTTCTTCTCCGGTCGTTGCCACTAATTTTGCTAAAAATATCCAACTACAAGACGCAATGACAAATTGAAAAATTCCCGGAGTTGCAATTTTTACGGTTGATTTTATTAATTTAAAATCAGGTTTAAAATAATTTAATTTTATTCGAATCTCTGTATCAGCAACCAAAAGGTGATATAATTGATAAATAACTCCAATACTCCTTCCAATCGTTGTTGCAAGAGCAGCGCCTGTTAATCCCATCGCCGGAATCGGACCAAAACCTTTAATTAAAACCGGACAGAGAATAATATTGGCAATGTTCGCAATCCAAAGACTTTTCATGGCAATAGCAGCATTACCTGCACCTCGGAAGATTCCGTTTATTAGAAATAAAAGCATGATAATTACACTGCTTCCCATCATAATTCTTGTAAAATCTTTACCGTAAGCTGCTGCTTCAGGTTTTGATCCCATCAGAATTAAAATTTCTTCCGCATAAATAACTCCTATTAAACTTAAAATAAAAGTAATGACAAATGATACCAAAATCACCTGCGCCGCACTTTGGGAAGCTTTTTCAGGGTTTTTCTCACCAATTCTTCTTGCAACCAAAGCCGTCGCAGCCATACTCATTCCGATCGCAATAGAATACATGATTGAAAGTACAGATTCTGTAAGTCCAACGGTTTGTATTGCAAATCCGCTTTCTTTAAGATGACCTACAAAATACAGATCCACCAAGGCAAAAACGGATTCCATTGCCATTTCCAGCATCATAGGAATCGCCAAAAGAAGAACCGCGCTTCTAATACTGATTTTGGTATAATCTACACTCTCGCTACTGAATGCTTTTTTGATGAAATCTATATATTTTGTCATAGCTGTAAAATCTACGTCAAAAGTATAGATTCAGAAATGATAAATAATTAGCATATGGAAAGTTTTTCGAAAACTTAAATCGAAAATGGATTATATTCTTTGAAAAGGCTCCAGCATTCCTCGCTTCCCGTAAAACGATGTCCTTTTTCTTTATTAACTTTTGCAATCTGATACATATAATCCCAATGTCTCATAATTTCTGTGATTGCAAAAAGATAAAAATTTTCAGGATCATAAATAAAAGTAGGCTCGGAAGCCGCGCCATTTAATTCAATTATTTTAAAATTTTCGCCGTTTTCAAGGTCTCTCCATGAATTGAACTTAACATCAAATCGACCGTAATAAAATCCGTCCATGCTTGAACATATTTCATTAAACAAATCCTCCAACTTTGCAGAAATTTTATAAGAACTGTCGTAAAAAGTTGCTCCTCTTGCATGATTTCCGATACTGCTGAGAAGCACTCTCTCATCTTTCTGAGGAATATAATTTTCATTAAAAGTTGTGTTCTGAAAAACCTGCGGATAAAATTTATGGTATCTGAAATTATATTTGATTAACTCAGCTAAGGTCTGTTTTCCGTCGCCTACCACTTCAATTCCTTTTTTCTCAACGACTCCACTGATGAAGCCTTTTTCAGAATTTGGAAATCTAATATAAAATACTCCTATTTCCTTTCGTAAATCAACATATTCTTCCAGTAAAAGATCTTCGTTTCCAAAATTTTTCAAATAACTTTTAAGATGAGTTTCGCTTCCAATTACCTCTACATTTCGACCTCTACAGCCATTATTGGGTTTTAAAATAACGGGATAACTCAAATTATTTTGTTTAATAATATCTAAAACGTTTTCTGCTTCAATATTTTCTTTAACGAAAAAAGATTTTGCCCTAAACTTTTGAGGAATAAGTTTATTTACATAGTTTTTGTCTTCCAACGTTATCCCACCATGAATCATTGATGGATTTACTGCTTTGAAAAAGCCAACCGATCTGCATTTAATACTAATCCAGATGTAATAAAAAATGCAAGGCAGATAGATTGTCTACATCGGCCAAAATTCCCAATGCGTCACTCTGTACCATCTGTACCGTAACTTAAATAAAACTTCATTTTCCAATCTTCTTATTTTTGAACTGTATTTTTCCAGTTTTTATCCGCTTTCTTATTAAGATTCTCTTCGTCTTTATTCCAATTAGTCAGTGTATTTTTAAAAATATTATTATAAAAGAGATACAATTTTCCGTTGATGATTTTAAATGTTTCGGGATCTACATTTACTTTTTCGCCATAATCACCCATTGCATAAGCACAATAGCCACCGTACTTAGGAAGATATTTATCCGGACTCTGCTGAAACACAGTTTTATTTGTTTTGTTTATAAAATGATAGCTTACGCCCTGATATTGTACAGAAAAATCCACAGATCCTTTCTGAGCTTTTCCTGCAAAATAACTCACCACATCATATCCCGAATTGGCTATATTTTTTTTGTGGTTAATATTTTTTCCGGTTTGAGCAAACGTCAAACTTTCTAAAAAGAAAAAAATGAGCATTAAAAATTTCATCTTTATAACTTTTAAAATTTTAGACGTAAAAAAATATAATTCCTGACAAAAAACTTATCCTTTTTTGAAACTTTCTTTTATTTTATCTTTTAATTCCTGAGATGCATGCTCTGCATCACTATTCATTTCCGAATCAAAATGTTTATAAAGAGCCTCATCTATAACTTTTGTCTGTTTTTTAAAGTTTTGGCAACACTTACAAAACAAAATATGAATTTTCATTTTCAGCCAGGCAGAAAAAGACAAAGGCGTTTCTTCAGATTTTACGATATTAAAAGATGTTTCTTCGCAATTATTGAGAAGTCGATTAAAAAATTTCATACATAAGGTTTTATTTCTTTTTTCTCAAGGCAACTTCTTAAAAGTGTTTTAGATCTAAAAAGAAGCACCCAGTAATTTGACGATGTAATATTCAATTCCTTACAAATCTTTTTAGCATCATCATCCATCATATATTTTGCGATAAAAACGGGCTTTAGCTTTGGTGGTAATTTTTGCAGACAATATTCTAAAATCTCATGAAATTCTTTGTTTAAAATACGCTGGTCTGCATTTTCTGAAATATAATTTTTATGAATTTTTGGCTTCCATCTTCCATAATTATTTTCATTAAAGAAAGCATTCCCAAATGACTCTTCTGTTTCAGAAAAATAATCGTCATAGCCTTTAGAATTACTTTTGTGCCTGTAATAATCTATGATTTTATTTTTTAAAATACTTGTGAGCCAAGTTTTCACAGAAGCTTTACCTTCAAATTGTTTAAGGCCTTTATATGCGGAAAGGAAAGTTTCCTGTATAATATCTTCGGCATCCTCCCTACAATTCACTCTTTTAACAGCAAAAGCAAACAGAAAATCTGAAAATTCTTCTACCCACTGCTCGGGGTTCAGGCAATCATTTTTTTCCATCGTATTAATTTTATTTGTGTATTTGGTTCTATAAATTTAATGAATATTGCTATTGAAAACTCATTCTATCAGGGCTTTAATTTAATTTCGGAACATTTTAAACCCATTAAAACAGTATGTATTATTTTTTATGTTAATTACTCATTTTTACATAAAACAATTCTAAACAAAACATTACTCCCGATATCATTAAAAGAGATATTTAAAAAAAACATACTTTTTTAGGCATGATAATAAATAATTTTATCAAAAAATGAATTAGCTTTGTATATTCATAAAAAATAAAAATTTCATGAAAAAAATAATCTCTACTTTATTCGTATTCGGAATCTCAATATTTGCCAACCTATTATTTGCACAACAGATTTCAAGGGAACAAAAGGTTGCTTTTCAGACTGACAATATAGAAACACTGAAAAAAAGCTTCGCAAAAGAAGATTACAACAAGTGTTTCGGGGCTAAAGAAACGTCATACAATCTGCTTTCTTTTAGTGTAAAACATGACAAGAAAAATGTTTTTAATTATTTACTGTCCAACAATGTAGACGTTAATAAAGCGTGTGATAATCAAACACCATTGATGATCGCTGCAAAATACGGAAGAGCAGATCTAGCAAAAGCATTGCTGAAAAAAGGAGCAACAAAAACTTTAAAAAATGACAAAGGACAAACGGCTAAAGATTATTCTGTAGAATACAAACAGCCTGCTCTTACAGAAATTTTAAAATAGAAATATTCAAAATACAATGTAAAAACTTCCGAAAGGGAGTTTTTTTGTTTTTAAAACCTGCAAAAATCTTATCTTTGCAAACGAAAATTAAAGGCTCAAAACTTTGAGTCTTAAACATTGAACTTTAAACAAATAATTATGTTTCGATCGCACACAAACGGAGAATTATCTCTGAAAAATCTTAATGAAGAAGTTACACTGTCAGGATGGGTAAAAACCATTCGTGATAAAGGATTTATGATTTGGATAGATCTTCGAGATCGTTACGGAATTACTCAGTTGGTTTTCGATCAGGATCGTTCTTCAGTGGAATTGATGGAAAATGCAAAAAAATTGGGACGTGAATTCGTCATTCAGGTTACAGGAAAAGTAATCGAAAGAGTAAGCAAAAACCCAAATATTCCAACAGGAGAAATTGAAATTTTAGTTGAAAAATTAGAAGTTCTTAATGAATCTCAACTTCCGCCTTTCACGATTGAAGATGAAACAGATGGTGGTGAAGAATTAAGAATGAAATACCGTTACTTGGACATCAGAAGAGCTCCGGTAAGAGATAAATTGATCTTCCGTCACAAAATGGCGCAGAAAGTGAGAAATTATCTTTCAGACGAAGGATTTATTGAGGTTGAAACTCCTGTTTTAATAAAATCTACTCCGGAAGGAGCAAGAGACTTCGTTGTACCAAGCAGAATGAATCCGGGACAATTTTACGCATTGCCACAATCTCCACAGACCTTTAAACAATTGTTGATGGTGGGTGGAATGGATAAATATTTCCAAATCGTGAAATGTTTCCGTGATGAAGATTTAAGAGCTGACAGACAACCGGAATTTACACAAATCGACTGTGAAATGGCTTTCGTAGAGCAGGAAGACGTAATGAATGTTTTTGAAGGAATGACGAAAACATTGATCAAAGATATTACAGGTCAGGAATTCGGGACTTTCCCAAGAATGACGTTCGCAGATGCGATGCAGAAATACGGAAACGATAAGCCGGATATCCGTTTCGGAATGGAATTCGTTGAATTGAATGAATTAGTAAAAGGAAAAGATTTCAAAATATTTGATGACGCTGAATTGGTTGTCGGAATCAATGTTGAAGGATGTGCAGATTATACAAGAAAGCAAATTGATGAGCTTGTTGATTGGGTTAAAAGACCACAAATCGGGGCTTCAGGAATGGTTTGGGCTAAATTCCAAAATGATGGTGTAAAAACTTCTTCTGTGAATAAATTTTACAACGAGGAAGATTTAGCAAAAATTATTGAAAAATTCGGAGCAAAAGAAGGAGATTTAATGTTGATTCTTTCAGGAAACGAGCACAAAGTAAGAACTCAGCTTTCTGCGTTAAGAATGGAGCTTGGAAATCGTTTAGGATTAAGAAAAGGAGATGTTTTCGCACCACTTTGGGTTGTTGACTTCCCATTATTGGAATTTGACGAAGAAAGCGGACGTTACCACGCAATGCATCACCCTTTCACTTCTCCAAAACCGGAAGATATTCATTTATTGGAAACTGACCCAGGAAAAGCAAGAGCCAACGCTTACGATATGGTGTTGAACGGAAACGAAATCGGCGGTGGTTCGATCAGAATTTTTGATAGAGATCTTCAATCAAGAATGTTTGACTTATTAGGATTCTCAAAAGAAGAAGCAGAAGCTCAGTTTGGATTCTTAATGAACGCCTTCAAATACGGAGCTCCGCCTCACGGTGGTTTAGCTTTCGGATTTGACCGTTTGGTTGCTATTCTTGACGGAAACGAAGTGATCAGAGATTATATCGCTTTCCCTAAGAATAACTCAGGGCGAGATGTAATGATCGATGCACCTGCCGCAATTGCCGAAGCACAGCTCGATGAATTGGAATTACAATTGAATTTAAAAGCATAAATTTAAAGCGGAGATTTTTCTCCGCTTTTTTATTTCTGAGATTTCTTAAAAAAGAATTAACATTATGAAGGCTTTAGAATTGTTGTAAGAAAATGATTAATCTTGTTTTTTTATTCTTTTATAAATCTATTAATACTATTTCCAACTTTAAGATAATAAATACCATTTATTAGGCTACTCACATCTAATTTATTTTCTCTAATAATTATTTTCAATACATTTCGTCCACTAGCATCTAATATTTCAGCATTAGAATTCTTTGTTTGTATATTATTAATATGCAAAATATTCTTTACAGGATTAGGATAAACATTCTGTTCTCTATTTTTTAACTCTTGATTTATAACAGACAGTGAGTTTTCATTATTTAAAACTTTCGTTATAATACCTTTATTAGGACTTTGATGATTTCCAAAAATTATTATTTTTTGATCAGGAGTTATTATAGCAGATCTCATAAATTCTTTATAATTCAAATCAACGTCAACTATACCATTATTTCCAAAACCAGAATCAACAGAACCATTAGACTTAAACTTCTTAATAAATTGATTCATCTCTGCTGCATTTCCTGTTGGACTCGCCATACATACTAAAAAAATATTACTATTATTATCTAATAATAAAGTAGGATAAAGAATATTATTATCAACATAATAATTATTGTTATTGTAGTAAGGTTCATTTACAACACCATTTACGCCAAAACTATTATCTAATTCTCCACTCTGATTTAATTTCATTAAAGTAATAATAGATATTGGCGATGTTGCTGAAGAGGTAACTCCATATATATAAACATTATTATCTTTACTTGTAGCTGTACAAAAATAAGTTTCATGATTTATGAGTGGTGTATATGAAATAGAACTATTATTATAAGTATTATCTAAAATACCATTTTCTAAATATCTCGATTTTACTAAAGTTCCGTCAGGCTTTTGCCCAATTAATAACAATTTAAAATCGTTTTGAAGAACTAAACGTCCTATATTAGCATCCTGCATTATCAATCCATTATTTCCAAATGTATTATCAATTGTACCATTTTCATTAAGGCGCAAAACTGCTAATTTTGACACTTGATTGCTATCCCCTAATATTGCACATATTAAAATTTTATTTGTATTTGTCAGAATAACATTATTAAAATTAAATGGACCCGCCAGTCCAAGGTTACCTAAAAAAGTACTTATAACAGAGCTACCAACAACTCCGTTATTACCAAATCCCGTATCATAAGTGCCATTTTCATTCAATCTAATTAATTTATTACCCAAAAGATCACCAAGAATAACCTTTTGATCAGATTGTATACTCATTTTAATTAAGCGCGAAGTAGGATTAGCAGTAGATGGTGGTATGATTACTGTATTAAAACTATTATCAAGCGTTCCATCAGCATTAAGTCTCTGAATAATATTTGTTGTAGACTGATTATTATTAGGAATATTATAATGAGTTCCACTCACCACAATTTTTTGTTGAGAAGTTACAGCACCTGTTTCATAAATAAATCCATAAACATTATTAGGTGTATAAGTAAACACTCCGTTGGTACCAAAAGAAGAATCTAAAAATTGGTTTTGTGCTTTTGTATATATTGTAAAGCATAAAATAGCTAAACAATATAAAAATTTATTTGTCATGATTATTAATTTTATTATGCAAATATAGTTTTAAGGTAGTTTTGCTACCAAACTCTCCGGCAACATTTTCAAAATCAAATAAATAATCTTCCATTTAAAATTCGGAACGATGGTAAAAGAATTTCCGGCATTGACGATGTGTTTTGCAACATAATCAGGTTCCATAATCAATGATTCATTTAATTCTAAACCTTCATTAATTTTTGTTCTGATATAACCTATGACCAAAGCATTGACTTTAATATTTCTTGAAACTAATTCCTGTCTCAATCCAGCCAAATAAGTTGTAAAAGCAGCTTTTGTACTTCCATAAACGAAATTACTTTTCCTTCCTCTTACTCCGGAAAGTGAAGACAATCCGATGATTCTTTCTAAATTTTTATTGCTTTCGTCCATCGCAATAATATTTAAAATAGAAACTGCGCCCATATAATTGGTAATCATCATTTGTTGTGTTTCTTTAAAGTCTCTTAAAGCCTTTTCATTATCAACCAAAAAGCCTGCGGCATAAACTGCAATATGAGGTTTTACTGGAAGTTCATTATAGAATTTCTGATGTGAATCAAAATCTGCTGCATCAAAATATAAAACCGTAATTTTTGATTTATTTAAATTGTTTGTGCTAATAAAATCTTCAAGTGATTTGGTATTTCGGGAAGCTGCAATAAGGGAAAATCCTTTTTCAAGATATTGAATGATGCATTGCTTCGCAACATCGGAGTTGGCACCTAGAATGAGAATGGTTTTGCTTGTGTTTTGATTCATTGGGCAAAGATATTTTTTAAACACAAATTTCACAAATGTTTTCACGAATAGCGCAAATCTTTGTTATTTCGACGGGGAAAGTACACAATAGATTCTTCACTCCGCTTTGCTTCGTTCTGAATGACAGTGTGCGTAGAATATGGTTATGTAAAAAAGAATCGGCGCGGTGAGCTTTGCTCACCGCGCCGAAACGTAATATTTTAAAAACTAAAAATTATTTATTTTCAGTAGTTTCGATTTCTTTTTTCTCAACTGGCTTATCAGTCGTTTTTGCTGCTTTATCTCCAAAACGAGTTTCTGTAAACTCTCTTGAAATAGCTGCTTTTTCGAATTTCAACTTTCCTGATAATGTTTCAATAACGAAACCATCATCCTGAACCTGAGCAATTCTTCCGTGAAGACCAGAAGTAAGAACTACTCTAGTCCCAACTTTTAGGTTTTCCTGAAAAGTTTTTTCTTTCTTTTGTTTTGCTTGTTGTGGTCTTATCATTAAGAAATAAAACCCTACAAACATCACCCCCATCATGATTAGCATCATAGAAGAATTTCCTCCTTGTGCGGGCGCCTGTAAAAAGATTGTTAACGTATTCATTATATTATGGTTGAATATTAGCTGTAAATGTTAATTTAATTGGAGCTTTATCTACGTTAGCAAAAACATCTGCATACTTACTTACGTTTCCGTCAAAGCTTGAAGAGTCAAAATGCAACGTGATTTTTCCTTTTTTACCTGGCATAATTGGTTCTTTTGTGAAATCAGGAACTGTACATCCACATCCTGGCTTTACTTCAGAAATCACCAAAGGATTAGTTCCTGTGTTTGTAACTTCATATACGTGCTCTACTTTATCTCCTTTTTTGATTTTCCCAAAATCGAAGCTACTTTCAGAAAGAGCAAGTGTTGTTAATGGCTGGTTAGATGAAGCCGGAGTTCCTGCTACTGCCGGAGTAGCCGTTGCTGCACCTTCCTGTACATGACCTGCTGAAGAATCAGTTGGTGGCAAATTATTTGCAGCACTAGAATCTACTGCTACAGCATCTGATCCCTGAACTTCTTTGTTTTCTTTTTTACAAGAAACTAAACCAAAGCCTATAATAGACAAAGCGATAATTGATAACGTCTTTTTCATGTTAAATTCTATTTTGATCTTTACAATATTTATCTAAAATTCCGTTGATGAAGATATTTGATCTATCTGTAGCAAATACTTTAGCGATCTCAATATATTCATTAATAATTACTCTTGAAGGGGTGAAGGCAAAATTATCAAGCTCAGAAATTGCTGTTGTTAAAATAACTTTGTCCATTAAAGAAACTCTATCCAAATCCCAGTTATCCAATCTTTCGCCTAACTTTTTCTCATTGCTTTCCCAGTTGTTCAGTGTGTCTCTCAACAATTTACCTGCGAAATCCCTGTCTTCATCATCTTTCACCATTTTGATCAAAGTTCTGCTGTCTTCATCTTCTTTTAGAAAACCAATCGTTTTTTGAACCATTGAATTAGCAATATGAATGTCATCATACCAAGTTAATTCTTTGTCCCCAAGATATTCATGAAAATCCTCATTTTCAGCGATGTATCTTAAAAATAATTTTCCAATAAATTTTTGATCTTCCTCAAAAGAATACCCATCTTCTTTCATGAAATCCTGATAACGCTTTCCTGCAGTAATTCTTTGGAAAGTTCTTACCAATAAATCATCATGAAGATCCCACTTCAATTGTTTATGCTGACCAGTAAAAAATAATCTCTCAGGATTTTCTTCAATCTTAATTAATACTTGGTTGCTGATGAATTTTTGATTAGGATTGGTATTAGCATCGGTTTTGATGTACTTATTCTTACCGATTTCGATCTGATGTTCTGCAAGATCTTTCAACGCCACCAAAAAGTTTAGTTCATAGATATACAGATAATAGATTTTTTCTATTCCAGAGAACATGTTTTTCTCTAAAACATCAAATTTTATTGGATTTTGGTAGTAAGAATACACACTTTCTACTACTTTTTCACGGATTTGTCGTCGTCCTAACATTCAAAGAGCTTTTTATGGGTGCAAAGATACGAAATTTAAAATTTATGAAATTCGTAGTCTGCTTCTATTTTTGTAATTTTGCAAAACTTTATGAAAGCTTTAAAAACTCTAAACCCTTATTTTTGGAAACATAAAATATTATTGTTTTGGGGGTCGCTATTTATCATCACCAGTAATTTTTTCAATATATACAAAGTACAGTTTGTAGGAAAATCGGTGGATGAACTTACAAAAAACGGAAATTTCGGCTTCAACAAGCAGATATTAATTTATGTTGCCATTATTGTCGGATGCTCGCTTCTTACCGGATTTTTCACCTTTATGATGAGGCAAACCATTATTGTAGCATCTAGAAGGATCGAATATGAACTGAAAAATAAAATCTACAGACATTATCAGGAATTATCTTTAACGGATTACAAACAAACGACGATCGGAGATTTAATGAACCGATTGAGTGAAGATGTTGTGGCTGTAAGAATGTATCTGGGACCTGGCGTGATGTATGTTGTGAACTTAATTATCTTATTAATTATCACAAGTATTTATATGCTGAAAACGGATGTATCAATGACTTTATGGACATTGCTGCCTCTTCCTATTTTATCATTTGCGATTTTTAAGGTAAGCTCAATTATTAATAAAAAGTCGAAGATTATGCAGAAAAGTCAATCTGCGATTTCAACTTTTGTTCAGGATAGTTTCTCTGGAATTCGTGTGGTGAAGTTTTTTGCAAAAGAAAATTACATCAAGAAAAATTACAGCGTAAAAGTTACTGATTATCAAGACAAAGCTTTAGATTTAGCTAAAACTGAAGCATATTTTTTCACCATTATTTTATTTGTAATCGGTTTATTAAATGTTGCCATTATTTTAATTGGTGGACAGAAATATATTGACGGACAATTAAGCATCGGTAAAATCGCCGATTTCTTTATGTATATCAACACGTTGATATTTCCTTTCTCAATGGTTGGATGGGTAACTTCCGTAAACCAAAGAGCGGAAGCTTCAATGCAAAGAATCAATGAATTTTTAGATAAAAAATCAGAAGTTATTAACACCAACTTCGAAAACTATCCTATTAAAGGAGATATTGAGTTCAGAAATGTGTCTTATGTTTATCCAAATACAGGAATTAAGGCTTTAGATAATTTAAGTTTTAAAATTGATGCTGGACAATCTCTCGCAATCATGGGTAAAACAGGAAGCGGAAAATCTACGATTGCCTTGCTTCTTTGCCGATTAATTGATCCTACAGAAGGTGAAATTTTAATTGACGGTAAAAACCTTAAAGATCATAACCTTGAAAATTACAGAAATTTTATAGGTTACATTCCACAGGAAAGTTACTTGTTCTCAGATTCTATCGAGACTAATATTGGCTTTGCAATAGACAATCCTTCCCACGATAAAGTTGTTGAATATGCCAAGATCGCAGACGTTGATAAAAACATCATTGATTTCAAAGATCAATATAAAACACTGGTTGGTGAGCGTGGCGTCATGCTTTCGGGAGGTCAGAAACAGCGAATTTGTATCGCAAGAGCCTTAATTAAAGACCCAAACATCATTATTTTCGATGATTCACTGTCTGCATTGGACACTGAAACCGAGCAGAATATCTTAGAAAATATAGATTCAAAAATTCATAACGCTACGTCCATAATTATCACACACAGAGAGTCTAGCGCTCAGAGAGCGGATAAAATTATTAATCTTACCGAAATTACCAATTCTTTAACCGCTTAGCCATTTCATTCGGAATTGTTAAATAAATCATAAAAAAAATTTTGTGATTAAAAGAAAACTTTTATATTTGTTCTTAACAAGATTAAAAAATATCTAACAATGAGTGAATACAAGGAACGCCATGAAAATGAAATTTTCACGAAGGTGTTAAAAGCAGGAAGAAGAACTTATTTCTTTGATGTGCGCGAGACGAAAGCAGGAGATTATTATCTTACGATTACCGAAAGTAAAAAGAACTTCGGAGAGAATGGAGAGGCTACATTCGAGAAACACAAAATTTATCTTTACAAAGAGGATTTTAAAAGTTTTCAGGAGATGTTTAATGAATCCACAGATTTCATCATTAACGAAAAAGGTGAGGATGTAATATCAGAAAAGCATGACAAAGACTTCAAAAGCAAATCTTACACAATAGATTCTGACGACGAGGTTTAAGCCAAAACAATATCTTAAAAACACAAGCATCTGAAAAAAGATGCTTTTTTTATGTTTAAGTATAAACAATAAAGCCTTTCAAAGTTTTGAAAGGCTAAAAATATGATAGTATCCGTAGATAAAATTTATTCTTTAATAAATTTTTCTGCAAATATTTTATTTTCCGTAAGAATATTTAAGATGTAGTTTCCTTGCGGAAATGCAGAAATATCGATCTTTGATTCCTTTGTCGTTTTTATTAATTGTCCCGATGTATTAAAAATTTCTATTTTTAAAATTTTATCATTGATTTTTATATTCAAAAAATCTTTCGCAGGATTAGGATAGATTCTATAATAGTTAATTTTTGATTCTGCAACATTCAGATTTCCTATAAGTTGCTCATAAGCTCCAAGATCAGGATTACCCATACGAGTCGCTCCGGTTATATCATCTGTTGGTGCATCTATGATGTGTCCATAATTAATAGCAACACTATTAGATAATAATGACAGACCGTCATCTGACGTTCTTAAAATACCGTCTGCTCCAAAAATACTAGTTCCATTTTTAAAATTAGGATTAGTTTGAAATATATTATTACTAATATTACCAGACAAACTATTGTTATTTACTGTATTGTATGCATTTTGTGCTAATTGCAATACATTGTTGAAAATATAATTAGTAGCCGGCCAATCGTGATTGTTTATGTAATCTGCTCCTGGCTCAGTATCTGTTCCATCAATATTAGCCCAAAATATATTGTTTTTTACGGTATTGGTTCCTAAATAAGTGTAAAAGCCTCCTCCTGCAGTTGCATTGTTTTTATAAATGGTATTGTTTATTACTTTATTTGTTCCGTAATAAAGCAAAATTCCTCCCCCCATATAATTTGAAGTATTTTCGTAAAGGACATTATTTATGATTGTATTGGATCCTCTTTCCGCATAAATTCCACCACCGCCATAATAATAAGTATCAATCTGGCTGATTCCTGCTTTATTTTTACCAATTACATTTTTACTGATTATATTATCTACACCATAACTTGCATATATTGCACCACCATCGCCAGTAGCCGTATTATCATGAATATAATTATTTGTAATAGTATTTGTTCCTTTAAATACACTTACACCTCCTCCATCGTAATTTGCTTTATTATTATAAATTTCATTGTTAGAAATAATGCTGTTGGTATTTGAAGTATAAATTCCTCCTCCTGAATACCCTGCGTTAACATAAATCTTGTTATTAGAAATTATATTATTTCCATAAAGGAAATATACTGCAGGACCTGCTAATCTAGACACAACATTTCCATTTACATTATTATTAACAGTTCCATATGCAGAACCACCAGTAATAAAAAATCCGTCTAATCTTACACCGATTGCGCTTGAACTATTGCCCGAAAACAATACAACATGATAGCTATTGTCAGTTGTACTTCCCAAAACACCTAGATCTCCACTCAGAATTGTTACGTTACTGTTTAGGTTTCGATCTGATAAAAAAGTTTCAGTTCCATTGAAGCCTCCATAAACCGAAATACCATCTTTTAAATAAAATGTTTTATCCCTATTATCTGAAGGAGAAACATTTCCAAAAGGATCTCTTGCAGGAGTATAAGTTCCGCTGGCTACCCAAACTTCATCTCCAACCTGACAAGCATTTATTACTGCCTGCAAATCGTTACCCGCAGTAGACCATGAAGTATATGGTGAACTCCCCGTAGTAGAATTAATATTCACATACCTAACAGCTGAGGAAATTAGAATAGAATTAAATAAAAAAAGTAAAAAGTATATATTTCTCATCATCCAATTATTTTGATAATTTAATACGCAAATATACTTATTTTGGAATATTGTAAAAAAAATCACAGAAAAATCGGTAAGTCTAAAGTATATTTTTCACTTTTAAGTTAAAAGAAAAAAAACACATTCTCAATGAAGAAAATGTGTTTAAATGTGGGTGAATGAGGGGTCTCGAACCCCCGACCTCCGGAACCACAATCCGGCGCTCTAACCAACTGAGCTACAATCACCGTTTTTGGTGGTGCAAATATAAGAAAGATTTTTTAATTACAAAATAATTCCTTCAAAATTTTTCAACGCAATCAGCTTCTCAGTCGTAAATCCCTCAGCATAAGCAACTCCCGACAACCTACCTAAATCCTGCGCACGGTATGTTAAACTTTCATAGAAGTCCTTCGATGTAATCGGAGTCTCCGGTTCTTTAGAATTTGGATCATAAAACTGAGTTTTGAAAGCCATACAGGCTTCAATCTTCTTATCAAGATGCTCAGATATGTCAATTACAAACTCCGGTTTGATATTTTTCCACTGAATATAATTGAAAATATGTTTCGGCCTCCACACCTCTTGGTTTTCTCCGTCTTCTGAAGTTTCAATTTTTCTTAAGCCAGATAAAAAGCACGCATCCGATACTAATTTCGCTCCTTTTGCATGATCTGGATGTCTATCATCAATCGCGTTCGCTAAAACGATTTCTGGCTGGTATTTGCGAACCATTTTTACGATCATTAATTGATATTCTTCAGAATTCACAAGAAACCCATCTTTCATTCCTAAATTTTCTCTTGCAGAAACTCCCAAAATCTTTGCAGAATTTCCGGCCTCTATTCTTCTTGTTTCATCCGTACCTCTGGTTCCCATTTCGCCTTTCGTTAAATCAACGATAACGCATGTTTTACCTTCTGAAATTAATTTGGCTATTGTTCCACCACAACCTAATTCAACATCATCCGGATGTGCTCCAAAAGCAAGTATATCTGTTTTCACTATTTTTTTATTTTTAATTTGTCATATAGAACGCCCAAAACTATGCTCATATTTTTGAATTTTTAAACAAAGGCATTTCATATTTTCAAATATAAGATTTAAAATAAAAACTTCCCAAACATTACGAATGGGAAGTTTTAATATCTATAATTTAAATTTTAAATTACTTCTTGTTGATCTCTCCGTTCAGCTTTACAGCATCTTGGTAAGTTGGATCTAATTGTAAAGATTTTGCAACATAATCTTTAGCTTTAGCAAGATCAGAATCTTTATTCATATAAGCTACTGCGAAGTAAGCATATGCTAAAGTCTGTTTGTTAGCTTCCATATCTGCAGGTTTTACTGTTGAGATAAATTTCTCATAAGCAATTTTTGCAGCATCATTATTTCCAGCTTGCTGATAAGAATATCCTTGGCTGTAGTAAGCAGGTGCCCAATCAGGAAGAAGCGTACTCATTTTCTGCCATGTAAGGATTGCTCCGTTCCAGTTTTTAGCATCTTGATAAGCTGTTGCCAACTTAAATAATGAATCTGTATCCTGAGCATTAGCAGCAACTTTTTGCTTTAATCCTTCGATCGTTGGGTTTGTAGGTCCAGTATCAGCAGAACCTTGTGATACAGCACCACCTCCAGCGATCTTAGCAAGCTCCATATCCCACTTCAATGTTTCGTCTTTTGCACCTTTTGCAATTGCTACTTTTTGTTGAGCTTCAGTCATTAAAGCTGTTTTCTTAGCAGCATCTTTTTCATCTTTAGCCAAACCAGCAGCAATTAGACCTAATAAACCTTGGTCAGCAGGCTGTACTCTAGACTTTTCAGCCTGAGAAACGAAGCTATCCATACTTTGCTTAGCCTCAGCATATTTTCCGTCAGCATATAATTGATATGCTCTTAATTTAAATTTAATTGGATCATCAACTTTGTCAAAAATCTTGTCTAAAATCATTTTAGAGTTTGCATAATCTTCATTAGTAAAATAAAGTTTAGCAATTTCTAACTGCGTATACGGATCTTCATCAGCATATTTTGTATAGTTGATCAAATCCTGAGTTGCTTTCGCATTCTCCTGATATTTAATATCATAAGCAGCTAAAGCTTTGTAAGCAGGTGCATAAGTAGCATCTGTTGAAATTGCTTTATCTATACTTTCTTTCGCTTGTTTCCATTGTTGTGCAGCCATCCATAAAGTTCCGATTCTTGTATAAACGGATGCTTTATTTTTCGCTAACGGCAAAGCTTTATCGTAAGCTGTCATTGCATCACCAGGGATTTTCTTCAATCTGTAAGCATCTCCCAATGTATAGTAATAATGTGCAGGTACTTCTTTTTTAGCTGCTCTTTCAATTGCTTTATTCAAGAACTGAATAGCAAGATCCGGAGAGTTATTTTTTTCGAATAATGTTAAAGCTTCAGCAGCTCTAAACATTACTTCTGCGTCTTTTTCTCTAGAATCAGTTACAATTTTCTGGATCTCAGCAATTGCATTTTTATCACCTTTCCCTAGTTTTACAGCAGCCAAACCTATTTTATTTAAATAACTTTTGGCATCTAGTGCAAGACCTTTGTTGAAGCTTTCTGTTGCTTTTGCAAAATCCGGTTCACCTTGTCTTAAAAATGTATTTCCTAAGTAGAAATAATTTTCAGCGGTAGGTGCTTTAGCAATCATGTCAGTGAAATTAGTTTTTGCTTGAGCAAATTTATCACTGTCAATACTGTTAATACCATCTTGTACTGTTTGCGCAGAGGCAAAGTTGGCAAAAAATACCACGGCTGCCCCAAAAGCAATCTTCTTTACATTCATAATCATTATATCTTTCATTTTAATATATTCTAAACTGAGTTAATTCATTACACAATTTTCAGACCAAAATAGTGTAATTATTTTAAGGAAAACGTTAATTTAATATTTTTTAACGCATTTGAACCTCTCTCTTGTAAATATTGTAGGGTTGTAATCCTTCCTTTTCTACGATCATCTGGCCAAGTTGAGTACAAGAATATCTTATGAACCCGTTGGCTATGTTAAAGTTTCCTTCGTTTGTTAAAAAGTATAAAACTCTTGTAAAAGGATATTTCATTTCGCGTAATCCATCAGAATCTGCGGTATACAATTTTCCATTATTTTCAACAGGAAGAACTTTTACCAATTCTCTTAGTTTTTCGGAGGTTTTATCATACGGTCTACTGAAAGTATTCAGACCAATAACTCCTATCTTATTCGGGTATTTATTTAATTCTTCAATAATATTCTGACTTCCAGGAATTACAGAGAATTTTAAATCTTTTGGCTGTTTTTTAAGCTTCTGAGCCACGAAATTCAAGTTACTTGAATTTGTTCCATCAAAAATAAAGTCTTTATTATCAGATTGAAGTCCATTTTTAATTTCATCCATCGAAATACTTGTCTTTGGAGAATTTATAGGAACAACAAAAACCACAGCATCCGCGGCAAATTTAGCAGGTAAAATTTTCATATCAACCTGCTCCTCAAAAGCTTTAACTTCTTCGGGAGAAAGTTCCTTAGACATCACAGCAATTCTAGCTTTACCTTGTAACAGATCAAGAAAACCTAAATCTTCTTTTCTTGTAACCACTTTAATTTTTGTTTCAGGATAATTAATCATATATCCGTCAGCTAAAGCTTCAGTAACGCTTTTAAAAGATTCGTCAGTAAGGATTGTAAGATCGCCTTTATGATAAGACGGAGATTTATCTTCTTTTTTACAGCTTACAATGATAATACTAAAAACAAATAGCATTATAAGTTTAATACTATTCTTCATTTCCAGAATCTTTAATTTTTGAAACAGCTCTATATATTCTGAATATCCCGTAAAGGATAAGAAGCCCACCCATTGCATAAGCAACTGCCGGCTCCAAAGTTGTGAAAAAGAATTTGTAGTAAATAACTACACCTCCAAGCACTATATAAAATAATCCTGTAATCAGGGATAACCAATTGAACATCATAAAACAAAAATACCAAAAAAAATAAAAAGAGAAGCTATTGCTTCTCTTTTTTAATTATTATTTAAAGATAAATTATCCTTCAAAATTCATTGTTAAAGGTAATCTGAATCTGTAACGTACAGATTGACCATTAATTTTAGCAGGACTCCATTTATTCTTAATAGACTTAATAGTTCTTACAGCTTCAGAATTGAAGTCTGAATTTCCTCCACTAGCCTTTACGTCAGTAATACTTCCATCTCTTTCTACTACGAAAGTAATTTCAGTTTTTACCGTACCTTCATCACCGTTCATCGCAGAACCATCAAAGCTATCTCCTACTTTCTTTCTGAAAGAGTTGATACCTCCTGGGAATTCCGCAGTTTGCTCTACCTCAGTATACACTTGAGTATCGCTCACCTGAGGCTTCACTTCAGCTGTTGAAGTTCTTGTACCTGTAGATGGTGGTGGCGGAGGTGGAGTATAAGCCGGAGCTTTTACACCTTCCTGATTATTTAGACCAGTTGTCGTTTCTAATTGCTTAGAAATTGGTGGCGGTGGAGTTTCAATTTTTGGCGCTCTTACCGGTTCTGGTACAACGTTCTGAATAACCTCAATCTTTTCCTCTTCTTTTGGTGGAGGTGGTGGAGGTGGTTCTTCTTCTTTTGGCTGCTCTATAATTTTATCTTCCTGAAGAATCTCAACCAAATCTGCCTTAACTTCTTGTTTAGGTGGTTCAGTAAGTCTCTTAATTGTAAGATAAATAAACGGAGACAAAGCCGCAACTAGGAATAATGCCGTTCCAACAATAAAAGATTTTGTTAGAAGTCTTGGATACTGATGTCTAAGATCATAGGCACCATACGCCTTGTTTCTATTTTCAAATACAATCTCGTCTAAAGTAAGATTCTGACTGTATACATTTTCATCTGCCATAGATTTACAATTTTATGGTTAAATTACTTTGTAGCCGGCGCAGCCGCAGCTCCTTTATTTCCAACTTTTCTGTCATAAATAGCTTGCTCCCAAGGTTTCACATCGGTAACACCGTACTGCTCGCTTTTGGTAATAGCCATCTCGTCAAGAATATCTACAAAGTTTTTATATACAGCATCGTCAGTAGGCTTGATAATAACAGTAAATTTTGTCTTATCTGCCGCATTTGCTTTTGCTTGCTCAATTACTTTTCTAATCCCTTCTCTATCAAAAGTAGTCTCATTAAGATTTTGATCAGTTAAAGATGTATTATCCTGCTGATGCCAAAAAATCTTATTGCCTTTACCCAATAATAAAGAAATTGAGTTAGAAAGTTTAATTTCTGTTGGGGGTGGTTTTGGTGTATTCTCTTTCGGTTTTGCCGGAAGACCCAAATCCATTACATTCGGTTTAGAGAATGTGGTTGTGAACATAAAGAAGGTGATCAATAGAAAACCCAAGTCCACCATAGGAGTCATATCTACCCTGGTATTCTGCTTCTTGGAACGTACCTTGCCGCCTTTGCCGCCTTTTTCCTGTACTTGTACTTCTGCCATTTCTAATGATTATTATTGTTTACCTTCTTGTGATGTAATCAACCAGAATTTAAGAAAATCAATATCTCTTAAACCTTCAAATAGGCTTTTAACTTTAGGATACTCAGTTGTAACGTCTCCTTTGATTGCTAATTTGTAATCAGGATTTACACTTAAACTTTGTTGTACCCAGTCTACTAACTGCTTATTTGTACTGTCCATAGGAATCCCTTTAGGACTCTTGAAACTTTTCTGCTCCTCATCTGACATATCAAGATAGCTCTTAAGTTGGTTCATAGGAACCCCAATCGCTTGTACTTTTTGAAATGCAGCTTTTTCGTTATTGTCAAAAGTAATTCCATACTTCTGACCCATTTTATCTAAAAGCTGTAGTCTCTCTGATGCGTTTTCTACTGGTTGGAAATAAAATTTCCCATCCGGAGTAGCGTTGATGGTCATCAAACTCGCATCAGGAAGTAACTTCTCTGATATTGAAGATGGCGGTTTAATCTGCTCCACGTCAGGTTTTTTAAACTGAGTGGTCAATATAAAGAATGTAAGCAGTAGGAATGCAACGTCACACATTGCCGTCATATCCGTAACTACTCCATGTCTTTTTGGTTTGACTCTCGCCATTGTTTTGAATTATTTTTAATTAAACTTCTGTTATTGCTAATGCAAATTCCTTGCTAAAGATTCAATTCTTAGTTGAACTCAGCGAAAGACTGCTGGATACTCATTGCGATCTCGTCGATCTTGTAAGTTAATCCGTCAATTCTAGATGTAAAATAATTGTAAAGAATAATAGCGATAGCTGAAGTACCAATACCTAAAGCCGTGTTGATCAATGCTTCAGAGATACCTGTAGAAAGTGCAGCTGCATCTGGAGTACCACCACCAGAACCTAATGCGAAGAATGCTTTAATCATCCCGATTACCGTTCCTAATAGTGCGATCAAAGTTGCAACAGTACCTAGAGTAGAAAGAATCATCATGTTTTTCTCTAACATTGGCATCTCAAGAGTAGTAGCCTCTTCGATTGCTTTGTTAAGAGCTACCATTTTCTGCTCTTTGTTTAATGTAGTGTCATGAGAAAGTGCCTTGTAAGTAGTAAGACCTTCTTTCACTACGTTACCTACAGATCCTTGTTGTCTGTCACACTCTTCTAAAGCTTCATCAATTTTGTTTTGATTAAGTAAGCTTCTTACTTGTACTACGAAGTTGTCTAAGTTTCCTTTCCCAGCCGCTTTTCCAAGTACGAAATGTCTTTCAAAAGAGAAAACGATTACAGTGATCATGAAAGTAATCAAGATTGGTACGATAACCCCTCCTTTGTAGATAATACCTAAAAACGACTCTGGATGAATGTCTTTTCCTTCAACACTTGAGAAAGCTACAGAACCACCACCTAGTTTATCTGCGTCTTTAAAATTTCCTGGGCTCCCAAGAACGAATAAATAGATACAAACTCCTATAACGAATAAAATAGGAATAATAACAGCTGGGTTTAAACCTCCTGCTTTTCTAGCAACTAATTGCTCATCATTTTTTGAAACATTCATTTCCATATTTAACTAAATTATATTGTTTTAAAATTTTACAGTTTGTAAATTAAAGGCAAAATTAATTAAAATGCAAGAGTCTTAAATAAACATTTCTGTTTTTTTTGATAAAGAAATTTTAATACGATTTCGATATTATAATTTTTTTTCAATTTTTTAGTTATTTTCCTCAATTTTAACGTTTATGTTAAAATATTAAAAAAATTAACCCCTCATTTTTTTTAAATTACCAATGTTAAATTTCTTTTAAATTACAATATTCACAATTCTGTGATGCACCACAATGATTTTTTTCGGTGCTTTACCATCCAGAATTTGTTGAATTTTCTCATCCTTTATCACCAAATCCTCAACTTCTTTAGCTGATAATTGTGCAGGTAGAGGTAATTTAAATTTCATTTTACCGTTTACGCTCACCGGATATTCAATTTCGTCTTCTACTAAGTAGGTTTCGTTCAGTTCCGGGAATTTCTCGAATTCAATAGAAGTATCGTGTCCCAGCAAGCTCCAAAGCTCTTCACAGATGTGAGGGGCATACGGCGAGATGATAACGGCTAAAGGCTCAAGAATATTGCGCTTGTTACATTTTATTTTTTGTAATTCATTTACAGCAATCATAAATGAAGATACAGAAGTGTTGAAAGAGAAGTTTTCGATATCGTAAACTACTTTCTTTATTAATGTATGTAATACTTTATATTCTGCTTTTGTAGGTTCTTCATCAGAAACTTCAAAATTATCTTCGTTGAAATATAAATTCCAGAATTTTTTCAGGAAACCGTACACTCCGCTTAGACCTTGTGTGTTCCAAGGCTTGGATTGTTCTAATGGACCTAAGAACATTTCATACAATCTTAAACCGTCTGCTCCATATTCATTACAAATATCGTCAGGGTTTACAACATTATATTTAGACTTAGACATTTTTTCTACTTCACGTTCTGTGATGTATTTTCCGTCTTCTAAAATAAATTCTGCATCAACGTAATCTGGTCTCCAAGCTTTGAAAGCTTCTGTATCTAATTCGTCGGATGTTCCTTTTAATAAAGATATATCAGCGTGGATTTTTTGAACCTCAAAAACTATTTTATCGTTCAGAAAACCAATTAAATCATGCTTATTCTGCAAATTTTCACTTTTAATATAAATTTCAGTAGTAAATCCGAAGTAATTATCCAAATTTGAAATAGGTAAAATTGGAAGTTTTAGATTTAATTTATCAATTAAGATTTCCTTTAAGTTTTCATTTTCAAAAAAATGTTCATTAGTTAATCCCTTAGAAATAAATATAGGATTGTCAATTATTTTTTGAATTGGCTCGTAAGTGAAAATATTTCCCTCTCCCCCCAAAGGCAATTTAATACTGGGAATTACTCTATAAACAAAAGCACTCATTCCTGAAATCATCCCTTGGTTGATCAATTTTTGGAAAGGCTCATCATTATTAATATATCCTCTGTCTTTTAAGAACATATTCCAGAAACGAGAATATAATAAGTGACCGGTTGCGTGCTCACTACCTCCGATGTATAAATCTACTTGTCCCCAATAATCGGTTAATTCTTTATTAGCAAAAACCTCATCATTATTAGGATCCATATATCTAAGGAAATACCATGAGCTTCCTGCCCAACCCGGCATTGTAGATAATTCTAATGGAAATACAGTTTTATCATCAATTAAATCTGTAGCAACTACTTTCTGGTTTGCTTCATCCCAAGCAAAAGTTTTCGAATTTCCTAATGGCGGATCTCCGTCTTCTGTTGGTAAATATTTTTCAACTTCAGGAAGTGCTAAAGGCAATGCAGAATTTGGCAAAGTGTAAGGCATTCCATCTTTATAGTAGATAGGAACCGGCTCACCCCAATAACGCTGTCTTGAGAAAATTGCATCACGTTGTCTGTAATTTGTAGTTCCGTGACCAATTCCTTTTTTCTCAACAGCATCAATAATTAATGCTTTTGCTTCGTCATAGCTTAAACCATTCAAGAAATCTGAATTTACACAAACGCTTGTTTTAGAATCAAAAGACTTTTCCTGAACGTCTTCTTCAGTTTCTACAACTTTTTTAATTTCTAAATTAAATTTCTTTGCAAATCTGTGATCACGCTCGTCATGTGCAGGAACAGCCATTACAGCTCCCGTTCCGTAACCCATCAATACGTAATCTGAAATATAGATCGGCATCTTTTTATTGCTGAAAGGATTGATCGCATAACTTCCCGTGAAAGCACCTGAAACGTTTTTCACGTCAGACATTCTGTCTCTTTCAGTTTTCTTGGAAGTTTCTTCAATATAAGTATCTACTTCAATTTTTTGTTCTGGAGTAGTAATTGTTTCAACTAAAGGATTTTCCGGCGCCAACACCATAAATGTTGCTCCGAAAATAGTATCAGGTCTTGTTGTGAAAACCTCAACGATTTCATCATGAGTATCAATAGCAAATTTAACCTGAGCGCCTTGAGATTTTCCGATCCAATATTCTTGGGCATCTTTCAAAGGTTGTGGCCAGTCTAGTGTTTTAAGACCTTGCAACAATCTTTCAGAATATGCAGAAATTCTCATGCTCCACTGCATCATTTTCTTTTGGAAAACAGGGAAACCTCCTCTTTCAGATTTTCCGTCTTTCACTTCGTCGTTTGCTAGAACTGTTCCTAAAGCAGGACACCAGTTCACCGTAGTTTCTGCTCTGAAAGATAAACGGTAATTTAATAAAATATCTTCTTTATCAATTTCAGAAGCTTCTTTCCATTCTTCTGCGGTGAAATTTAATTCATCGTTTTGATTGGCATTTAAATCTAAAGATCCTTTTTCTTCAAAATGTTTGATCAACGTTTCGATAGATTCTGCCTTGTCTGTATTTTTATTATACCAAGAGTGGAATAATTCAATGAAAATCCATTGTGTCCATTTATAATAGGAAGCATCAGAAGTTCTTACTTCCCTACTCCAGTCGAATGAAAAACCAATTTTTCTTAACTGCTCTTCGTATCTGTTGATATTTTTTTCTGTAGTGATCGCAGGGTGCTGCCCTGTCTGAATTGCATATTGTTCAGCAGGCAGTCCGAAACTATCGTAACCAACCGGGTGGAGAACATTAAACCCTTGATGTCTTTTATATCTCGCATAAATATCTGATGCAATATATCCCAGCGGGTGACCTACATGAAGTCCCGCCCCCGATGGATACGGAAACATATCGAGAACATAAAATTTTGGTTTGTCTGTGTTATTGGAAGTTTTATACGTTTGATTGTCTTCCCAGTATTTCTGCCACTTTTTTTCTATCTGCTGATGATCGTAAAACACGTTGTTATTGATATTAAATGTTAGACTCTAGATGTTAGATTTATTATAATTCCAATTCTAGTATTTCACAAAAATAATGATTTTAATAGAAATGGAACTTTAATTTTCGATTAATTATAATTCATATCAAAACAAAAAGATCTCACCCGAAGATGAGACCTTTTTATTATTTATACTATTACTTTAATTATTGAGGAATTCTCTTAAAAGTATAGGTTCTGGTCTTATAAACGGTAGGATCCGAAGTTTCTTCTCTTATTGCGAGGTTCAGCGTAGTTTCATTAAGGGTAATTACCTTCCCGTTAGACGGTTCTACTGTTCCCTGATATTTTATCTGGATCGTTTTTTCGCTTTTGTCGTACGTATAATTGAAATTACGATCTGATGATATAGCACACTGCCCGGGTGTAGCAGTATCATTCCATTCAGTTCTTTTACCTACTACCTCAGTATTAAACCTCCATCTGGACTGTTTCTGACAGTCGGTATAAGTGATCAGATCTGAAATAGGCTGTTCTCCCGTTTCTATAGTAGTGATGACCTCTTTTAGTGGCTGCCACACCCCTACAAGAGGAGCTTCAACCGGAGTATCGTCATCATTATTACATCCCGTAGCTACGAATAATGATAAACCTGCAAATAGTAATGCTAATTTCTTCATGTATCAAATTTTTCAAGCGCTAAAATTATAATTTTTTTGATTTATTTAATAGTTTTTTGTGAAAAATTATTTCAAAAACCTATATTTCTAAAATTATTACGGCTTATAGCTGCAATATTACCACTATTTAACAAATATTGAACTATCCAAGAGTCCCATATATTTATTAAAAAAGTTATTTTTGCAAAAAAAAAACAAATGCAAGACATCGCGAAAAATAATTTTGACTTCATCCGTGTTCTCCTCGCTTTCATTGTTTTCATTGGGCATTTAGGATATCTAAGTACATCTCCTACCCTTGAGTTCCTGAAGCATAGCCCTGTAGAAGTTGGTGTTTTCGCATTTTTCATCGTTAGTGGTTTTTTAATTGCCCGAAGCTATGAAAGAACAAGTACTTTAAAAAAATACGTCAAAAAGAGATTGAATAGAATTGTTCCTGCCTATTTATTGGTGGTGGTTTTATGCACTATATTATTAAGTTTGGTAAGTACTTTTTCTTTTTCGGAATATTTCAGCAGCCCACAAACACTTAAATATCTTCTTTGGAATTCTGCATTCATGAACTTTATGGCACCCAATCTTCCCGGAGTTTTCGGGAACGGAGCGGTAAACGGCGCACTTTGGACCTTAAAAATTGAAATGTGTTTTTACTTTTTAGTTCCGGTTCTTTTCTTGTTTTTTGGAAAGGATAATAAATATAGAAACATCAGTTTAATCGTATTTTATTTTCTTTCATTGATTTATCTTAATTATTTTGAGATGACAGGAAAAGTAGAAATTTCAAGACAGATTCCGGGAGCATTGTGTTACTTTATTGGCGGAATGCTGGTTTATTTTAATTTTGAAAAATTCATTAAACATAAAAATATCCTTTTCATCATCGCTATTCTAACGGTTTGGATTGATTTGATTTTTAAAATTAAATTATTCTCACCCATCATGATCAGCATCATCGTTCTGTACGTTGCCTATTCTTTTAAATTTTT
>Ga0302167_10000153_pt1 | contig 37213 bp, 21 predicted proteins | sample I_Fen_N1_1_FD_193496 | JGI IMG/M metagenome (GOLD analysis project Ga0302167, IMG submission 193496) | Peat permafrost microbial communities from Stordalen Mire near Abisko, Sweden - I_Fen_N1_1 | ecosystem: Environmental > Terrestrial > Soil > Wetlands > Permafrost | place: Sweden: Abisko... | reverse complement strand
AGCAGGTGTTGAACCTGGAAAATGGCTTACAGCCACTCTCGAGAAAATACCTTCACTCGAAACTCCTATTAATTGGGAAGTCCTACTCCCGTAAAAAACTGAACAAAAAAAACGAACTTAGAGAATTACATTTACTCTAAGTCCGTTTTTTTTGCGCTCTATACACGGCATATTTGGGATGCTTACTGTGTTTTGTAAAGGTCTCAACGTCTATTCGAGTGAAATAGCTGCCAGTTAAACCTGAAAATCATACCGTAAAAGGGGTACTAATATGCCCCATAAAGGGTATTTTAGTAATCTTCTGGTTTACCTATCTTTGCGGCTACATGATCTTCGATTGAGTCTACATGATTTGAAAAGAGGATAATGGTGACTTGTAATGCTGTTTTTCCACAAAAGAATATATAAACTGACACTCTAACTTCAAAAATAAAAAAAGATGAAACCAGATATTATAAAAACTCTTCAAAAGAACATTTCGTTGTTGACTCAAAATAATGCTGTGGAATATGAATATATTCCACAGCATTATAAACCGCTTCCTTCACTACTTACCCTTCATGAAATCGTGGAATTACTTCGTGCTATTATTTTCCCGGGATATTTCGGAGAAGTGATAGTGGATTCGAATACATTGGAATTCTATCTAGGCGTTAAGATAGAACGCTTATTCAGTCTGTTGAAAGAACAAATACTCAACGGGCTTCGCTTTAATTCGTCAGAGACTGAAATCGACCAATCTGATGGTTTGGCTTCCGATATTGCACTTGCGTTTATAAATAAGATACCTGAATTGAAACGATTGTTATCTACAGACATAAAGGCTACTTTTGATGGAGACCTTGCTGCACATAGTTACGGTGAGGTTATCTTTTGTTATCCTTCCATACGGGCAGTGTTCAATCACAGGATAGCGCATGAATTATTGAATCTGGGTGTACCGGTCATTCCACGGGTCATTTCGGAATTAGCACATTCTGAAACAGGAATTGATATTCATCCCGGAGCTCAAATAGGAGAGTATTTCAGTATAAACCATGGAACCGGTGTAGTGATAGGCGAAACCTGTATTATAGGGAATCACGTACGTTTATATCAGGGAGTAACATTGGGGGCCGTAAGATTCAGAATAAATGAAAAAGGGTTACCAATCAGTATTCCGCGTCATCCGATACTGGAGGACAACGTGGTCGTTTATGCTAATGCGAATATATTAGGAAGGATTACCATTGGCAAAGATTCGACGATAGGAGGTAACGTTTGGCTTACAAACAGTGTGCCTCCCGGTTCTAGTATTCTGCAACAAAAAGCCGTGGCCGGTTCGTTCTATGATGGACTTGGAATATAATAGATATTAATGGATTGAACGACATAATAACTATCTGCACAATTGTAAGATGCAATAAGACGTTAGTTGGATAGAAATGTTTGTCTTTTGCAGAGTTGAGGATAAGTATTTGTTTTGTAGATTTTAAAATCTGTGAGACAAATGCAAAATATATTTGTTTAAAATATCAATATAACCAAAAATATACCCTATTTAGGGTATATAAATGCCCTACTAATGGTATTTCGGGTGTTACCTGTATTAACTACTTTTGTATTGTAGAAACAAAATTTACTTTGTACAAGACTCATGTACATTTATGATTTTAAAATAATATAAAAAGGTATAGTATGAAAAAAGGTCTTTATTATTTTACACGGGAATTCTTGTTCGAGATATTGAACAGGCAATTGAATCTTCTAATTCATGAAGATCAATATCTATCATTAGCAAAAATTACTTCTTCTTCGGATTTATCTCTTATTGTTTCTTCATCCTCTCGAATGTGCTGTTGTAGCATGTTCTGCTGATTTCTTCAGTCACTTCTAAGTCCTTCGATTAGCGCTTCTACCTTGCTATATTCAATACAGGACAAACGTCTAATTAAGAATATTCTAAAACATCAATTGTATTTGTCAGTCATATTTGACTTGACAGGTCTATGATTACACTTATTCTTAGGCAGATAACGATACAAAAAACGAATCACTCTTATTAAATCATTTTTGCTTTATTTATTTCTATAGCAGGTTTTGTTGTAGAAAGTAAAGCGACTGAATCCTTAATAATTACAGGATTTCTCAATCTAAACGAACAGTTCTTGGCTGAACAAACAATACATATAGATTGAACAACTAAATCCTGACACTAAAATAGAATCAATTATTATTTATAAACAAAAGCGGGCGTTCCCTTCTCTGTCGGCAAACTGATAAAGTGAACGCACGCTACAATTAAAAAATTGTATGACAAAATTACCACTTATTTCCGGGAGTTACAAGTTGGCTCCTACGTATTTCGTACGCAGATTTAGAATAACTTTCTTATTTGCGGTTATAACAATCAGTTCTGCTTTTGCGCAGCAGATTGAAGTAAAAGGGAAAATCTTTGAAGAGAATTCTAAGAATTCTGTTATTGGGGCTACAATTAGGCTTAAAGGACAAAAAGTCGGTACTGCATCAGATGCAAATGGAACCTTCCATATTAATGTTAAGTCTTTGCCGGCTACATTGTTAGTTTCTGCAATTGGGTACAAGAATCAGGAAATAGATGTTTATGAAGCGGAACAGGTCACTATTTATCTTGCCGAAAGCGATAACAAGTTAAACGAAGTTGTTGTTACCGGTCTCGCTTCCGGATTAAAACGTTCAAATCTGGCCAATGCAGTAACTTCTATCTCAGGCGCAGAATTGATTGGTACAACACCACCTCAAACGGTTGATGAAGCATTGTATGGAAAAATACCAGGTGCAACTATTCGCTCCAATAGTGGAGCTCCCGGGGGAGGTACTGCTATCTTGTTGCGTGGTTTGAGTACGCTACAAGGTAATTCGCAACCGCTGTATATTATCGATGGGGTGTATGCTAACAATAATTCCTTAGCTACCGGTAAATCGACTCTTACGGCAGCGGGTACTTCGCGCGAGGACGATGTTAGCAACAGGATAGCAGACATTAATCCCGACGACATTGAGAAAATTGAAGTATTAAAAGGCGCTTCTGCATCTGCTATTTATGGTACCCGTGCTAATGCCGGTGTTATTATTATCACAACTAAAAAGGGTAAAAGTGGGAAAACGAAAATTAGTTTTAGTCAGGACCTTGGTTTCGCAACTATAGGAAAATACATTGGAAGTGCTTCGTGGGATGCTGCCAAGATAGCACAAGCTTATCCGGCCAGTGTACAAACCAGGGAGTTACAAAGTCTTGCCGCTGCGAATGGAAAAGTGTATGATTTTGAAAAAATACTTTATGGGGAAACACCTTTATTGAGGCATACAAACCTAACCGTTTCAGGAGGTAATGATAAAACAACCTTTTATTTGTCCGGATCACTTGTTGATGAAGGGGGAATTATTAAGAATACAGGCTTTGACCGTTTATCATTACGGTTGAATGTTGATCATAAGCTTAATAAATGGATTGATTTTTCGGTTAATTCCAATTATTTGAATAGTAGCTCCGATCGTGGTTTTACAGGTAATGAAAATGCTTCCGGTGCTACATTAGGTTATATCATAGCTTTTTTACCAAGTTATTACAATCCATATCCTGTTAATGGTGTGTATCCTACAAACCCCTATTCGGAAGGTGAAAATCCGCTTGAGTTGAGAGATAAAGCGATTAATAATGTAAAGATAAACAGGTTTATTGAATCGGGTATTATTAATTTTAAATTTATCCAAAAGGAAAAAACTACATTAAAATTATCTTTACAAGGAGGTGTAGACTATCTGAGCCAGAATAGTAAGGAGTATTATCCTGATTATTTACAATCGGAAAGTAATTTAGCTAATCCGGGTGACCTGATTCTTGGTACAACTCAGCAGACCAATACGAATTTTCAGGGATCCCTTATTTATGGGCAAAAGGCTAATAAATTCCAATTTACTACACAACTTGGGGCCGTTGCTCTGGAAACACAATCAAATTCATTATTTGTCCGTGGACAAGGCTTGGTGTCTGGTCAGCAATCTATCGGCCAGGCAAGAGTGCAATCCGTAACTACACAGAATACTCAAAAGGTTCAGGATTTTGGTACGGTTGGTCAGGAAGAGATAAACTTTAATGATCAGATAATTGGTACGGCTGGCTTACGATTGGATAAATCAACGCTTAATGGTGATGCCAACAAGTTTTATGCTTTTCCAAAAGCATCTATAGCTGTAAACCTTGCTAAATTTGATTTTTGGAAGGTCGGTTCAATCAGTGAATTCAAGCTTCGTACCGCTTATGGTGAAACGGGTGGATTGCCTCCATATGGCAGTATCTACAGTTCGCTTACTCCTGTAATTGTTGGAGGTAATTTAGGTTCGGTTGTTTCAACTACGGTGGGTAATCCAAACATTAAACCTGAACGTGCCGGAGAACTTGAATTTGGTACAGATATAGGGTTGTTTAATAACCGCTTGGTGTTTGAAGGTACTTATTACATTAAAAATGTGAGTGATTTAATTCAGAACCTGACACTTGCACAGTCAACCGGGCTGGGTACCGAGAAAGTGAATGCTGCCTCATTAAGTAATAAAGGTATTGAACTATCGGTATCGGCGACTCCAATTTCAGGTAAAAACTTTACGTGGAATACCCGTATTCAATTTGCCAAAAATACATCTAAAATTACAAAGTTGGACGTCCCTTCGTATACAACCGGAGTTTATGGTGTGACATTTGGAACTTATCTTATTAAGCAGGGTTATTCACCAACTACCATTGTCGGTCTACCATTAACATCCTCCGGAAATTATACTGTTTATGGTAATTCCCAACCTGATTTTCAAACATCCTGGTTTAATGATTTCACCTTTTTAAACGGATTTGACTTGTCTGCATTGTGGGACTGGAAGAAAGGTGGTAAGAATATTAATCTTACGTTATATAATACCGATGCCGGTGAGACTACGGCTGACTGGAATAGTAATCATACTGTCAGAGACAATGACCTTGGTAAAACGGCCGCACAATATGTACAGGACGCAAGTTACCTTCGCTTAAGGGAAATCGGTTTAAATTATACTCTCCCGAAAAGGATTCTTCAAAGCATATTTGCTAAGAATGTTGAACGGATTCGTGTCGGTGTATCGGCAACTAACTTAATTACAATTACTCCGTATAAAGGATATGATCCTGAGGTATCAAGTTTTGGTTCTGAATCTGCGATTAATTCAGGCGCCGATTTGTTTCAATACCCGTCTTCAAAACGTATCTTGTTCAATCTAAAGATAGATTTATAATTATTTACAGCTAAATTAGACAAAAATGAAAACAAAAAATAAAATATACACCTCGTTGTTATTAGCCGGACTATTGTTTGTGTCTTCTTGTAATTTACAAGATATTCAGGATCCGAATAATCCATCTGTGTCGAGTGTAACTTCAAATGCAACAGTCGGTCAGTTGCAAAACCTTGTAACTGGTCTCGAATCACAAAGTAAAGCTTATGTTGCTACGGCTGCTAATGCTTTCGGTACCTTTGGAAGAGAAATATGGTATTTCAATGGTTCCGATCCCCGGAATATCCAGTATTGGACCGGTCAGGCGGAAGCGATACCCAGCTCGACTTTCTATGGAGTTGATGGTGCTTATACCGGTCCTTATACGGCAATAAAACAGGCTAATGTATTAATAAGTGCTGTTAAGAATACTTCCTCTGTTACGGATGCTCAAAAGAATGCAATCATAGGCTTTGCCAAAACGATTCAGGGATACCAATATCTGATACCTGCTAATTCATTGTATCAAAACGGTATTCGTATAGATGTTTCCGACCCGTTGAATCCTGGTCCGTTTGTAAGTTATACCAATGCGCTTAAAGCAATAAAGAGTATACTGGACGAAGGAGATAGTCTCCTTTCAAAAGCCGGGACTACACTTCCATTCACATTAACAAGCGGGTATGATGGATTTAATACTCCGGCTGGTTTGCAGAAGGTGAACCGGGCAATTGCTGCCAGGGTTGCTATTTATCAAAAAGACTGGCAAGGAGCCTTGGATGCTTTATCCCAATCATTCTTCGATCTGAATGGCGATCTCGATATTGGCCCGGCTCATGTCTATGGTAGTGCTCCCGATACCTATAACCCATTATATTATGTTTTGGACGCTTCTTATAGTAGTGGAGCGGTAGTGCATCCGTCATTAATTGCAGATGCTCTTCCGGGCGATTCGAGGGTAACAAACAAGTTCTATCATCGTACGAGTCCTCTGATTAGTACTGCTGGAAAAGTGCCTTTGTCAAGCCAATATCAGGATAAACGATGGGCTGGTCCAACTTCACCAATCAAGTTTATCAGGAATGAAGAATTGATCTTGATTTATGCCGAAGCTTCCGCGCAATTAAATAAAACTTCAAATGCTGTCACGGCCATTAATGTTATCCGGGCTTCTGCAAATTTAGCAGCCTATACCGGAGCTACTGATTTGAATAGCTTAATAACTGAAATTTTATTCCAACGCCGTTATTCATTGTGGTTTGAGCCTGCAGCACACCGCTGGATTGATCTTCGCAGATATGGTCGCTTAAGCGAGATTCCTGTTGCTTTGGACGATGGAGTAGCATTTACGCAATTGGCAATACCTATTAGTGAAGTTAACTGGGATACCTATAAAGGACAATAAATTTTTAGTATGAAAAGAAGCAAACTACGATCCAAATCAGGATATGTCATTACTTTGTTATTTTCATTGGTGATAATTGCAAATACGACATTTGCACAACGCCAACCAAAACTTCCTGCCATTCATAAGAATGGCAGGGAGTTTAGCAAAGAAGACTCCGCTTACATTCGGGATAATTATGTCAAAGTAGAAAAGTTAATACCTATGCGTGACGGTGTCAATCTGTTTACGGCTATTTATATACCCAAAGACAGGTCCCGTAAGTATCCATTCATTTTGAATAGAACACCTTATTCTGTAGCTCCTTACGGAGCTTCGGAATTTAAGACTTCACTGGGTCCTTCCGCACTGTTTATCAGGGAAGGTTATATTTTCGTCTATCAGGATGTAAGAGGTAAATGGGCATCCGAGGGTGAATTTATAGACACCCGACCATTCAATCCGGGCAAAAAAACTAAAAAAGATATTGACGAGAGTACCGATACGTATGATACGGTTGACTGGCTCTTGAAAAATATAGGCAATAATAATGGACGAGTCGGCGTATGGGGTATTTCATATCCCGGATTCTATGCTACCCAGACTATCCTGAGCGGTCATCCGGCGATAAAGGCCGTTTCTCCGCAAGCTCCCGTTACCGATTGGTTCGTAGGGGATGATATTACCCATAACGGCGCCTTCTTTTTGGGTAACTTCCTTTTCTTTTCCAACTTCGGACAAGTGCGTCCCGCTCCTACGACCAAACCGGTTGCCTGGTCTGATTTCGGAACCAAAGATGGCTACCAGTTTTTCCTGCGAAACGGTACTTTCAGCGATCTGAATGATAAATATTATAAGAATCAAATCCCGGTATGGATTGACTTCATGAATCATGGTACCTATGACTCTTACTGGCAAAGCCGGACGCCATTGCCTCATCTAAAGAATGTAAAACCGGCTGTTTTGACAGTGGGAGGTTGGTTTGATGCCGAAGATTTGTACGGGCCGTTGAAAACATTTGAGGCTATCAATAAGAATAATCTGGTTGCTGATAATCGGCTCGTGATTGGTCCGTGGTCCCATGGCGGGTTTGCCCGCGGTACGGGGAGCTCCTTCGGAAATATTGATTTCGGTTCGGAAACGTCGGTTTATTACCGCGAAAAAGTGGAATTGCCTTTTTTCAATTATTATTTAAAGGACAAAGGAACGCTTGAGTTACCCAAAGCACTTATTTTCGAAACAGGCACCAATGTATGGAAAAATTATCCGCAATGGCCGCCTGTCGAAGCCAGGGATGAAAACATCTACTTAAGTCAACAGGGCACGCTCTCGTTTTCGGCAGATAAGACCGGTACGGCTACTTTTGATGAATATGTAAGTGATCCGAAAAAGCCGGTGCCTTTTAGCTCTGAAATCCGAATCGGCCCGGGAGCGGAATATATGATCGAAGATCAGCGCTTTGCGGCAACACGTCCTGATGTCTTGGTATATACTTCGGGGACGCTGGATCAGAATAAAACGCTTTCGGGACCTATCATAGCCGACCTTTTTGTGTCAACAACCGGTACCGATGCCGATTTTGTGGTGAAAGTTATTGATGTTTTCCCCGATTCAACAGCTAACAATCCGGATACAAAGCCCGGCATCCAGTTAAGTGAATTCCAGGAGCTGATACGGGCTGATGTGATACGGGCAAAGTTCAGGAACAACCTTTCGACACCTGAGCCGCTAATTCCGGGTAAGGTGACGGAAGTTAAGTTTGAACTTCGGGATGTGGCTCATACTTTTTTGAAAGGCCATAAAATACAGGTACAGGTTCAAAGTTCCTGGTTTCCGTTGGTTGATCGTAATCCGCAACAGTTTATCGATATTTATCATGCCAAAGAGTCTGATTACAAAAAAGCAACTCACCGTATTTATACGTCAGGTGAAAATCAGTCGCATCTGATCGTGAAGACTATCCAATGACAGGTAATGACTCTTTGATCTTTTTTTACTGAATTAAAAAGTCACATTTATTTTCCGGCAGGATGAACGGGATAAACAGGTAAGAAAATTGTAATCCTGTTTTTTTACCTGTTTATCCTGTTTGTTTTGCGCTTTGAATAGAGATCTTTATAAAGCAATAAGACCGTAAGCGTGGAATCTCCGGCGATTGTTCGATTTTGTATGATTTCTTTGCCATGAAACCCGGGTCGTTTCATGCCGATTTCATCCCTGGATATAAACCGGCTTGTGCTGGTTTTGCCCTGATTTTTATTTCATATTTCGTATAAAGATAATTAACCGTTAGTTCTTACTTCGTTATTATATACATATCATAACCTATTAATGCTAAGTAACATCTAAGTAATATCTAAGTAACATCTAAGTTACATGTAAGTAACATGGACAAAGAAACTAAGAATGAACGAAGTGTTATCAGGAAATGAAACCAAAGCGAAGCTGGAAAATAGCCCGGAAGAGAAGGGGCGAAAATAAAGAACCGGCTAAAGTAAAGGAAGAATAAAAAAAATCACTCCAAGTCGGAATCATGTGGGTGGAATATGGTAAACCAAGCCGTTGATGCCGGTAGAAACGAAGATGGGAAAAAATAAATGAATGGAATTCCGGGATCGGGATCAAAAAGAAGAAAAGAAAATAAGGCCGGATAATTATGGAAAAAGAGGAGTGCGACATACGATTGCTCCGGGCACTTCGGCAAGAAAATATAATCGTTTCATCCTGATAACGGGAAGAACACTAAAACAAACAAATGAGTACTTTATTTAGAAAAAAAACAATTCTTTCCTTATTGAGCGAAGCAGCTGAAACAGGTAACGGCACATTAAAACGGAAACTGGGTCCCTTTGGCCTCATTTCAATCGGAGTGGGGGTAATCATTGGTGCCGGATTGTTTTCGCTGACAGGTATCGCGGCGGCCAATAATGCAGGTCCGGCTATTATATTATCATTTGTACTGGCAGCCATCTGCTGTAGCTTCAATGCCCTTTGCTATGCTGAATTTGCTTCTTTGGTGCCTGTAGCAGGGAGTGCATATACATATTCGTATGCAAGTCTGGGCGAGTTATTTGCCTGGATTATCGGTTGGGATTTGATTCTGGAGTATTCGGTCGGAGCAGCTACTGTTGCCATAAGTTGGTCACAATATCTGGTGAAATTCCTTGGCTATTTTGATATTCATTTTCCACCGCAATTATCCCTTTCTCCGTTCGAAAGTGTTACGTCGGTTGATGGATCGGTTATCCACGGGATTGTTAATTTGCCGGCCGTATTGATTATCATTCTGATCACCGCGGTTATTATCCGGGGCGTAAAGACTTCGTCCGTTGTAACGTCCGTTTTGGTGGTTTTAAAGGTAAGCATCGTTTTAGTATTTATTGCTGTAGGATGGCGCTATATACAACCCTCCAACTATCATCCTTTTATTCCGCAGAACACCGGTACCTTCGGTGAATTCGGCATTAGCGGTATTTTCAGGGGGGCAGGTGTTATCTTCTTTGTGTTCATTGGCTTTGATATAGTGGCCACTATGGCTCAGGAGACAAAAAATCCAAAGCGGAATATGCCGATCGGTATTATCGGTTCGCTGGTTGTTTGTACTGTTTTGTTTATCCTGTTTGCCTACGTAATGACCGGATTGGCTAATTTTACGGAGTTTAAGAACTCTGCAGCACCGGTTGCTATTGCTATTGCCAAAACACCGTATAAATGGTTAGTCCAATTAATCGTTTTTGCAATTCTTATTGGGTATATTTCTGTTATCCTCGTTGATTTGATGGGACAGTCACGGGTATTCTTTACGATGAGCCGTGATGGATTATTGCCAAAAATGTTTTCGGTACTGCATGCGCGATTCCAGACTCCTTATAAATCGAATGTTTTGCTTTGCATTTTTATTTGTTTGTTTGCAGGATTGGTTCCGATCCATGTAGTAGGCGAAATGACCAGTATAGGCACGCTGCTGGCGTTTGTTTTGGTTTGCCTTGGCGTACTGATATTGCGGAAAAAACAACCGAATGCCCCAAGGACTTTTAAGACGCCTTTTGTACCGGTAGTTCCTGTTTTAGGGATAATTACCAGCCTAATATTAATGTTCTCTTTACCTTATGAAACCTGGATCAGATTATTTGTTTGGCTTTTTATAGGATTAGTGCTTTACTTTTTTTATGGTAAGAAAAAAAGTAAATTGAATGATACGCACTTGTAGAACAAAACAGAAAAACTGCGTGTTGGAACAGGGGAACAGTTTCCGAGAGCTAACGATCCTGTGACGGCAATATAATTTCGGATAAATAATATTTAAATCGGATAAGAATAATCAACCAACTGAAAATAAAAATGAGAAGGACAATACTAATATGGACCGTATTACCGGTGCTTTTTTGGGGAACTGCAGATTTAGCCTTTTGCCAACAACCCACTTCTTCCGACAGCGGCAATAGGAAAGTAATTAACCTGTCCCTGAATGAGAATCCGTATCCTCTATCCAAAAGAATAAATGAGAATATATTGAACGAACTCCCGAATATTCATCGATATGCGGCCGATGATGGCGAGAATTTTGTACGGCAACTGGCCCTGCATGAGGGGGTGAGTGCAGAACAAATCATTCCGGGTGAGATACTGGATTTGCTGGGCATTTATCTTGGCCTGAAAGGCGGAGCAGGAAGTGAATTTATTTATTCCGTTCCGGGTTATCCTGCATTGGTGAATGCGGCTGCGAGTGTTGGAGGAAAAACGATCTCAATACCTCTGAATGCTAAAAAGGAAAATGATCTTGCTTCCATTGAAGCACATATAACGGCTAAGACACAGGCTGTTTTTCTGGTAAATCCACATAATCCATCGGGAACGGTTATTGATAAAAAGATATTTCACGACTTCGTAAAACGTGTATCAAAACGAACCCTGGTGGTGGTTGATGAAGCTTATCTGGAATATACCGATGATTTTACCGGACGTACAGCTGTAAATAATGTGAGGGAGGGCGATCAGGTTATCGTATTTCGTACATTGGCGAAGGCTTACGGGTTGGCCGGTTTATCAATAGGATATGCTGTTGCACCCACGGACCTGGCACGTTATCTTAAAGCTCGGGGGTTGGGTGATACCCATGCGTTAAACAGGTTATCTATAATAGCTGCAGAGGCCGCATTGACAGATCGGGAGAATATTCAGCTTGTGAATAAGCTGGTGACTGATGAACGTGGAAAATGGAACGATTTCTTAGATAAATCAGGTCTGCAGCACACTGCTTCCGAAGCAAACTTTGTATTTTTTGATACAAAGAAACCCTATGAAGAGGTACGAAAGAAGCTCGGGGAAGCAGGTATCATTATTGGCCGTGAGTTTGAACCCTATCACACCTGGATCCGCGTTAGCATAGGACTTCCGGAGGATAATGCCCGCGTTCGGTCGATCATCCGGCAAATCGTTAATCCTTAAAACTCCGACCTATTGCGGACAAAAGGTACATTTCAATCAATGAATTATTATGACGTTTAAGCGGGTATGGCTTTTATAATTTCGCAGCTATAGGATTTGTTTATTTGTCCGGCGCTTTAACGGGTTTATTCGGTAGTTTCAGGATGACAGAAAAAAGCCAGCCAGGTAATTGGCCTGAACAGGATGGTGACAGCCGAGAATTGAATGATAAGTGTAAAAAGAAAAAACTGTGCTGAAATAACTTGTCAGGTTAAATTTCTATAGGCTGATTGGGCTTTATTAAGGTTAAAATAATGCGAAATAAACAAGAAATATTTCATTGAACTTTTTTTAACAGTATCGTAGGGTCAATTATACCATAAACAGGGTATACAAATGCCATAATAATGGTATTTTGTGTGTTGTGGGCATTAACTACTTTTGCATTGTCAAAAGAAATTTTATTTTATATAAGTCTCAGGTATATTCAAGCTTCTTATATAGCAAGAACGGTATGGTATGAAAAAAATTAGTTACTACATTACACAAAATGTTTTATTCGATCTGATAAAATCAGATACGAATTTTAAATTGATTGAAATTAGACAAGTATTCTTAGCAGAAATTTCTTTCTCTTCTGTATTATTTTCCACTCCTTCCTCTTCTTCTATGATGCGAATGCGTAGTTGCATGACACGCTGATTTTACGCAAATCCATATCCTCGTTTTTTGTTTCCCAACTAACAAAGCCAGCAGGATTTAACCTTTCATTTTATAATTAATTTATTGCTCATTTTATTTGATTTATCGAATCATTTTTGATTCGGTATATTGATTAGTATACCTGTTTTTTAAACAATCAAGAATATGAAACCAAGTTATTTTTATCAAATTATTTTTATTTTCTTTTTATCAACGGTTGGCGTTTCAGCTCAGAATTCATCCAACGAACCAATTCTGATTAGTGGCACAAGATTCACGTATCCATTAATTGAAAAATGGATTGCAGAATATGGGAACGTAAATCCAACGGTAAGATTCAAGATAGAACAAAAACTAAAGCCGGAACAGGTTGCCGATTTAAACATCATAGCGCATCAGCCAGTGAAGGAAGAATTGAAAGAAAATCAAGATGTTATATTTGCAGGGAAATATGCTCTGCTACCCGTTACAAACAGTAAAAATCCTTTTTTGTCAACAACTGTCCGAAAAGGTTTAAACAAAAAGGATATTGATAAGCTTTTCTTTGATGTCAGCAACGATGATGAGGAAACAACAAACGGAAAACCGAAGTTTGCAGCCACCATTTATTCGCGTGATAATAAGGCGTGCACTTCACAAGTTATAGCAGGATTCTTTAGCCATCAGTCTTCCGAAATCAGAGGGAAAAGAGTGCAGGGAGATGACATTTACCTGTTATCGGCCATAAAAGAAGACTCTATTGGCTTAACGTATAATAATCTGGGTTACCTGTACGATACGAATTCGCGGAAATTGAAGGACGGGATAGCATTATTACCACTTGATCTGAAGAAAGACGCAAAGAACCTTTTATCGGGAAATTTGGATAACGTGATTGATGTATTGGAAAGAAATCATATTGAAACCATTCCGGTAGAAAAGATAGGATTTATCTATTCGCAGCAAACAGCTCGAAAAGAAGTTTCAGATTTTTTGAAATGGGTATTGTCTGACGGCCAGAAATTCAATCATGAGAAGGGATTTCTTAATTTAGATAAGGAAGTCCTTGCAGCCGAAATAAATCAATTGAACGGAAAATTCTTATCATTGAAGTAAAGAAAAATATCATTATAAACAAATAAACAAAAGCGAGCGTTCCCCCTTCTCCGTCGGCAAACTGATAAAGGGAACACCCGCCACAATTCAAAAATTGTATGACAAAACTACAATTATTTCCCGGAAACGGCAAAACGTTTCCAGCTTATTACGTGCGCAGAATAGGAAGTACATTTCTGTTTGCTGTTTTAATAACTTTCTCTTCTTTTGCTCAGCAGATTGAAATTAAAGGAAAAGTTCTTGAGGAAAATACGAAAGAACCTGTTGTGGGGGCTGTCGTTCGGCTCAAGAAGATAACCGGTGGTACGATTACCGGTATAAACGGAGATTTTATTATACAAGCTAAGAAGTTTCCCGTAACCTTGACTGTTACGAGTACCGGTTATAAAAATCAGGAAATTGATGTATATGAGAACGAATCATTAACTATTTATCTTGCCGAAGATGTAAATAAACTCAGTGAAGTAGTCGTTATTGGTTATGGGACACAAAACAGGAAAGAACTGACAGGCTCAGTTGCTACCGTTTCAAAATCACATTTGGAATATAACGTTTCTTCTTCGGTGGATGCCTTGTTAGGGGGTGCAGTTGCAGGCGTTAATGTAACGCAGAGCTCAGGACAACCCGGATCTCCTGCCAGCATACGTATTCGTGGTGGAAACTCTGTCAACGCAAGTAATGATCCCCTGTATGTCATTGATGGCTTCCCCTATTTCAGTGACAATTCAACAACCAAGGTTGGTCTTGGAGCTATCGAAGGAAATTCTAATCCGCTTAATTTGCTCAACCCTTCGGATATAGAATCTATTGAAGTGCTGAAAGATGTATCCGCTACGGCTATTTACGGTTCGCGGGGTTCTAATGGTGTGATCATGATTACGACCAAAAAAGGGAAAAAGGGAAAGAGCACTATCAACTACCAATATACCTCAGGCTGGAGTGAATCAGCTAAAAAGCTGGACTTAATGAACGCTTCACAGTGGGCCCGATTAGAGAAAGATTATTTTCTGAATAAACCTGGTTACACCGATGCGCAAATCGAACAGCTAGGCAATGGTTATGACTGGCAGAATGCTGTTTTGCAAACAGGAACGACGCAGAATCACTCTCTTTCCATCAGTGGAGGTGACGAAAAATCACAATACTTCGTTTCAGGAAACTATCTCAAACAGAATGGAATTATTTTGAATTCAGGTTTGGAACGTTTTACAGGAAAATTGAATTATGATAAAGAAGTGCTTCCGGGATTTAAAATAGGAGTTACCCTGACCGGAAATAAAAGCACTCAGAACAGCCTTACAACATTTGAAGGTGTGAACTATAACAGCTCTCCTTATTCAAAGGGTATTGCGAACTCATTGACTTATGCTTTGTATATTCCTCCCGTTGTACCTGTTTACAATACTGATGGCAGCTATAATTACAATAATCCTTACGAATATGCCTATCTGCGTGAAGGTACCAAGACCGCAAATCCGGTGTCGGATCTTAAAAACAGTACGGCACAAACTGTCAATACGGCTTTTCTGGGAAATTTCTATGCTCAGTACAAGATAACAGACGGCCTGATTGCGAAAGTAAATCTCGGAAGCAATATCAGTCATACGACACAAGACTATTTCTCTCCTTCTTATACAGCGATAGGTATGGTACCTGTTGGAATTGGAGGTATAGGGAATAAAAGAGTAGAGGTCTTGTTATCCGAATTTACGTTGGCCTATGCTAAGAAGGTCGGTATTCATTCATTTGATATTTTAGCAGGCTTTACCGATCAGGAAACAAAAACGAATTATCTTTCTACGATTAGTTCGGACTTTACCGATCAGTCATTAGGGGTAAACAATCTTCAGGATGGTTCTCCCTATGGAGATACGCCCATATACAGTGGTTCAAGCAGCAGTAGCCTATACTCAATACTGGGCCGGATAAATTATTCCCTATTAAAACGCTATAACTTAACAACGACCTTTCGCAGTGATTATTCCACTCGTTTCGCAAATCGTTGGGGTATTTTCCCGTCTTTTGGGTTATCCTGGAATATAAACGAAGAAGGATTTCTGAAGAATGTTTCGGATATTAATAACTTAAAGTTACGTTTGAGCGCAGGGAGTGTCGGCAATCAGGAAATCGGAGACTATGATTATCTGCAAACTTTAGTGGTGACCAAATATAATGGAAAAACCGTCTATAAGGTTGGTAATACAGGCGATTCCAATCTCAAATGGGAAACTACCGCACAATATAATATAGGGCTGGATGCAGGAATTCTGAATAATAGGATAACTGCTACTATCGATGCTTATTACAAATTAACCTCTGATTTATTATTACTTATTCCAGCAACACTGGGTCAGGAGAGCTCACAATTGAAAAATGTCGGGAATGTGGTTAATAAAGGTCTGGAATTTTCGGTCAATGCTACTGTCCTGGAGGGGAAACAATTTAATTGGTCGGTTGCAGCGAATATAGCAAAGAATCACAACGAGATAACGAAATTGAATGGCAATGGAGATATAATAGATGGTGTAAATATACTGCGTGTCGGAGAATCATTGGGTTCTTTCTACGGACTGGTCTTTGATGGGGTCGTTCAAAAAGGGGAAGATGTTTCCAAGTTGCCAACTACACCGGCAGGTACTACACCCGAACCGGGAGACCCTAAATTTAAAGACATAAGCGGTAATGGACATGTTAATGCCAGCGACCGTGTTGTGTTGGGTAGTATTCAGCCAGACTTTACCTATGGGTTCTCATCGACATTCAGATATCATGGTTTCGATTTGTTTGTTCTATTACAAGGTTCACATGGAAATAAAGTTTATAACGAGTTACGACGCTATCTTGAGACTCCCAGTGATTCTTATAATGTTTCTGCCGCCTTGTTAAATGCCTGGACGGAAACGAATCCATCTAATACTATTCCTAAAATAACCAGTACTCCGGTCTCTTCCGAATTAGACAGCCGCTATATAGAAGATGCTTCTTATCTGAGACTCAAAACGGTGACTCTGGGATATACAATTAATAAGATTCGTCTGCTAACAGCAAAACTACCGTTGAAAGTCAGGGTGTTTTCCACATTAGAGAACTTACTCACGCTAACAGGTTACAAAGGCTATGACCCTGAAGTTGCAAAAGGAATAGATCTGGGAACTTATCCAATGGCACGTACCTTACTGGTAGGCGCAAGTATTACTTTCTAAAAAAGCAATCAAAAGTACATAGTATCAATTTATTAGTATTAATCATTTAATTAATCAAAAGAGTAAAGTAAATTTTAAAGTCTACTTATTATTAACAATTTATTATTAACAATTTAATTTAAAAAAGAATGAAGCAATTTTTTAAACCCATAGCTTTTATAGCTATAGTTGTTAGCGCTGTTACCCTGTCTTCCTGCAGTAAGGATGACGCAACGGTAATTTCAGCTAACTCTGTGTGGAAAACAGATCAGGCGGCGTTGGCAGCAGCGGGTGCAGCGTATTCTCCCTGGCAGCGATTGAGTTCATCATTTTCGTTTTTGATCGAATCTCAAACAGATGCTACCGTAAGTTTTGAAGGTGCTGATGATCAATTCGGACCTTTAGTGAGCTTGTTTAAAACGGATGCAAACAACTGGTATCCTACTAAGATTTTCAATTATCTTTATGTAAGTATCGGAGAAGCCAATCGTACCATTGAGAAAGCGGATTCAAGTACCGTAACAGACAATCTGTCTCAGTCGACAATTAGTTTGGCCAGAGCACGTGCTAAATTCATTCGTGGGTTGAGCTATCTTTATCTGACTCAACTTTATGGTGAAGTACCTCTTATCCTGAGTACTAAAGCTACAGATGCAGAACAAACAACCCGTAGATCCATCGATGATGTCTATACTCAAATAGTAAAGGACCTGACAGAGTCGGAAACAGATTTACCCGGTTATGACCAGATTCGTTCAAATCCTAGCAAGGGTTCGGCGAATGCAATTCTTGCACGTGCCTACCTGAGTTGGGCAAGCAATCCGCTTACACAAGCTCAGGTGACTGCTATTGCCAGTGGCCAGACCGATCCTGCAGCTACTACCTGGAATCAATCGAGATTAGCACTGGCTGTTACGTATGCCGACAAGGTCATTAATAGTGGTAATTATGCATTGGAATCCAACTTTGAAGACAATTTCGGAGTAGCTGCTGAGGATAAAGCGGTAGAACATATCTTTACGATTCATCATGATGGAGATGATTATGATGTGCAAGGTAATCACCAGACTCACTGTACGTTTACATTCGGTTTCGACCTGTATCAGGACAATCATATCGGACCGGCTGACGTAACTTTGTTGAAAAATTTCTCCAGTACAGATACCCGTAGACGGTTCTCACTTTTGGATAGTTTGTATGATCAAGATTTACCGCTTGTTGCTAGTCCTACCAAGGCAAGTGATTATAAGTTATTCCACTTTGTTTACCCTGTTACTTCACCACGTATCGGAAAGTTTATTCACCGAAACAAAACTTATCCTGAAGTGGCTCCTGATCAGGGAACAGGCGAAAACGGAGGAGCTGCACAACCTAATGATATCAACCGTATCGAAATCCGGTATGCAGAAGTGTTGCTTATCAAAGCAGAAGCGTTGTTCTATCAGAATAAACCAACAGATGCCGCTACAGTCATCAATCAGTTACGTACAAGAGCAAATCAGAGCACTTATACCACGTTGACTCAGGATGAATTGGAAAACGAATGGAATCTGGAGTTATTCTTTGAACAAAAACGCTGGATTAACCTTACACGCTGGCATAAGTTAATAAACACTGTCTTGACAAATGTGCCTAAGTATGAATATTACAAAGATCAGTATGCAAGTACAGATGCTCAGGTAGCCAAGTTTGGCGCCGCAACAAATAGTACTAACTATGCATTCTTTGCTAAAATATATAAACATCTACATTCCAAAACAACGAATGTAAGTGGTAAATTCTATCGTTTCCCTATTCCGAAAGGATTGTCTGGAAATGACCTCGGAATTACACAAAATCCAGGTTATTAATTAATCTTTATACATAAAGTGTCCTCAATGCCACCTGCTATAGGGTGGTGGTTGAGGATATTTTTTTTGTTCATATTTAATAGAAATTAAAAAACAGTATTAAATGAATCTCTTATAATGATTTCTTCCTGTGGAAAATTGATTTATGAAATAATAATCCACTAAAACTATTAAACAAAAACAAATCGATGAGTTTATTTATTCGTAAAACTATTGAAAGTTTATTAGTCGAGTCTGATTCGACTGATAAGCATTCTTTAAAAAAATCACTTGGAGCAACGAAGTTGGTTGCCTTAGGTATTGGAGCCATCATTGGTGCCGGCTTATTTTCAATCACAGGTGGAGCCGCTGCTTATCAGGCTGGTCCGGCTATCACGATCTCATTTGTCATCGCGGCATTGGGTTGTTGCTTTGCCGGATTATGTTACGCTGAGTTTGCCTCTATGATTCCCGTTGCGGGAAGTGCATATACCTATTCCTATGCAACGATGGGTGAGTTTGTTGCCTGGATTATCGGTTGGGACTTAGTATTGGAATATGCCATTGCCGCAGCAACCGTTAGCATAAGCTGGAGTCGTTATTTAGTGAAATTCCTCGAAGGCTTTGGTATCAGTCTGCCGCAGAATCTGGTATTATGTCCCTGGGAGGGTGGTATCATAAATCTTCCGGCAGCTTTAATCGTTGTACTGGCCAGTTTATTGCTTATACGAGGTACGGAAGGAAGTTCGAAAGTGAATTTATTCATCGTAATACTTAAGATCGCGGTGGTACTTATATTTATTGTTTTAGGTTGGAAATACATTAATACCGCAAATTATAAACCCTTTATTCCGGCCAATACCGGTAAGTTCGGAGAGTATGGTTTTAGCGGAATTATCCGTGCTGCAGCGGTTGTGTTTTTTGCATTTATTGGTTTCGATGCAGTGAGTACGGCTGCTCAGGAAACAAAAAACCCAAAACGGAATATGCCTATCGGCATTCTTGTTTCCTTACTTATTTGCACCGTGCTTTATATCTTGTTTGCCCATGTTATGACCGGAGTCGTAAATTATACCGCTTTCAAAGGACATGATGGAATTGCTCCGGTAGCTATTGCCATCGATCATATGGGTAAGTCGAATGCATCCGGCATTATAGTCCCCGATTATCCATGGCTCAATAAAGCAATTCTATTGGCAATTTTAGCCGGTTACACGTCCGTAATTCTGGTGATGCTATTGGGCCAAAGCCGTGTTTTTTACAGTATGAGTAAAGATGGATTGCTGCCAAAAGTCTTTTCAAATATCCATCCGGTTTATCGTACACCGATAAAAAGTAATCTGTTGTTACTGGTCGTGGTAGGTACTTTTTCTGCCTTAGTACCGGCTCATGTGGCGGGCGAAATGACCAGTATAGGGACTTTGTTGGCATTCATCCTGGTTTGTGTGGGGATTCTGGTTATGCGGAAAACAATGCCCAATGTGCCACGTGCATTTAAAACTCCTTTTGTGCCGCTGGTTCCTGTTCTGGGTATTATAACCTGTCTGTTTATGATGGTATTTTTACCGGCCGATACATGGATTCGTTTGCTGATTTGGATGGTGATCGGATTAGATGTTTATATTCTTTACGGAATTAAAAACAGTAAGTTGCAAACAGGTTCTCCGTCCCGTTCCGATATACGTATTTTTAAAACAACCGGGTTGATACTGTCAGTTCTATTGGTTTTTGTAGCATGGTGGTATCAGGAAACCATTGGTTGGAATGAAGACAAAGTGTTGATGATTGTCTCCATAATTGTAGCTTGTGTTCATGGAATTTTTGTCTTATTTCAGTTGAAGATGCCAAAAAGGTTGTCGTGATAATACTCTCTATACAGGATAAGTTCGAACGAATATCGACAAAAAGATGCTGATTTTCTTTTAATATTAGAACATTCTGACATTAATCAAATATTCAATAGTTTTTCAGCAGACCCTGTTTATCAATCGTTTCATTTGGTCTTCTTCGGCTTTCCCGTTTTTGAATTTGTAAAGTAAACTCTATTTACAAAGGACTTAACGCTAATGTAACGATACAAACATAATACAGATTATTCTTACTATTTTCTTAGGTGTAACTTAGATGTAATAACCTATTATTGAGTTATTACATTTAAGTTATATCCTTATAACATCTAAGTAACATCTAAGTAACACTTACGGCGATACAACGGCGACAGATGGGAGTAACAGGCATGTAATGTCTATTCCAGCGAGACTAATTGTAAGTTTGAATTTTGAATTGTTTTTTGCGAAAGCAATATCGAAAGACTGAATATCTAATCGTTTTGTATTTGAATATAAGTGTCATAGTAATTTATTTAACGAAAATATACCATAAACAGGGTAGGTATATGCCTTATTAATGGTATTTCAGGTATTGTTTAGATCCGTTACTTTTGCAAGGTATAAAGAAGATTTCCATTATAAGGAATTGCACTATCCTACACGATGCATATTTCAACAAATAAGGTATAAAAGGTACAATATGAAAAAAAACATTTACCACATTACACAAAAGGTATTATCTGCTCTGCTGAGTGATTATAGATCTTACCGGCTGATTGAAAATCAGCATTCATTGTTGTCAGAAAAGATTACGTTCTTATCGTTTATTTCCTCCACTCCATCAGTTTCTATGCGAATGTGCTGTTGTGGCACATCTCGTTGATTTTCAAATACCCATTTGTTCTCGTACTTATTTCCATCCAAGAGCATCGAGACACGGTAACTTTCCCAACTTTAAACATTCTTATTTTAACTGCTTTTTCAGACCAGAGGTTTGAATTTGCAACAGGTATATTCATTCATATCCATGTTATTGAAATGAATCTTTTAAAACAGTAGTTTACGCTGTATTCAACGGAAGTTAGTTGGATAAAATATATGTAAGATGAAATTTAAAAACCGTTTTTTTGCAATCATACTTTTGATCATGATGGTATTTAATATCGGAAGATATCAACTGCCTCAGATTGAATATAATCTTTTCAGAGGTTATATTGCAAAGAATCTGTGTGTTAAGAAAGATGTAAAAGGCAACTGCTGTCAGGGAAAGTGTTTTCTGAAAAAACAGCTAAAGCTGGCCGATGAAAATACCAATGGGAATACGACGAATACCAATAACAAAAAGGTTCAGACAATTGAAATCAATGAGTTTGTGGTATTTGATATTACAGAATTAAATAAAATTAAAATAACAAAGCTTCTCTTTTTTAGGTCGGAAACATTGATCATCCCAACGTATGCTTCCGACATATTTGTGCCGCCTCAGCAATTCTCCTGATTGCTTTTAATTTTGAGATTTATGTCTGCTTTATAATCAGACAGGATTAATTTCAATATATAAAAAAACAATATATTTTTCGGTGGCAGAGAATGATTCATTATTCATGAAGATGTTCGGACCAGCATAAAGGTGATTTGTCCAATTATATGGAACGCAAGAGACAAGACAGAATATGTGTAAATAAATGTTTTACAGATTATTATGTCGGTTAATTTACTTGTTCTATATATTACATAAATGTAGCTATGTCCGTATTGCATGTTAGAGTATGAGTATTCTTTTATTTTAATTATTTATTTTAATATTCAATCAATGAGACGAATTTATACAATTATAGTATTATTTGGGCTGATTTTCAGCCCAAATTATGCACAGTCAGGTCCAACGAATGGATTAAAGAAAATTTCCCTGACCGGGTCTGGTACTAAGAATGGGCATACGCTCGCTATTAGTAATACGGCAACAAAATCTGCTGCTGTTAACACAACATCATTATCCTCCCTTGTTAGCAACGGTGATACGATTACGGCGATCGGTTTCTTCAAAGACCGTCATTGCGTGGCCATGAACGGATCACTTACCTTGCCTCTCACCGGTAGTTGCGGAATAGGTTGCGGAACAACCGGAATGGCATATTGCTGGGGAAGCGGTTTGGGAGTCTATCTATACAATCCAACGGCAACGGGTACGCTTACTCAGGATTCGGCACGTTCGGCAACCCATTTTATACTCTTTGACGAAGAGGGTAAAGAATTGACTCGTGCATTCTTAGAATCACTTCCTTCGGCAGCAAGCGGTAAAATTACGATTAAAGTAAAAGGCTACTGGACAGCCAATGGGATTGCTTCCAGTAAAAACGAAAAAACAGTTCCAGAGCTTACAGCCGATTCGGTTGACCATTATTTAAAATCTTTTCATCTGTACTCTATAGAAGGAATTTATATTAAAGATGGTATCTCTAAAAGCTATTCTTATTTTGATACAGTCTCTTATAAAATAACTACTGCAAACCTTGCCCCTACTAAAATCCAGGCAACAAACTATACCGGCGGAACTACCCTGAAGTTTAATCCTCCTGCAAATATAAAGTCTGCGAAGTCTACTTTGAAGGGGTATAAAGCACGTGTTTACAGTCAGTCAGGAGTAGTACAGGACACCTACACAACATTAGTCAATGATTCATCTGTGACGTCGATTAATATAGCCGGATTAACGGCAAGCCAGAATTATTCGTATACCGTATCGGCATTGTATCCGGGTAGTGCTGTTGAAGCAGAATCGAAACTTACCTCTGGTACAGAGACACAGATCGGTTGGTTTAAAGACCGCGATTGTCTTTATGATTCGCTTTCGCTTCCGCTTAAGAGTAGTTGCTGGATTGATTGTGGAACAGGTTCTGGCAGCATGGCAAGTTGTTGGAATAGTGGGTTGGGAATATTTATCTACGATGCAAGCCAAACGGGTAAGATTTCTGTAGATTCATCTCGTACGGATACACATTATCTGTTGTTCGATGCCCAAAGTAAGGAACTTACCAGAGCATTCTTAGAGACCCTTCCTACTGCTGCAAATACTAAAATTCTTGTAAAGGTAACCGGTTATCGGGTTGCTAACGGCATTTCGTCCGACAAATCAGAATTGTATGTTCCCGCAACCAGCACAGATTCAATAGATCATTATCTGAATGCATTTCACCTGCTTTCTATTGAGGGAGTTGTTGTTGACACGTTGGGTTATTCAGGATTTGCCACTAAATCGTATAAGTTAACACCTGCAGACCTTACTCCAAGTAATCTTTCGGTATCATACTATACTGGTGGCGCAAGGGTGAAGTTCACTCCCCCGGCAAATGAAGGGAATGGAAATTCAACCCTGACGGGTTATAAAGTACGTGTGTACAGCAAAGCAGGGGTAATCCAGAATACCTATACAACAATAGTGAATGATACAACTGTGACTTCTATTAATGTGTCCGGATTCACAGCAAGCCCGGATTACACATTTACCGTATCGGCATTGTATCCAGGCAGCAACGTAGAAGCTGAATCGGAACCTTTGTCAGGAATAGAAACACAGGTCGGTTTCTTTCATGACCGTGATTGTGTCGCAATGATGGGATCCTATGATTACTCTACTGACAATAGCAGTTGTTCTGCAGCTTGCGGGTTAATGTCCGGTTGCTGGAAAAGTGGCTTAGGAGTGTTTATTTATGATGGTACGACAACCGGGACACTTACTCAGGATGAAGCCAAATCGGATGCACATTTCTTATTGTTTGATGCCCAAAGTAAAGAACTGGCCCGTGCATTTGTTGAAAAAATTAAGGCTGTAATTCCAACTGCTGATAGTTACAAACTAACACTCAAAGTTTCAGGATACAGGGTTATAAACGGAATTTCGGCTAATACTGATGAAACATTAGTTCCCGATCCTGCAAACAATCACTATTTGAATGCATTTCACCTGCTTTCTATCGAAGGAATTTATGTTGAAACATTGGCTAACAGTTATTCGGGATTTGCTACAAACTCATATAAATTGACTCCTGCCAACCTTGCGCCAACTAATCTTTCGGCGGTGAATTATGCAGGTGGCTCTACCATAAATTTCGCCCCTCCGGAAAATGCAAGTAATGCGAATACAACGCTGTCAGGGTTTAAAGTACGTGTATATGATAGTGCAGGTGTGTTACAAGACTCCTATACAACAACAGTCAATGATAAAACCGTGACTTCTATTGCTGTAACCGGGTTTACTGCAAGTCAGGATTATACTTTTACTGTATCGTCAGTGTATGCTTCAGTAGCAAAATTTGGTACAGGTATAGAAGTTGAATCGGAACATTCTAATGTGGTAGGTAGCACAACAAGCTTAAATAACACAACCACAAGCAGAATTTCTGTTTATCCGACTCTTTCACAAGGCAAAATTACGATTATTTCTCCGGAAAAAGCAACGATAAAAGTTTTAGACTATACCGGCAAAACAATTGAAACTTATCAATCTTCCGGAAGCAGAACCATTAATTTGAATGTTTCGTCCGGGTTGTATCTGGTATATGTTGAAAGTGCAGGAGAAACGTCCATACAGAAAGTGATAATCAGAAAATAAGAGAAAAGTAGAATTTGGATCTACCTCTTTTCATTTAATTTGCCGCCATCCCTGCCTTGTGCCGGAATGGCGACAATAATGAAAATCCGATTGCCTTGATAGAGTCTACAATAGGTTTAAAATGTCAGAATTACGATAGAGGCAATTGTACCATATGGTATAAATATTTTTATTTTAATATATGAACAATGAGAGTAACTTTAATAATCATATCATTTACGCTGTTTATCAGCCATGCATATGCTCAGTCGAGCCCAACAGATGGATTAAAGGAAATTCCATTATCAGGACTTAGTACGGAAGCCGGGTATACATTCCATTTATATTCTTCAGATGGCAAATTGTACGTAGGTTTCTCCGAAGTATTTATTGCTCTGACAGATGTAGATAATAACTTTGTGGATGATTTTACGGTTAGTGATTTTCTTCCTTTAATTACGAATCCGTTTACTCATTCCACTCCTGTAGGTAAAGTAGAAAAGGTTGCAAATAAAGCACTATTCAAGACATGGTTTAGTTTCCTTACAAACGGTACATGGTCGTTAAGTTTTAATTATACTACTGGTACGACGGCAACAAACTTAACTGAGAAAAGCATCACCGGCGTTTCATTGGCTGTAAGTAATTATCCTACCTATATTGATGACACATCTTATAAAGTCAGATGGATAGATAGTTTTACTTATAACAATTCGACTTATTATGTAACGCTTGTTTATCCAGACTCCTTAGCTCTGGGGAAACGAATAGTAAAAGCATATATCAACCGGAAAAATTCTGTTTTACTGCCTTATAAGGTGGTTGACGGTGGTTTTTATATAAGACAGGTACCGGTCATGGAATCAATGGGACATAGTTCATCGGGCAATACACAATTTTCCTGGAATACAACAGACAGTGTATTTAAAGCAACGATTAATTTCTCAATGTTAGAAGACTGGCGTATAAACCTGCAAGTTTACGATTCAGGAACAAACTCACTTGTTGGAGGATCTTCTTTTAACTATGAAAACGGAGAAAGCAGCACACTTTACTGGGATGTTTTCTTAGGTGCTATTACTACCGGATTAAAAGATATAACGTTACGTGGTATTTCCATTTACCCTACTATTTCACAGGGAGATATTACAGTTATTTCTCCCGCAGAAGCAACTATAAAAGTAATTGATTTTACCGGTAAAACAATTGCATCATACCAATCTTCAGGAACACGGACTATTCATCTGAATGTTCTATCCGGATTATATTTGGTATCGGTCGAAAGTTCAGGCAGAACTTTTGTCCAGAAAGTTATAATACGAAAGTAGAATAAAATACAATCAATATTGACGAAATTAACAAATAATTAAGAGCTTCTTGTAACTTAATAAAAAAATCAACCAATGAAATTTAAAATAGATAATATAAAACATATATTTTTTTTGATTATAGCATTAGTCTTGCTGCTGGCTTCCTGTGGAAAGGAGGAAGTCAAAGTTTCAACTTCAGCCACTGAGGTTATCGGTCTTTATAAAGTTGATTCTTTGAAGAAAGGTGATTATACTTTTTATGTTTTCAAAAAGGATACCGGGTACTTTAAAGTCGGGTACAACGAGATATATATTCAGTTGAAAAACAATACAACAGGAAAATACATTGAGGATGCTAACTTGTCATGGAAAGCATTGATGCATATGACTGATATGAGCCATGCCTGTCCGTATTCTGCCATCAGTAAAGTGGCAAATACCAAAACTTTATACAAAGGTTACTTTATATTTATTATGGGTAGCGATGATATGGATTATTGGGAAATAACATACGATTATGTAAAAGGGACCGATACGCTTGCCGAAGTTACTAACAGGCCTTATGTTGTAAATCCGACCGGCAGACTTCGCTATAAACGGTTCCTGGGTTCAGATGCAGCATATTATTATGCGGTACTTGTCAATCCGACAGAATTGAATGTTCAGGTGGGAACCAATGATATAACAGCTTACCTGTACAAACAAGTAGATATGTATACTTTTAATCCGGTAAAGAATTATACCATCGAGATTGATCCCAGAATGCCCGATCCGAGTATGGGAAATCATACATCGCCTTATAATGTGAATCTGAAGTATGATTCGTCAGCTGATATTTATAAAGGTAAATTGAATCTGACGATGACCGGTTACTGGAAAATAAACCTGATTGTAAAAAATTCGGCCAATACGGTGATTAAAGGAGATTCGATAAAAGGATCGACAACAGCAAGCAGTCTTTATTTCGAAATAGAATTCTAAATATTGATGAGTTATGACCAAGGCAATACTGATAATTGGAATTTGTTTAGGGCTTTATACTTTTTCTCAAGCTCAAAACAGGAGTGATTCAATTAAATTAAAACAGTTGAAGGAAGTTACCGTTACAGGAAAAACAGGATTGGATTCCATCAACGAATCTAAACCATTATCTGGAATTGATGAATACATTCAGAAATTACCGAAAGTAAGTCCGATCAAACGCGGAGGTTATGCCTGGGAAGCTACAGTAAATAATATGGCTACCGAGCGTATTTCAGTAACGTTGGACGGTATGAAAATCTTTTGTGCCTGTACCGATAAAATGGATCCGGTAACTTCATATGTCGAAATTCAGAATTTGGATAATATACAAGTCGGTTCGGGATTAAGCGGAAATTTACATGGAGCAAACAGTATTGGTGGTGGATTGGATCTTAAACTTCAAAAAGCAGGATTTCATTCCCAAAAATTAAGTCTGACGCTGAATTCTGCTTACGAAACAAACGGGAACTATAAAGTTCTTGGTGCCGGATTAGCTTATTCGAGTCCTTCCTTTTATGTGAACACGGGTGCTTTTTACCGTAAAAGCGATGATTATGTTGCCGGTAATAATGAAAAAGTTGATTTCTCACAATTTGAGAAAGTGAATGTATTTTCGAATGCAGGATATAAACTCGCTAACAATAAAATATTGGAAGGAACCGTAATTTACGATGTGGCAACGGATGTGGGTTATCCTGCATTGACCATGGATGTGAAAACGGCTAAAGGACTAATTACTTCGGTGAGTTACCGGCAAAATGATATTTCCAATACGTTCTCATCCTGGGAAAGCAAGTTGTATTATAACAATATAACACACATTATGGACGATACAAAACGACCTGATGTGCCTGTTCACATGGACATGCCCGGAAAAAGCCGGACAGGTGGATATTATTCAACGCTAAAGGGACGGAAAGGAAAGCATAATTTCGTGTTAAGTCAGGACACCTATTACAATCAATCACTGGCTTCCATGACCATGTATCCGATCAATAAAACTGAGGTGCCCATGTTTATGTATACCTGGCCGGATATCAGGACTCTGAATGCTGCCGTGTATGCCGAAGATAATTATGTGATTAATATTAAAAATACTGTACAGCTATCTACTCGACTTTCGTCGCAATGGGATGGTCTGCACAGCGATTTCGGTTACCGAACATTAAAAATGTATTATCCTGATATGACGCAGTATCAAAATCGCTTGTTGGGGGATGTATCGGCCAAATACACACATTATATGAAAGATATGCAATTGAAAATAGGAGGTGGCTATGGTAGTCGTGCACCTTCGCCTACCGAAGCGTACGGATTTTATTTATATAATAGCTTTGATAATTACGACAATATCGGTAATCCTAAGCTGAAAAATGAATCTGCGGCAGAAGCCAATATTGCTTTTACAGTGACAAAGCCCAACTATAGTATTACCTGGGATGCTTCGTATTTCTATTTTAGCAATTATATCATAGCTAAACCAGATAGCAGTTTCTCGACTATGACTTATGGTGCCAAAGGTGTGATGGTATATCGGAATTTGTCACACGCTTCGATTTTTAATACGGGAGTAGAAGCTAAAGTATTATTTTTGAAAAACTTTCATTGGACCAGTCATCTGGCTTACAGTCTTGGACAAGAGAATAACCGTAATCCGTTACCGTTGATAGCTCCATTTTCATATTCTACTTCAGTGAGATATCTGAATAAAAAGTTCTCATCAGGTGTTGAGCTACAGGGTGCAACCAAACAATATAAATACAGTCCTGAATATGGTGAAGATGAAACTCCGGCATACTATATACTGAATGCGTCGGCAGGGTATGATATTTCCTTAAAACATAATATCGTTAATATAAAAACAGGAGTGGAGAATATCTTCGATAGAAGGTACTCGACTTATGCTGATTGGAATAATATACCCCGTAAAGGAAGAAATGTATTCTTAAGTTTAACGATACATGTATTGTAATTGATTTGTAAAAAGAAGAAATAGTAAATGAGTAAAAATGAAAGCAGAGTGAGTGCCTCTTTTCGTTGCGTTAAAGATAATTCTGATATTGCAAAGAAGAAAAACACGTATGGCCAATTGAAGTATTGTTTATTATTTGCTGTTTTTCTTATTCCGGCTATACATATGCAGGGTAAAAATGTAATTGGATATGTATATTCGCTCGATAGTGTACGAAATAAAGTGCCTCTTTCCGGTGCAACTGTGTATTTTTCCAATTCTCAAACAAAAATTACAACCGATACGAATGGTAAATTCTCTTTAGAAAACGGAAATAGTAATGATGCTTATTTGATTGCGACATTTGAAGGTTATAGTCCGGATACGATTCCGATTAACGATACAGATAACCGAACATTCGAATTCATATTAAAAGAAGGAAAGTTATTAAAAAACGTAGTGGTAACAGGTTCCCTCCAAGGGAATAATCTAATAAAAAATTCCTTATTGAAAACCGAGGTTATCAGCAAAACGGGATTAATGAAAATGGCTTGTTGTAATTTATCGGAAAGCTTTGAAAACAGTGCTACGGTGACTGTCGGTTTTACGGATGCTCTCTCGGGAGCCAAACAGGTACAGCTTCTTGGTCTGTCTGGCATTTATACTCAAATACTGGGAGAGAACATACCAACTCTTCGTGGTTTATCGTCTACCTCCGGTTGGAGTTATATACCCGGTAGTTGGTTAGAGTCGATTCAGCTTTATAAAGGAGCTTAATCGGTCGTAAATGGTTACGAGGCTATTTCCGGTCAAATAAATCTGGAGTTTAAAAAGCCAAATTACACCGATCCGTTATTCATTAATTTGTATGCTGATCAGTTTGGTTGTTATGAAGGGAATATAACCGCATCTACTCAGGTTACAGATAATTTGTGGACAGGTCTGTTGGTATCGGGGAATATTGATAATAATGCCCATGATTATAATAAAGACGGCTTCCTAGATATGCCAAAAAGTCAATTGATTAATGTGTATAACAGATGGTTTTATTTAAGCCCTAATGGTGTACAATCCAGAACAGGCATTAAGTTCCTTTATGATGACAGACAAGGTGGGCATGATACCAAACATAATTTTACCAACTATTCAGGAGCCCATTATTATACGAATATTGATAATCGAAACTTTACAATTGATAATAAGACAGGGTTTCCGGTTGGCAGCATAGAAGGTCAAAGTATTGGTATTATAACCAGTTTCACTCATCAGGAACAAAATTCGGCGTTTGGCGAGAAAACTTTCAATGGAACCCAGACTTCATTCTATAGTAATGTTTTGTTTACGTCATACATAGGTGGCAGTACATTGCATAAATATACGGTGGGTGGAAGCTTTGTTTTAGATAATTACAGAACTCATTATCTGGATTCATTATCGTTTAATCTCACTCCCTCCACTCCGCTAAACAGGCAAGAAGTTGTTCCCGGGGTTTTTGGAGAATATACCTATTCTCCGTTGGATAAGCTTACATTCATCGTCGGGGCACGTACCGATTATAACAGTAAGTACGGGTGGCTTTTTACTCCCCGTGCCAATTTAAAATATAATATAGCTGATGATATTATCATTCGCGGATCAGTGGGAAAGGGCTATCGTACACCGAATGTTATCGCCGATAATACTGGAATTATGGCTTCCTCCAGAAAACTGTATGTTGATGAAATATCCGGTTTAGGTATTGAGAGTGCCTGGAACTATGGAGGGAACCTGACCTGTTATATCCCGCTTTGGAATAAACGTAAAGTAACATTAAGTCTGGATTATTTTCATACCGAATTTCAGAATCAGGCCATTGTTGATATAGAGCGCAATAGCAACAGTGTCTATTTCTATAACCTGAAGGGAAGATCATATGCTGATGCCTGGCAGGCCGACTTATCCGTTACACCTTTCAACCGATTTGATGTCACGGCAGCTTTTCGTTATAATAATACGAAAATCACCTATTCGGATGGCAACCAACAGTATCTGGTCGAGAAGCCGTTGACATCCCGCTATCGGGGATTGCTTAATCTGTCGTATGCAACCCGGTTTAAAAAATGGGTGTTTGATTTCACAACGCAAATGAACGGTCCTTCAAGAATTCCCTGCTTAAATGGCTATAATTCCGAATTAAAAGAATCTCCCTGTTTCCCGATATACTTTGTCCAGGTTACAAAAAATACAAAACGCTTTGATGTGTATATTGGCGCTGAAAATATATTTGATTATAAACAGAATAATCCGATTATCAATGCAAGTAATCCGTTCGATCAGGGATTTGAATCATCATTTGTCTGGGGTCCTATCGTTGGTCGTAAGATCTATGCAGGTATCAGGCTTCGGATCGGAAAATTAAAATAGTGATCTTATTTTATAATTACAGATAGATATATTTCAAACATGAAACGGTTAAATATTTGCCTCACGTTGTGCTTATTCGTGATTACATTGTTTTCTTGTAGCAGTGGTGATATTAAAGAAAATCAGGTAATATCCTTCGACAACCTGGCTCCTCATAATTTAAGTGAAGGTTCTTTTATTCTAAAGGCAAGCTCATCGTCGAGATTACCGGTCACTTTTTTTAGCAGTGATTCTACCATTGCCACTGTTCGGGACAGCACGGTTACATTGCTTAAACCCGGGACTGTTGATATTACGGCTGTTCAAAAAGGAAATACAAAATACTATCAGGCTGCACAGGTAACACGTAGTTTGACGATAAATGAAGATAATAATACGGTTAAAAAGAATCAGACAATTACATTTGTGCTAAACGAGACTGTCTGGAAAGTGAGTCAAGGTGCTTTAAAACTGAGCGCAACGGCTTCTTCCGGTTTGCCGGTTACTTTCACATCGAGCAATATATCATATGCTTTAATTACCGGCAATTTGTTAACCGTAAGTTCCGGAGCTATAGTCGGCAATGACAAGGGGGTCATTGTAGTAATAACAGCCAGTCAGGCCGGTAATTATGGATACAATTCAGCACCAACCGTATCGGATACTTTGCGGGTGATACATGATGTTCATTAATGGAGAATAAAGGATTATATTAATAATAAATTTATCAAAATGAAAACAAAAAAAACGTTCTTGTTGTCAGTCTTGTTCCTGATAATGGGTGCATTGATATTGAATGCACAAAACAAAAAAGAATCAAAAGAACAAAAAAAAGCGGAGGTAACATTCAATGTTAATATGCACTGTAAAAGTTGTCAGGAAAAAATTGAACGAATTATTCCTTTCGAAAAAGGGGTAAAGGATCTTCTGGTTGATTTGGAACATAAGACTGTAAAAGTTATTTATGATCCGCGAAAGACAACTGAAGAAAAACTAAAAAAAGCAATTGAAAATCTGGATTATACCTGCAATAAGGTTGAAGATAAAACTAATTGAAATCTGATGGAGAGCAAATAATTAATGATTTCGGTGATTCCCTGGTTTATTAATTCTTTAAACTGATGCCAAATCCATGCCGGTTCAATGCTGCCGGCTATTTGGCTCTGTCGGTTATCCTGATAGGTCTATTCCAATGGATTTTATTTTAAAAATAATGTCCGCTTACTATATTGTGTCAAAAGTAAATTATACTAAAATGATAAAGAAAAATTATCTATTAACTATGTTCCTCTGTGGATGGTGCTTTTTACAACAGGGACATACCCAAACAAAACAGTTGGAAGGATTTTCCCCGGCTTCCGGACAACGACAAGCCGATCTTGAACAGCAGTTTGATCAACTGCTTAATAGCAAATCTATCGGGGCAACCATCAAAGAACTTTCTGCCGAACCGCATCATTTAGGTTCTCCGGGAGGAAAGAGAGTCGCCGATGCCATCTTTAAAAAATTCAAAGAATATGGTTGGGACACAAAAATAGAAACCTACTATGTATTGTTCCCCACCCCTAAAACGCGGGTGCTGGAACTTACTGAACCTACCCGTTTTACGGCTACATTGAAAGAACTTGCCGTACCTGAAGATGCTACTTCAGGTCAGGAAGGACAATTGCCGACTTATGTGGCGTGGAGCGCTGACGGTGATGTTACCGGCGATTTAGTTTATGTGAATTTTGGATTACCTGAAGATTACAAGCAGCTTGAAAGGCTGAATATCGATGTTAAAGGTAAAATTGTAATCGCCCGTTATGGCCGTTCGTGGCGAGGAATTAAACCTAAAATTGCGTATGAGCATGGGGCAATTGGTTGTATTATTTATTCCGATCCGAAAGAAGATGGCTATTTCCAGGGAGATGAATATCCAAAGGGTGCCTTTAAAAACGAATATACGGTCCAACGCGGATCGGTAATGGATATGGTAATATATCCGGGTGACCCTTTGACACCCGGGATTGGGTCAACACAACAGGCTAAACGGTTAACAAGGGAAGAGGCAAAAACTATTTTGAAAATACCTGTTTTGCCTGTTAGCTATCACGATGCCCTGCCGTTGTTGTCGGCGCTTGAAGGTTCTGTAGCTCCACAGGAGTGGAGAGGTGCGTTGCCGATAACATATAAGATAGGCGGTAACGGGAAAGCTAAAGTGCATTTGAAAGCGGAGTTTAATTGGGATATTGTGCCTGCCTACGATGTAATTGCCAGGATCAGGGGATCGGTATTTCCCGATGAATGGATCATCAGGGGTAATCATCACGATGCCTGGGTAAACGGGGCTTCCGATCCGATCAGTGCTCAGGCATCTTTGCTGGAAGAAGCCAAAGCTATCGGACATTTGGTTAAATCGGGATATAAGCCAAAACGAACCCTGGTCTATTGTGCCTGGGATGGTGAAGAACCATCGCTCTTGGGGTCGACCGAGTGGGCTGAAGATCATCAGAATGAATTGGCTCAAAAGGCAGTGACCTATATTAATACGGATGGTAACGGGCGAGGATTTTTTAACGCTGAAGGCTCACATGCTTTCGAAGATTTTGTTACTGAAATAGCTAAAGATGTAAAGGATCCACAAACGGATAGCAGTGTTTTTGACCGAAGACGGGCTGCTGATGCTGTTAACGCAGGTTCTCCCACACAAAGAAAAGAGGCACTCACAAAGAATCATTATTCATTGGGTGCCCTGGGGACAGGTTCAGATTATTCCTCATTTTTGCAACACCTGGGTATCCCGACCCTCTCTTTTGGATTTGGAGGTGAAGACGAAGGAGGTGAATACCATTCTATTTATGATTCGTACGATAATTATGCCCGCTTTAAAGATCCCGGGTTTGAGTATGGGGTAGCCCTTGCCCAAGTGGTCGGGCGAAGTGTGTTAAGACTGGCGGATGCCGATATATTACCTTTTGATTTTCGTAGTTTGCAAAGTACTATTTCAAAATACTTACTGGAAGTAACACAACTTACCGACCATTTAAGAGAAGAAACAGGAATAGAGAATGAATTGGTGAAATCAAAATCGTATCAGTTAGCTGCCGATCCGCAAAAAGTATTTGTGGCTCCTAAAGAAAAGGAAGCTGTTCCCGTTCTTGATTTTAGTAACCTGAAAACAGCACTTGATTCCTTTCAAATATCGGCAACGAAGCTTTATACTTTGCAGAAAAAACTAGACCTTGTTTCCGATAAGAAAAAGGAAAAACTAAACAGTCTCCTTTTTCAGGCTGAAAAACAATTGTTAATTCCAGCAGGGCTCCCCCGCAGGCCCTGGTATAAGCATGCAATTTACGCCCCGGGGTTCTATACCGGTTATGGCGTAAAAACCTTACCCGGTATTCGTGAAGCCATAGAAGAAGGCCATTGGCAGGAAGCCCGGGAGCAGATCTCCGTAGTGACCGAAGCTATCAATCGGCTAAATGTCGCATTGGGTTCCGCCATTCAAATTGCCAAAGCTATTCAATAAAAAGATTTTTTCGGATTTAGGGTTTTTATATTTCCAACAGGCTTGCCACTATAAATGCAATGTATTTATAGTGGCAGCTTTGCGAATGCTCCTGTTATCGAAATAAACAGATTATGTTAACATAAAAACAAATAGCCTTATAACACGTTGATAAACATGCAATAGCGTATCAATTCCAACCAATTCGTGTATCTCCTTTCTAAGATCATTCGTTCGTAGTTGTAAGAGACTTCAGAGGGGGTTCAGAGAGACTTTAGAGAGGGTTAGGAGAGGCTTACCTCTCCTAACCCTCTCTAAAGTCTCTTGGAGCTCTCTCCGATACCACTTTATACCTGCCCTGAAGGTCGGTGAAGATTCATCTCTGTCGGATTGGGAAAAATGACAGCGGAAAAGTTAAGTAGGGTCTGCTGAAAAAGCATAAACCATTTGTTGTTCAATATTTTATCGTTATTTTTGTATAACTAAATGCAAGGATATATGAATAGACCCCCTAAAAAGCGTGCACAAGCACCTGATTATGTCAGTCCAAACCAGTTAGTTTTAGCTGGTTTTGAGTCACCATTTGATCAAAAATTAAACCCGGCAAACCGTTGGGTTATTTTAGCCCATCTTATTCCTTGGGATGAAATCTGCAATCTTTATCTCAAATTTGTTCCAGTTGGTCAGACCGGTCGACCACCTTTAAATCCTCGAATCGTTTTAGGCTCACTTGTAATCAAACATATGTGTAATCTTGATGACAGGGAGACAGTTGAGCAGATTTCAGAGAACATCTACATGCAATACTTTCTTGGCTATCCAAGTTTTACAAATGAAACTCCGTTTGATGCCTCTTTATTTGTAGAGTTTCGCAAACGGCTGGGCATGGAAAACCTAAATGCCATGAACGAAAAGATTATTGCTCTTAAAGCCAAGATAGAAACCAAGCAAACAGGAAATAATAAACCTACTGAATCAACAGACAATGAAAATTCAGATGATTCTAAGCCAAGTGATCCAACTAGAATAGAGCACATAGGCCGAGTGATTTTCGATGCTACGGCTTGCCCACAAGACATTGCTTATCCTACTGATTTGAACCTGTTGAACGATGCCAGGGAAAAACTGGAAGAACTGATTGACATCGTTTACGATCCAACCTTGCATAGTGGCAAACCAAGAACTTATCGTGAGGTGGCTCGTAAAACTTATTTGCACACAGCTCAGAAAAAGAGAATAGGTCATAAAGTAATCCGTAAGGCAATTCGCGAGCAGCTCAATTATGTCCGACGGGATATTAAGTCAATGCACCAACTATTGGATGCTTATGAAGGATTACCTTTTCCTTTGAAACCGGCAGAGCAGAAATACCTTTTTGTAGTTCAAACGCTTTACGACCAACAAAAACAAATGTATGACAACAAAACCCATAGCATTGATTACCGTATCGTAAGCATACATCAACCACATGTTCGTCCAATTGTGCGCGGGAAAGCTCAGGCAAAAGTAGAATTCGGAGCAAAGATTCATGTTTCAATTATTGATGGAATCTCCTTTTTGGATGAACTTTCATGGGATGCTTTTAACGAAGGAAGTCACATGATAAATTACGTAGAACAGTTCCGAAAACGTTTTGGTTGCTATCCAAGAGAAATCCTAGCTGATCAAATATATTGTACCCGAAACAATCGATCTAAACTCAAAGAGCTAGGAATAAAACTTTTGGCTAAGCCACTTGGAAGACCTTCGGCAATGTCAA
>Ga0302167_10000152_pt1 | contig 37278 bp, 31 predicted proteins | sample I_Fen_N1_1_FD_193496 | JGI IMG/M metagenome (GOLD analysis project Ga0302167, IMG submission 193496) | Peat permafrost microbial communities from Stordalen Mire near Abisko, Sweden - I_Fen_N1_1 | ecosystem: Environmental > Terrestrial > Soil > Wetlands > Permafrost | place: Sweden: Abisko... | reverse complement strand
AAAAATTATATGAGTGAACATAAGCTTGATTTTTACGCCAAACAGCTTTACATGAACCCAAAATCTTTCTCTGCTGCTATTAAAAAATACACCGGAAGATCCGCCGGAAAATGGATTGACGATGCCGTGATTCTGGAAGCAAAAGTTTTACTTCAAAACAAAGCATTGACGGTCTCTCAAGTGAGTGATCTTCTTAATTTCTCCGATCAATCTGTGTTTGGAAAATTTTTCCGTGCGAATACCGATGTTTCTCCTGTAGAGTACAGAAAAAGACTCGACTAAAATAATTCTGTTTTTTTCAAAAATAAGCCATTTCGACGAATATCGAGGGTAAACAGTCGACTTTAACCGCCTATTTTGTAGGAATTTTGTCTAATGAAAATTTAAATAAAAATTTGAATCATGACAAAATCAGTACCCTACAGTTTGTCGCTTGAGAAGAGACAAATTGATAACAAAAAATTATATTCTCCAGTTTTCGCTTTTTGGATCTTTGCTTTTTTGCTGCTTCCAATAACGATGATTGCCCAAAACAACACAGAGGAAAAGTACCAACTTACCCTTTCTGAAGCCATACAATTGGCAAAACATCAAAACCAATCGGTTCAGGCTGCGAATATTGAAGAAACCGCGGTGGATGAAGACCGTAAAGATGTTTATAAAAATGCTTTACCCAACATCAATGCAGGAAGTTCTTATCAACGCTTTTCTAATCTTACCTTATTTACAGATGGATTGAGCCATTCAACTTCAGGAGCAAGAAAACCTAGTCCAAATTCGGCTAATCTGGGAGTTGATGTGTCTTTCAATATTTATAATGGCGGAAAACAAAAAGCTTTACAAAATGAACAAAATTCACGTTTAAAATTAGCCAAATTAAATACGCTTGACACCTCCGGAAATGTAGCCTTTCAAACAGCAAGTGAGTATCTTGAATTATTGAGACTTAATGAATTGCAGAAATTTATTTTAGATCAGCTTAAAAGAGCTCAGGTAAGACTGGACAATATTAATTCACTATACAAAAATCAAAAAGTAACCAAAAGTGATGTTCTTCGTGCACAGGTTATTTTGTCTAATGTTGAACTTTCTTTACAGCAAAATCAAAATGATATTGGCATTACGAATCAAAAATTGATTGTATTAATTGATCTACCCGATTCTGTACACTTATCTCCCATCGATTCTGCGGGAATTCAAAAACCGGAAATCAATTCACTTTTACCTCTTATTGAAAGAACGGAAAACTCATCTTTCAGCATACAAAAATCGGCAGAAAGTATAGAATTACAGCGTACAAAAGTTAAAATTGTTCAAAGCAATAATATGCCGAGTGTGATTTTTTTCAGTGCTTATGGATTGAATTATCCTAATTATTTGTTCTTTCCTCCGGTAGATCAGGCTTATTCTATTGGTTTTGTAGGTTTAAAAATGCAATATAATATTTCATCGATTTATCAGAATAAAAACAAGCTAAACGCGGCCAAAATACGGGTAAAAGAATTGGAATTATTGCAGAAAGAGCAAATTCATATCATCAATTCGCAGATTAAAGCGTATTACATTAAATATGAGGAAGCACTTAACAGAATTTCAGTCAATGAAAAATCTGTAGAACAGGCAAAAGTGAACTACAGAATCGTGAATACAAAATATCTAAACCAATTGGCGTTACTGACAGATTTGCTAGACGCAGACAATCTTTATCAGGAATCAAGATTAAATCTGGTAAAAGCGCAAACCGACGCGCTGACGATCTACTATCACATTTTATATACAAGTGGAAATTTATAAAAAAATTAAAGACATGAAAAAAAATGATCATAAAAGACATCCCGGCAATATTATTATCAAAATTGCAGCTATAATTCTGATAATTGCAAGTGCTGTTTATTTCTTCAATTATTTAAAATTCAGCAAAAATTATGAAGAAACAAATGACGCACAGGTAGAATCTTACATCAATCCTGTTTCAGCAAGAGCAGGCGGATATATTGATAAAGTTCTTTTTAATGAACATCAATCCGTAAAAAAAGGCGACACATTAGTTATATTGGATAACAGCGAGTATCTCGCTCAATTGCAGTCTGCTGAGGCTTCTTTTGATGACTCTCACAGTCAGTTGGCTGTACTTTCTGCGACTATTCATTCGGCTGAATCTGGTACGCAAATCAATAGAGATCAGATAAAAGGAGCTCATGCAAAATATGTTCAACAGCAACAGGATATCAGACGGTATGAAAATTTAGTCAATGAAGAAGCCGCTACAGGAGCAGAACTTGAGCAGATAAAAGCCAGTTATGACGTTTCAGAAAGTGATTACAGTGCTGCGCAAAATGGTCTTAGAACTAATGAAGCCAAAATTGCAGAACTCAGAACTCATTTTGCTATTCTTCAGGCTGATATTAAAAGAAAGGAAACTGCGCTGAAATTAGCCCGACTTAATCTGTCCTACACCATCATCAAAGCACCGTATTCCGGAAGATTGGGTCGTAAAAATATTTTGGAGGGTCAACAAATACAGTCAGGACAGCCATTAGTGAGTATTATTAATGAAAAAGAAAAATGGATTACAGCAAATTTTAAAGAAACCCAAGTTTCAGAAATGTATATCGGACAACCTGCTGAAATAAAACTGGATGCGATAAACGGTAAAGTTTTTAAAGGAAAAATTGTCGCTATTGCAGGGTCTACAGGATCTCGATTTTCGCTTTTACCGGCTGATAATTCAACAGGAAATTTTGTGAAAATCATTCAGCGAGTGCCTGTGAAAATTGAGTTTTCAGATAAAAATACCGAAAGAATTGTTGCAGGTATGAATGTCACAGTTTCCGTTAAAAAAAGATCTTAATTATGAAATCCATTTATTTTAAAGACTGGACGACAGGCTGGAAATGGGCAACTCGTATCACCTTGTTTTTCTTGCTGTTATCAGGATTGGTGCAATTGGGAATGTTTGTATTTACTCAAAATTATCTTGTTTCGTATTTAGGTGCTCAACCGGAAGATATTTGGTTTGCGGTAATGGCAACCTATGCAGGAATTATCACCATTTTACCGATACAGTTTCGATTTTTGAGGTATTTTGAAACAAGAAGTTATTTGTTGTTTAATATTATGATGACGATTATCCTCAACATTGTATGTCTCTATTGTCAGGATATTTTTCTATTCTTTGTGATCAGATTCGTTCAGGGAATTTTTGCAGGAAATGTGATTGTCTGTACATTGACATTGGTCTTTTCATCATTATCTCACGAACGTGTAAGACCTATTGGCTCCGCTGTTTTTTATGGAACAATGCTTAGCAATACCGTTTTGATTGCATTGGTTTCAGGCGTTGTTGTAGAATCATTCGATTGGAAATTCACTTATTATTGTCTGGTTTTATTTCAGGTTTTCATGCTCAGCTTGGTTTTATTATTATTAAAACGAAAATCAGGAATCAAAAAATATCCTTTATATCAAATCGATTGGGCGGGAACGATCATCTTTGCATTCACTTCACTTTCTGTAGCTTATACTATTCTTTACGGTTCAAAATATTATTGGTTTGAAGATTCCAGAATTTGTTGGAGTGCTTTTTTCGGACTCATTGGACTCCTGTTATTTATTTACAGACAGCGCATTGCAAAAAGACCTGTCGTGAATTTAGACGTTTTTAAATCACGTAATTTTCTGATCGGACTTTGTCTTCTGGCCATTTATTATGGGGGAAAAGACAGCATGAACCTCATCTACAATTACGCAGGAGGAATCCTAAAATGGAGCACTTTAGATGTTATTTTACTCACTTCCTCTAATCTATCAGGAATAGTGATTTTCCTAGTTTTTTCCATTCGCTTAATTGTTGTAAAAAAGATTTCTGTGACTGCTTTTTTTCCTCCTGGATTTGCTTTGTTGGGCGGATTTAATTTGTGGATGTCTTTTTTCTTAACGCCAGACTTATCTTTTACAGATTTATTTTTGCCTGTGTTTTTGCAGGGTGCAGCTTCGGGACTTTTGTTTGTGCCCATCATGATTTACGTTCTTTCATCCGCTCCGATTCATACAGGAACAACGGGTTTGACTATTGCTGCTTACACACGTTTTACAGCAACTTTAAATTCATTTGCAGGATTTTATAATCTTCAATTATACTTTAATCAATATTTTAAGGAAGGGTTTTTGGGATACATCACAACCGAAAATCAAAATACGATTGACCAACTGAATTTCTATAAAAATTTATATATTTCGAAAGGTTTTTTACAGGATCAGGCTGTTGCGTTGGCAAATTCAGCGATTGCACAAAATATGGCACAACAAAGTCAGTTATTGACGAATCGGGCAATTTTCATGATATTTGGAATTGCTTTGATATTTGTAACAGTTCTAATTCTAATCATCCCTCCTATCCATAAAAAATTGATGGTTTTTAAGGCTCAAAGAATATTTAAAATTCGTTTGAATACATTCAAAAACATTCATTAATATTATAAATTCATTTTCAACTATGTTAACAGATATTATCAGTAAAAATCTTGAAGTTATTTTCGTCGGAATTAATCCCGGACTAAAATCTGCCGAAGACGGACATCATTTTTCAGGAAAAAGCAATCGTTTTTGGAAAGTTTTTCATTTATCGGGTTTCACAGATTATCAAATCGAACCAGAAAATGATACTGAGATTTTAAATTTTGGATGTGGTTTAACAACCGCCGTAGCAAGAGCAACTTCAAGAGCAGATGAACTTTCAAAAGAAGATTTTGATGAATCTCTTGAATTTTTTAAGACTAAAATGAACAAATTTCAGCCAAAATACATCGCATTTTTAGGAAAAGTTGCTTACAAAACCTTTTCAGGGAAAAAGCAGATTGAGTGGGGATTGCAATCTGAAGATTTTCTAGGTTCGAAAGTCTGGGTTTTGCCTAATTCAAGTGGTTTGAACCGAGGATTCTCGCTTGAAGATCTAACGATTCATTATTCTGAACTTTATCATGCAATTAATGAGAAAAAATAATAGTTTATCTCTAGCCTTATTTTACATTCAAACTATTTGAAAATTTCCTGTGCAAACTGATAAAGGCATCTTCTCCAAGTCAGCCATTCGTGGTATGTTTGAGGAGATTTGTATTGAGAATAAGGATATTTATTTTGATTTAAATAATTAATTATCGTTTGATTGTATTCAAAAAACCTTGCATCTTCTTTTTCTCCAATTCCGATAAAAAAGAACGGTTTTTGTTTAGATTTTAATAAATTACTGATAGGAAGTTCTTTAAAAGGCTGATCTTCTGTTCCTTCATAAATAACAGGACTGAAAGAACCAATTGCTGAAAAGAGTTCCGGATGATTTGCGCCGATCAACATCGCCTGATAGCTTCCGCGAGAAAGTCCTGCGATGGCTTTTCTACCGTCAGTCTTATATTTTTTTTCAATATAAGGAATCAATTCCTGAACAACGATCTTATCTAAGTTTTTAGTTGAAATAACAGTTCTTGGATAATTGTCAGGCATTTTTTCCTGTTCAGGAGTAAGTGCAACACCGTAATCCATCACGACAATCATTTCTTTTGCCTTTTTTTCAGCAAAAAGATTATCCAGAATATTTATGATGTAACCTTGCTTTTCCCAACCCGTAATATCTTCGCCGGTTCCGTGGTAAAGGTACAAAACAGGAAACTTTTTAGTTCCGTAATTTGATGGAAGATAAACTTTGAAATTTCGTTTTCCCAAGGTAATTTTCGAACTTAAACTGTCATTAACAATTTTTCCGTGCTTTACATTTTTCTCAAAGAAAAAATCTTCACCGGAAGGAATTTCAATTCCGCTTGTTGGTTGGCCGTAACCAAAGTATAAATTTGTATTGGGATCATTTGTGCGCTTGCCATCTACATTGAACCAATAATAATGAAATCCAATTTCCATGGGCGGAGTGGAAATATTCCAAAAGCCGTCTTTGTCTTTGGCAATAACAGATTTCAAATTCTGCATTCCGTCTCCTCCCTCTAAAACAACAGATTTTGCATCGGGAAAATAAACTTTAAACTGAGCATTATTTTCAACATTAATTTTCGGAAATTCTTTTCCTTCCAATGCTGTTGAGGAAGTTTTATAATTCTGGGAAAACACCATTACTGAACATAAACCTAGAATAGAAGTTATTATCTTTAAATTTTGCATTTATTTCATTTTAGAATAGTAGAAAGTTGTGTAATTTATGGATTAAAACTTAAAAAAAAGCTGAACTTCATATTGAAGCTCAGCTTTTTTATCAAATCATTTAAAGTTTCAGTATAAACCACATTTAGTGAAATACTATCACAATTCTATTGTTCTACGATCGTAAGTGCATTGTAAACTCCTGATCCTGAAATCTCAAACTGACTTACTGTACTGTCTGAAAATGCTACTGTAATCCATGTAAAAGGTCTTAATTTATCACCTTTGTTCAGATAAACACTCACCGTACAGGCAGAACCTACAGGTATTTTATTCGGAGATATTCCGGTATCCGAAGAATAGCCATTATTGGTTTTTACCCTTTGAGTGATCGTCCCCGCAGGATTTCTAACTTCCCAAATAGCCTCTGTCTGGTTATTTGACCCCGTATTTACCTGACTGCTTAGCAATGCAAAAGTAAAAGTGGCAAAATATACCCCAGTTCTTGGCGCTACAAATTCACCCGTTGCAGGATTGAAATTAGTATTCGGTACTCCTGAATCTGAGTCTAATATTTCCGTCCAATTCGTCAGATAAGAAGATCTTCGCTGAACAATACCGGATTTGGTTCCTATTTCTGAAGGAGTTCCGCTTTCAAATACATAGGTATCCTGTGTGTTTTTACTTGCCATTACTACAATTCTGGGCTTTCCTTTAGGATAAAAACTAACCCAATTGGTACCATCGGAAAATTCAAGATAACCTTTAACACCAATTGCCGGACTTGCAACATAACGCAAAGCACCTGATCCGGCCTGTGCGGCTGTTTTATCGGTATTTCCTACAGCAATCGAACCATTGGTTCCACTACGCAAATCTATTGCAACCTTTGGAGCAGGAACCAAAACACCTATTTTTCCGGCATTGTCAACAACGACATTACCTGCATCAGTTTTAATTTCGACAGGATTTGTAGGGTTTGGTACCCCCAATCCTATTTGGGCATTAACCTTTGTTGTTAAAAATAACATAGGTATAAAAGCACTTGCTAAACTTTTTATTTTATTTTTTTGTATCATTTTTTATACCTTTTATAATTCGCTAATGCTTAAATTATTTAATTTACTATCATTAAAAGTATCTCTTGCACTTCCAATATTATGTTTAACACTAAATTTGATAGTATCATCTTTTTTAAGGTTAAAAATAGCATTACAGTTTCCACTTATAAAGTTACTTACCGTACCGGATTGAAATGCAGGATACGAATTCACCGTTTTAAATATTGGAATATTATTCGTTGTTCTACTACTTTCAATTGCCGTTTCTATAAAGGTATTTTTAGGAATATTACCATTCGCTAAAGTAATACTGAAAGAAACCAAGTAGAACCCATCACGTGGAGCGGTAAAAGTATCATCGTTGTTAAAATCACCACCTAAATCAACGGTTTCATTCCAACCTTTAATATAGGTAACTGTATTATCTGGTATACTTTGAATAGAGTTTTTACTAGCATTTACAAGTGCTTTAGTGGGTGGTGCAAGTGGCAGGGAAATCCATTGTTCGCCATCAGAATAATCTAAAAATCCACCCGAATTATAACGTATCGCCCCAGCACCAGCGGCTGCAGGAGTTTGTGTATTGGTACCAACACCTATAATCCCTTCATTATCTGGTGAGCGAACATCTACTTTAGTCACAGGATTTAAAAGTCCTACTCCCAATTTACCATCCGAAGTTACGACCACATCGTTGGATAGCTTTGTGGCATCTGGCGTGGCGCCATTATCCTTTGCGGCATCTATTTGAAGAGGATGCGAAGGATTTGGAGTAAAAAATCCTATTTGCGCAGTCATTTTACTTGCCGAAACAATTAAAATACAAGTCAATAATTTATATATGAAATCAATTTTCTTTTTCATGATCTATCTTTAATGTTCTATAATGGTTAAATTATTAAACCCATCATCTGGATTTGCCGGATCTGAAGAATCTGTTGTTACTCTAAGTGGCACAGAACCAGATGTGATAAGGTTATGGAGCAATCTTGCCACTACCTTTGTACCTGCCAGCAGGGTAAGTGTAACTGTACTCGATCCTCCAGCTTGTGTGAAGCGGGTAGAATTGGCATCGTCCGCAGTCCCTGTCATTGATTGTCCAAATGTTTTATAAACACTCGCCAAAACAGTATTCGACACAGGGTTATAAAATTGTGACTCGACTCTGGAACCATCATTAATAACGGTACTGTTGAAATTAAAGGTTAATAAAAATGTATAAGTACCATCACGAGGAGCCGTAAATTCGCCATTGGTTGTATTAAAACTGCTACTCATATCACGGATTACATTCCAATTGATAATCGTAGTAGCCGAATTTTGAGTAATTAATTGACTTGAAACTTTACGAACCACCACCACTGCTTTTTGAGGGGCAACATAGGCTTTATTCCATAGAGAACCGTCTGAAACTTCTATTTTTGCTCCTACCGGCGCATGAATCACGTCATATCTTACAGCACCTGCACCAGCACCCGCAGCAGTCATCGTGGTAACACCTAAGCCAAGAGCATTTTCGGTTGCAACCGATCTCATATCTAGTTTTACCTGTGGATTAAGAACTCCCACTCCAATAAAACCTGTGGTTTTGTTAATAATAAAATCATTAGCTAGTTGTGTTGCCGTTGGTGTCCCAACAGCAACATTATCCTTAGAACCATCTACGTGAAAAGCTCCTTGCGGATTTGAAGTCCCTATACCTGTTTGAGCAGAAACCAACCCTCCATATCCATAGAACATTGACAATAGTAATATTCTATGCATTCCTTTATTCATCATTTTCATTTTAGATATTGTAATATTGGTCGTTTAGAAGATGAGTATTGTTCAATGTTTGAGATAAGAACTCTTCAGGGATTACGAAATAATCTCTTTTCATTACATCATAGTTTACTTTAGCAACTATTTTACTAATTCCTGCTTGAGCAGAAACTAATGAAGATGCTAAAGAAGCCAATGATGGCATTTTTTTTTTCATTTTGTATGTATTTAATTATGTTTAGATTGTGTACTGAGTATCAGAAAAATTGAAATTTCTTACAGTAAAAACTTATTTTTCCATTTTGTCACGGTGTTCCTACTTAGCTTAAAATGTCTGGCAAGCTGGGAGTTATTGAGTTTATTCTTTTTTTGATATTCTAATATTTTAACAATGGTTGATTTACTGTAAGACCGATGCTTTTGGTTAAATTCAGAATTTTCTTTAGAACTTTTATTGAAAAGAATTTGGCTGATCTCTATAATATCCAGGGTTGATAAATTGGCTTTAGATAATAATTGATCGCATATTTCTCTTTTTTCAGGATACTTTATGGTAATCATATCGCTGTAAATTCTTTTATAATCAGGTGTGTTTTGCATGTTTTATCTCTATTTTTCTTTTTTTAAGTGATTATACTTGCTTATCCATTTATACAGAGTCGTTTTCGGAATTCTGTATTCTGCTATGATCTGTGATTTTGTTTTATTGCCATTTTCTACCTGCTCCAATACAAAATCTACCATTTCCTTTGTATAAATATTTTTTCTATAATGTGGAAGTGAAGATGTTTTATTAGCGGGATTATTATAATGAGCATTGGCCGGAGGAGCGTACAAGATCAGATGTTGGGAATAGAGCCTGAAAAAATCATATTCCAGCAACGTACTCATTTTCAAAACAATTTCAATATCCAAAGATTTTTGGGACTGTATTTTTTCCCACTCTGAATCTGTGCATTTTAAAAATTTACATATGCGAAATGAATCCATTCCCTTTTCTGCAACGCGCTCACGTATTAAGTTTCCTATGTGGATATTTTTCAGATCAAGTATCATGAATGAAAATATTTAAAGTTTGTGTTTTTTAATAAGTGGTAACATAAATATCTCTTATTTTGTTATCCGTATTCTCTGTACAATATAAAAACAGCCTTTTTTTGATTAATCCGAAAAAATAACTTTTCAACGTACATTCATATCCTACAGCTTGTACTTTTTCAATTTTATACCCTTTCGGCTTTAACAAAATCTGAGCTTCTAAGATTGTTTCTCCTACAAGTACCTCATAGTTATCTTGTTGCATTATTTCTTAAATAGTATTTATATACAGAAAATTTTCATTTGTGTTTTCAGAATAATTAAGCCTGATTTATAATATCCTTTCGATACTTACACTGCTGTCTGCTGAACCTCCGAAGTTATAACTACTTATAGACCAAGAAGAACCATCCAAAACAAGACGGAATGTAACGTCATTATTAAGATCCAGAAATAAAACGCCGTCCGTAGAAACAAGATAACTTCCGACATTAATAAAAGGAGATGCAATTCCGGACATGTAAGCCTTTTCTACTCCATTTACCACAACGACAATTGTAATTCGGGCTCCATTAAAATCAAATCCGGCCGTAAAACCACTGAATAGTACATTAAAATTAATCCTGTATAATCCTTTCTGTCTTATCCTAAAGGTTTCAGAATCTCTTACAACAGACAGATAATCAGAAAACTGCGAACTGTTTGCAGGAACAGAAAATTTAAGATTATTAGAACTGCAAAGCTGTAAAAGCTGTCCGAAAACATCAGACGTAGAAAGGCAGGTCATATTCGTACTGTTGATATTCGCCCGCGTCCATGTTGTTGATTTATTTTTAGCGTTAAAAGCTTGTTCCCATTTTGTTCCGTCATAAACTTTGGTAAGACTTTCCGCTTTATTGTACATCAACATCGCTTCCATTGTGGCATCGTCATCGTATTTATCGGGTTGAGCAATGTTATATTTTGGTAAAACAGTTTCGTTTTCTGCAACGGGAAGAATTAATACTTTTTGCCCTGAATTTTGGAGTTCCAGCTGAGTATTCGTACTTGAAAGCGTTGAACCTCCAATCACAACTTGGGAATTTGCCAACATAAATCCCAACATACCTATAAATGCTAAATATTTTTTCATGTGTTTTATTTTTAAGGGATTATCTTAATTTTTGAATATTAACAAAGGTTTCTCTATGATCTGTTGAATTTGAAAATGTAGAGATCACAGAATCCGTATTTACAGCCGCCTGAAGCCTGATTCTAGAATTTGCAGGTAGTGTAACCGAAGCAGAAACACTTGCACTTTTATTTCCGCCCTGTCCAAGATCAATGAAGATTCCGCCATAGAGTTTGGTTTCTTCAAATGCCAATGTAGACCAGGTTGTTCCTCCGTCGTAACTTACATCGATACTAACCCAAAACGTAGCATCTTTACCCAAAGAACCTAGAGAAAAACCTCCAAATCCTGTAACTCCGGAAATATGATACAGCCCAGCCTGTGGTATTTGGATTACATTATCACTTCCGCTTGTCGGCGTCGTGGTATTCAGATTATTGACCAATAATTGAGACCTGTTTGTAATCGGAGAAAGTGAAATAGTCTGTTTACTGTTGCTTCCAAAAAGTTGTAAGACACTACACGTACTTATTGTTATTGGAGTAAACGGCGGAAAAGGATTGAGAACCTGTGCACCTACACAATTCCATGTTTTTGAATTGTCTGCCTTTCTTCTCGTTAAAAAAGGATTGTACCATCCTCCAAGCTGAAGCGCTGGAATCCACGTTGTTCCGTCATATTTATAATACTGTTTGTCTTCTTTATTGTACAGAATTGCACCTTCCAGAGGAGCTTCATCATTAAAATAATCTTCCTGAGCATTATTAAATAAAGGAAATGCGGTAATATTCTCAGCACGGGTAAAAATCACGCCTTTTGTAGCATTTTTTATGTCCAATAAAGCATTTTGATGGGCAGAGCCAGCCGTTTTGGAAATCATCACCTGTGCATTGAAAAACGTTGCAGCAAGTAAAGCTGCAGCCGATAAGTATATTTTAGGATACATAATTTTAGAATTAATGATTTATAAAACAATTTTTTCGAAAATCAGCTCACCTGTTCCATACGTATTGTTGTTCTGAAAGCTAGTAGATGAGTTCACCAAAGGTGAAAATCCGGACTGCATAAAGCCCTGCAAGCGAAATTTTTCTCCGGCATTTACCTGCAAAACGATCGATCCGTTGAAGACAGGTGAATATCCCAGATTGTCATTATCACTTGTAAAAGATTTGTAATCAATTGTCGAGAACACTGTAGGCGTTGCAACTGCTGCTTTTTGGAGTCTTAACTGAACCTCATCCGTATTCAGTCCATTAAAAGTTGCATAACCTCTGTAAGTGATTCTGTACAAAGCTGTTTCGTTTACAGTGACAACATTTGAAGCTAAGGAAAGGTTCATAGAACTTCCCTGAAAATCTACACTTCCGTTGTTGGCAAGCTGTATTGTTCCTGAAGCCGTACAACCATACGGAGGAAGAAAACCTCCGTTACAGGAAAGACCAAGATTAGCTGAACGCGAAAAATGAGCAAAATACTGTGGTCTGACGTCTACAACATAATTGTAGATACTAGACCAATTGGTTCCGTCATGCTCGTAAATCGTGCCATTGTCTTTACTATAAGCTACTGCCCCTCTGAAATTGTTGTCATTATCGGGGTCTGCCGCATTAGTAATTTGTGAAACTACAGGAATCAACACCGCTTTTGATGGTGTCGGAGATTTCACATCCAGAATAGAATTCTGATGCGGTTCGTGATCGGCGGGATTGGGAGCAATAGCTATTTGAGCATGGCATAAAGTTCCCAAAACAAAGAGCGAAATAAAATAGTGTTTTTTCATCATCAACTTTTTTTAAGTGATACTAAATGTAAATTGGATCAAACTCAATTTTTCAAAAGCAATAAATTTTTTAATCGTGTTTTGTGTGTGTTTTTAGAATCTGTATATACAAATACTAAAGAAATTAATTCAATAATCTTTGTTGGATTACAGTGCAATGTTAGAAACTTTTAGAGGTTGTTTCAAAACAGTATGAGTTGTAAATTCGGAAATTTTAACTTAAAAAATAAATCAACAATCAACTTGTTATTAATAATTTACATCAATAGTTATCAAAATAAGTCGTATTTTAACATAGGAAAAATGGAAGAGAAAAAGAAGTGATATTCTGGCCGAATAATGTAACGGATAATTTAATTAGAAGTATTGATACTTAAATTTAGTAAACATCTAAATATCAACAATTTAAAACACATTTAACGCGTTATAATTTCGGAATCTATCACATATCAATCATAAGTAAACATTAAAAATAGCATTAAAATTGCAACCCTAAAAACTTTATGAAATGATGATAACAAAAAAAATTATTCTACTTTTGGTAGGTGTGATTTTCAGTTTTACACATGCCCAGTCCTATACCGAATCACAAATTGATACTGAGATTAAAAATGCAAAATTACTCGCTACAAATAATCCCAAAAAAAGCATTCCGATTGTAACCAAAATCTATCAAATTTCAAAAAAACAAGCCTATAAAAAAGGAATGTTAGAATGTGATAATATTTTGATGGCTAAATTCTTTGATGCCGGAGACTTTAAAAAAGTTGTAGAACTAAGTAAAGAAGCAGAAATATTAGCAAAAGAAACAAATGATAACGTCATACTTTCGAATACCTACAGACTTAGAGGTTCTTCTTATACGGAATTGGGATTTAATGATGAGTGTTTGAAAGAATTTAAAAAAGCGTTAGACATATCCGAAAAAATTGATTCTAAAAATGACAAAAATTATCAAAAGTCGATGACTTACAATGGTTTAGCAAGCTACTCTGCACATATTAATGCTCCATTAGATTCTGTGGTACATTATCAGAAAAAATGCTTAGAGTCTGCCCTTCTTTTAGATGAAAACAAAGATTTTATTAATAAAAAATATTTTATCATTACTCTTTCCTACATCAATTTAGGTAAAACAAGCGTAGCCCTACAAAACATAAAAGATGCTGAAATGTATTTTTCAAAAGCTCTGGAAGTCTCAGAGAATAAAAAATATATTATTGGTAAAGATCTAAAAGTGACTGTTCCTACTGAATTCGCATGGCTTTATTATGATCAAAAAAAATATGATAAAGCAAAATCTTTCGCTGAAAAAGCAGAAAAAATCGAAAAAGGAGCTGGTTTGCCTTATATGCGCAGAGATATCTATGAAGTATATTTCAAATCATGTGTAGAACTTGGGGAAAAAGAAGTTTCTAAAAAATACATGAATCTCTATACTAAACTGAATGACAGCCTTGTAAACGTAGAAAAGAAAGCCATAAATACTCCCGTAAAACATATCATCGATGAAAAAGAAGAAGTATATACCAGTGATATTCAAAAGATTATCTTGACTGCATCAGGAATCATTATTATATTGTTATTAGCGGGTTGGTTTTTCTGGAAACAAAATCAAAACAAACTTCATAAAAGATATAAAACAATCATTGAAAATCTTAAAAATGAAGAAAAAACGAGCCAAATTGAGCCTATTTTAGTAGAAATTGAAGATAAAAGCCCCGAAAACACAATTACTATCTCTGATGATACAACCACTTCCCTTCTCAATAAACTTTCTAAATTTGAAAAATCTGAAAAATTCCTGAAAAACGATATCAGTCTTTCTTCTTTATCAACTTCATTAAATACAAACCCAAGATACCTTTCAGAAATTATAAAACAGCATAAAGGCAAAAATTTCAATAATTATCTTCACGGACTACGAATTCATTATATCACCAACAAATTATATGAAACTCCTGTTTTCAGAGAATATAAAATCAGCTATCTGGCAGAATATTGCGGATTTTCTTCCAGAGAAGTTTTCGCAGTTATATTCAAAAAAGAAACCGGTGTCACTCCTTCCTATTTTATAAATCAGCTTAAAAAAGATGACGTAAAACAAGAAGCTATATAAAGTAAAAAAACAGTTGCTCAATCACTTAGCAACTGTTTTTTTTATGATTTATCGTGTCGTATAACCTCCGTTTGCGAAGATGGTTTGTCCGGTAATCCACCATCCGTCTGTTACCAAAAACTCAATTAAAGGTGCGATATCCTTAATATCAGTCAATCCACCCAAAGCTGATGCAGATTTATGATAAGCTACAGCATCTGCACTTTCCTGTCCATAGAAAAAAGGCGTATCCATTGGGCCTGGAGCAACAGCATTTACAGAAATTCCTCTTCCTCCAAATTCTTTAGACGCCGCTCTTGTAAAATGTTCTACCGGAGCTTTTGCTCCTGCATATGTGGAATATGAATCTGTGTAAGCAGCTAATAATGAAGTAACAACAGTACAAATCTTCCCGTGATCATTCAGTTTTTTACCGGCTTCCTGCAAAAAGAAATATGCTGATTTTGAATTAATGCCAAACATGCTATCATATTCAGCTTCAGTAGTTTCGGTAAATGGCTTCTTTAATACCATTCCTACCGTATTTATTGCAATATCAATACCTCCGAATTTAGAAATCGTTTCGTCAAATAATTTGGTAACGTTTTCTATTTTAGTTAAATCACCTTGAAATAAAAACGCTTCCGCACCCAACGCCTGTACTTCCGCCAATGTTTTTTCGCTTTCGGCTCTGGATCCTTCACTGTTGTAATGGATGGCTAATTTTGCTCCTTTTGATGCAAAATCTTTACTTAATAATCCACCCAGATTTTTTCCTCCTCCCGCAATAAGAACAACCTTATCTTTTAAATCATTTCTTGACATACAAAATGTTTTTTTTAATTGTTAATTCTTACAAATGTGAATATTATCAATTAAAAACAGGCATTGATTTTACCTAATCTTGTTATCAATTCGGAATTTCTTTTTATAAATACAAAATTACAATCATCTTATTTACAATCAATTAAATTCAAATTTTAAATTATTTCAGTTGACTATAAAATTATTGTGAATAGCATACTATTGTTATGATTTGAGTGTTATTGAGGTAATAAATGCTCTCAATTTTAATTAAATTTTAGTTGTTTAATAGTTTGTTTGAAGCACTTTTAACAATTCCGTCTGTTGCATCACTTCATTTTTACTGTTGATCAGATTATAATTTGCCTGAAGCCAGTTATTTCTCACAACAAAAAAAGTATACGCATCCATCAATCCTTCTTTGTACTTTTCTTCTGATTTTTGGAAAGATAGTTTCTGATTTTCAAAATTCGATTTCAATAAACTATATTTTTCCTCAGAATTTTGGAATTGTGTTTTGATAGAATTGATACTTTGCGTAAGATTATTAATGACAATTTCTTTCTCGTAATTATAATTAATAACATTCAGTTTTGCAATTTCAACGTTGTTTTTCACTTGCAGTTTATTAAATATAGGAACCGAAAGTCCGAAAGAAACCTGCTGACTTTTATTTCTTTTAAACTGATCCGAAAAAGGGTCGGCAGATTCACCCAAAACCTTGCTGTAAAAACTTGACCAGTTGTAAGAACCATTAAGCGTCGGTAAGTACGCAGATCTTGCAATACTGATATTCTTTTCGGCAGCGGTTATTTCTGTAATTACGGTTTTGTAAGCTGGATTTTTCTCAAGTAAATTTTTAATAAATTCAGGATTATTAAAGTCAAAATCTGATAGATTTTCTTCAGTCATTTTAAAATCTAAAGAATCATTTGTGATGGCCAGCGCATTCAATAAATTTATTCTAGAAAGATCCCTGGCATTCTTTGCAGAAACCCATTGTTCCTGCAAAGTTCCAAGGTTTGCTTTAATGTCGTACACATCGCTTTTTGGTCGATTTCCTATTTCAACTTCTTTCTCAGTGCGCTCGATCTGATCTTCAATTCCTGAGATCTGAGTTTCCAAAACATCCAGCCAGCTTTTGCTGTTCTGATATTTGAAAAACATTTGGATAACATTCAGTTTTACCTCATTTTGAGCCTGTTTCATTTTGTATGTTGAACTCTCTTTATTGATTTTTGATAAAGAAATATTGAGGTAATTTCGCCAGTTCATCAGCTCCCAATTGGCTTGTGCGTACACATTGTCGTATTGTGTATTTATCGCTTCTCTTTGGTTGTTATTCTGATTAATCCCCAATCCGAAATTGTAATTATGATTAACTCCGGCTTCAACTGACGGCAGTAACATTCCTTTTGCAGCAGAAATCTGACGCTCATTTTTTTGAATAGTAACCGTAGCCTGCTTTATCAACGGATGATTTGTAGCTGCATAATCCAGACACTGGTCGAGCGTCCAAACCTCCTGAGCCGGAAAAAGATTAATGATAAATATGAAGAATAGTTTTTTCATAATAAATTGACTGACAGTTGATAATTAATAGTTGATAGAAGGGCTTTTGATTTACAGCTTACTCGTATTTCAGGTATTTTACAAGATTCACTTTTGTGGCCTGATACGCTTTAATGCTTACCACAGAAAACGTAAGTAAAAGCAACACAATAAGACTGAAAATAAACGGCCAAACCGGCATATCTATCCTGTAAGCGAAATCTTTCAGCCATTCATTAATCAAATAATAACTGATGGGAATACTGATAACAACGGCAGTGAATGTAATCCAAAGGAATTGCTTCGTTAACCCAAGAATCAAGGTTCTGTCTGATGCTCCAAGCGTTTTTCTGATGGCAACGTCTTTCAATTTCTGTTCGATCATTAATGATGACAAAGCGAATAATCCTAACAATGCTACGATCAAAACCATTGCATTCAGAATAGTGAAAAGTGTTTGCTGTTTCTGATATTTTGCGAATGTTTCTGCAAATTTCTTATCAAGAAAATAATAATCAAAAGGATAACCCGGCTCTATACTACCCTGCCAATAGGTTTTCAGTCTTTTTACAGTTCCGTCGATATCATTCGGATCTATTTTTAACTGAATATTGTAGACATTTAACCTCTTCCATTCAGTTTCTTTGTAATGGAAAAATACGATCGGCTCTACTTCCGTTCTCAAACTTCTGATGTTGAAATCCTTTACAACACCTACAATTTTATACTTTTTGTTATCAAATCCCGGTTTAATTTCATTTTTTAAGGCGTCTTCATCTTTCCAACCGAATTTTCTTACAAAAGCTTCATTAACCAACACATTATTTACTGTATCAGACGAAAGATTAGGGTCTAGCCAACGGCCTTTTTTCAGTTTAACATTAAGAAATTTCAGATAATCATAATCCATAGATCCATGCTGTCCCTGAATACTTTTATCCATAAAATCCATATTCGAACTGCTTGATCTGTTACTTCCTGGAACCGCTTCTCCGTAAGAGACATCGGTCACACCCTTAATTTTTCTCATTTCAGTTTTAAGTCTTTCATATTTCAGCCACGGTTTTGGATCGCTTTCATTAAAGTTGATCATGATGATTTGCTTTCCGTTGTAGCCGAGGTCTTTATTCATCATATATATTACCTGTTGATTAACGATCAATCCGCCAATGATGAAAAATGAAGAGATGATTAATTGTAAGGTCAAAATCCCGTTTCTCAGCCAAACGCCGTGCTTGCTTCTTGCGAAATTCCCTTTTAAAGTTTCTATTGCCTTGAAGTTGGCCAAGTAAGTTGCCGGAATCAATCCTGAGATCAGCGTTACCATAATTACCATCACAAATGAGTAAAAGTAAATATGCCAATCGTTCATCTTCATTTCTTTGTCGTAAAACTTGTTGAAACTTGGTAAAAGAAGCTCCGTTAAGGCCAATGAAAGTAAATATGACGCAATACAGATCACAAATGTCTCCATCAAAAACTGTAGAACAAGGTTGGATCTTGTACTTCCAATTGCTTTTCTAACACCGATTTCTTTCGCTCTTTGAGAAGCTTGCGCTGTTTTTAGATTGATGAAATTAATAGCTGATAACACAACGATTAAAACTGAAAGTGTAAACAAAATCATCAAAGTTTTAAAATCCGGATTTCCGAACCAAGATGCTTTTGCGTGGAGTTTTATTTGATCAAGTGGTGTTAATTCACTGTCCGTTGGACCATACAAATCAAGGTATTGCTGAATGGTCATTCCCGAAGAATCTTTATCCAGACTTGCCCGATATTCAAAAATATCCTTTATAAATTTTTTCTGTACAAACTTAGGATCTGTTCCTTTTTTCAGCATAAAAAATGCTCCGTAATTGAAGTTTCCCCAATTTTTTTCATCACTTTTGATCTGTTCTACAGGATTAATGATGAATTCTGGCTTAATCTGGCTATTTTCTTTTGGTAACTCATAAACCGCAGTTACGATGTAATCTTTATTCTCAAATTTCACACTTTCTCCGGCAACATTTATTTTTCCAAAGAGATTTTTGGCAGCATCCGTGGAAAGTGCAATTACATTTCCGCCTTTCAAGGCATCTTTATAACTTCCGGCAACCAATTTGAAAGGAAAAAATTTGAAAAAACTTTCTGTTCCCGTCATTCCGTCCTTCTGGAAAACGGTTTTAACCTTTGTGGTCATCTTCAGGCCAATTCCTGAACCATTAAATAAAACATAATCCTCAACGCCCGGAATTACTTCTTTCGCGCGTCTCGCCATTGGAATAGAAATATTGTTTCCGTAAGAATTTTCCGGTTTATGGTACGTTTGGAAATAGTAGATCTGATCTTTTTTAGGATTCCATTTTTCGAAAGATTCTTCGTCATTCCAATGCATCAGGATGAGCATAAATCCGGTTAACCCGATCGTCAATCCAAACAAATTGATGATGGTTGAGAGCCAATTCTTTTTATAGTTGATGAAGGCAATTCTTAGCCAATTGTTTATCATAATTGATGTAATAAGTGGTGATAAATTACAGAGAAACGGCGCTAAACCGCTCTCTGTAATTTTTGAAAAATAAGGATGAATGAATGTATTTTTTGCAGAATTTTATTATCCAAAATTCTTAGCATCTGCTTTTTCGAAAACATCTTTTCTCTGGGAAGAATGCTCTTCTGAGAAGATCTCGCCATCTTTCATATTCACAATTTTCGAAGCGTAACCGGCATCGTAAGAAGAGTGCGTTACCATTGCGATGGTAGATCCTTCTCTATGTAGCTCTGCCAAGAGATTCATGACTTCGTTTCCGTTGGAGCTGTCCAGATTTCCTGTAGGTTCATCGGCAAGAATCAGTTTTGGTTTCGTTACCAACGCTCTTGCAACGGCTGCTCTTTGTTGCTGACCTCCGGAAAGCTGTTGTGGATAATGCTTTGCTCTGTGAGCGATATTAATTTTATCCATGATCTCTTCCACCTGTCTTTTTCTTTCGGAAGGCGAAACCCCGTTGTAGATCAATGGAAGTTCGATATTTTCATAAACTGTAAGTTCATCGATCAAATTAAAATTCTGAAAAATGAACCCTATATTTTTCTTTCTGATGTCTGATTTTTTTCTTTCATTTAAATTAATAGTCTCAGTTTCTCCAAACTTATAAGAACCTGATGAAGCACTGTCCAACAATCCCAAAATATTAAGAAAAGTTGATTTCCCACAGCCTGAAGGTCCCATTATTGCTACAAATTCGCCTTCTTTTATGCTTAGACTTACATTGTTTAATGCGTTGGTTTGAACGTCTTCGGTTTTATAGACTTTTGAAATGTTTTGAATATTTATCATTTTATTAATTTTTTAAAGTGTTATTTATTTTGCTTGAGGATTTATTTTATTTCTGAACATCAAGCATTTCATATTTTTTTATCTCAGAATAATCAGAACTTATGACTTTTTCGCCCTGCTTCAATCCGGAAACGACTTCATAATACAGTGGATTTTCTCTTCCCAGACTGATGTTGCGCTTTTCAGCTTTGTTTCCTTTCAGAACAAAGATCCATTTTCCATTGGTGTCTTTGGAGAAATTTCCTTTCGGGATCATCATGCTTTGGGTGTCGGCAGATAATTTTAATTTTACTCCGAAAGTCATTCCTATTTTCAGGTTTTCAGGTTTTGTATCAATGAAAGTCAATTCTACAGAAAACTGTCCTTCTTTTACTTCCGGAAGAATTTTTGTAATAATAACTTCGAACTGTTTTGCATTGCTTTCCAGACTTCCTTTAATCCCGTTTTGAAGTTTATTGATGTAATATTCATCTACTTTTGCAATCAGTTTGTAACCGCCCATCAAATCTACTTTTCCGATACTTTCTCCACTTGTCAGATTCTGCCCAAGCGTAATATTGAACGATGACAATCTTCCTGAAACAGGCGACATAATAAGGAAATTGTTTTTGTTGGAACGAAGAATATTTAAACTTTTTCCCATTTGATTAATAGAATTATTAATCGCTGAAAATTGAGAATTTCTTGAAGCTTTTTCACTTGAAGCTCCTTTTTCCACGATTACTTTTCTCTGTTTCTGATAGTTTAAATTTTGAAGACTAATATCATAATCAGTTTTCTTTCCGATTTCTGCGTCATACAGTCTTTTCTGAAGATTGAAAGACTGCAAAGCCGTATTGTAATCATTCTGAGATTGAAGCAATTCTTTATCTTGATTGAATTCCTGATTTTTAAGTTCCAAAAGCGTACTTCTCATCTGGCTGATTTGTTGCATAATTCCCGTTTCCTGATTCAGATAATTGAATTCCGTATTCGGGTTGTAAACTCGTGCGATTGGCTGACCTTTTGTTACCATCTGCCCGTCTTCTGCAAAAATTTCTTTTACAGCACCGCCTTCCAAAACGTTGACCAATGATGAATTTAAAGATTGTGTCTGCGCAGTTACCATCAACATATCTTCAAATCTTCCCACCGTAACCTCATCCACCTGAATGTCTTCTAACTTCACGTTATACGTTTTTTTCTGATTCAGAAAATACCAACCAAAAACCGAAACTGCCAACGCAGAAGCAACGATGATTAATATTAATTTTAATTTAGACTTCTTTTTTACTATTTTCGTATCCATATTTGAGATAACTAATTTACTTACAATATATTAGACAAATCAAATACCAGAGATTTATAATCTTGTAAGAGTCTGAAAATGTGAACGAAAATAATTTTATTCATTTCAGGACTGTTCATTATCGGACACTTTTTGTACGAAAATGAACACGATAATTATAAATAATAAATTATAATTGATAAATAGTTATTAGTTAACTGATAAAATTATCAGATTGATCCTAATCAAAGCCTTAATTTACATTCAAAAATGCGAAAAAAAGAAGCTCATATTTTAATTGTTGATGATGACGAAGATATTTTATTTTCGGCAAGAGTCTGGCTTAAGAAATTTTTCACGGAAGTAAGCTGTCTCAGCCAGCCAAAGAATATTCTGAAGTTTTTGACCGAGCAACAAATCGATGCCGTTCTTTTGGACATGAATTTCCGAAAAGGATTTGAAAACGGACGAGACGGATTGTATTGGATGCAGGAAATCAGAACTTTAGAACCTCAACTTCCGATCATTCTGATGACGGCTTATGGCGAAGTTGAATTGGCTGTTGAAGCTCTTAAAAATGGTGCATCAGACTTCATTTTGAAACCCTGGAATAATGAAAAATTATACGCTTCCGTCAATCTGGCTGTGGATATTTCACGAAAGAATAAAAAACTGAATCAGTGGGAAAATGTAAGCATTAAAACCAATCAATATCAGTTAGAGACTAAATCTTCTGCCATGCAGGCGGTGATGGATCAAATCTCAAAAGTTGCTGCAACTGATGCTAATGTCTTGCTTTTAGGCGAAAATGGAACCGGAAAATACGTTTTGGCAGAACATATTCACGAATTATCTGAAAGAAAAAACCAGCCTTTTGTACACATTGACTTAGGAAGTCTTTCTGAGAATCTTTTCGAAGCAGAATTATTCGGTTACAAAAAAGGAGCTTTTACTGATGCCAATCAAGATTATTCAGGAAAAATCGAAAATGCCCAAAACGGAACTGTTTTTTTAGATGAAATAGGAAATCTTCCGTCTCATCTTCAAACCAAATTATTAAGTCTTATTCAAAATCGAAAATTATCCAGATTGGGTGAAAGTAAGGAGCGATTATTAGACATAAGATTTATTTTCGCAACTAACGAAAATCTGAAAAAAGCAGTGTCCGAAAACCGTTTCCGAAAAGATCTTTATTACAGAATTAACACTGTAGAGCTGCAGATCCCAAATCTGAGAGACCGAGTGGAAGATATTCCAACTTTGGGAAACTATTTTTTAGAAAAATACAAGCAGAAATATCATAAAACGGAGCTTTCTCTTAACGAAACTTTAATTGAAGAACTGGTAAATTATTCCTGGCCGGGAAATATTCGTGAATTGGATCACTGCATTGAAAGAAGTTTGATCCTTTCTAACGATAAAAACCTTAAATTACTAATGCCACAGGATGAAGAAGCTGACAATCCAATCATCAACCTGAATATTGAGGAAATGGAAGAAATTCTCATCAAAAAAGCATTGAAAAAACACAGAGGAAATATTTCTCTCGCCGCCGAAGATCTCGGATTGTCCAGAGCCGCACTTTACAGAAGAATGGAAAAATTTGAATTATAAATGAAAAAACAACAACTTATTTGGTTAGTTTTTATTTTGCTGGCGGTCGTTAGCGGGATTTTTGCGTTTGATTTTTATTCACAAAATAAGTGGATTAATTTCGGTTTATTTACGATCATTGCTATTACGTGTATTATTTTAGCCCAACTTTCAGCGTTATCATTTATTCAGAAAACTGAGAAAATATTGTTGGCAATTCAGAAAAAAGATTTCTCTCTTTTCCCAAAAACAGAGGAAAACAGTTTGTTTGATAATGCCGTAAAACTTTATTATCAAAGCAAAGAAGAGCACCTTTCGCACTCTTCCTATAAGCTTCTGTATGAAGAAATTTTGAATCAATTGGAAATTGGGCTGATGATTCTTTCCGAGAAAAATAATGAATGGGAAGTATTTTATGTAAATCCTGTTTTTTTAGAAATTCTGCAAATTCCGAAATACAATTCATGGGAATTATATGAATCCAAAACTCCCAATTTTTATAAAATCATAGAACAGGCGAATTACGAAAACTCTCAGGAATTCTTTGACATTTCGATCAATGAAAATGTAAAACAATCGTTTTCTCTTCGAACAAAAAAAGTACAGAATGTGAAAAACCGGTTCTGTATCATCAGTCTGGAATCTGTTCAAAAGATTATCGAGCAAAAGGAAAAACATGCATGGAACAATCTGATGAAGGTAATTTCTCATGAACTTTTGAATACGCTGACGCCGGTCAACAGCTTAATTCAGAATCTGGAATATATTGCTAATCAAGATGTTGTTGAAAAAGAAGATCAACAGGAAATGAAGGAAAGCTTAACGATAATTAGTTCAAAATCAAAGCAATTACTAAATTTCGTTGACGATTACCGACAAGTTGCCGAATTACCAAAACCTGTTTTCAAAACCATTTCTTTAACTCAAATCGTAAAATCTGCGCTTAATTTCCTAAAACCTGAATTTGAAAAAAACAATATTACAATCATCAATTCATTAGAAAATCAAACTATTTCGGCAGATCAAAAAATGATTGAAAGATGCTTAATAAACCTTTATTTAAATGCAATTTATGCTGTTGAAGACAATGCTGAGAAAATCATTAAAACAGAAATCAAAATACTTAATAATAGAACTGTTCTAAGCGTTGAAGACAATGGAATAGGAGTTTCAAACGAGATTAAAGACAAAATATTTCTTCCTTTTTTCACGACCAGAATCAGCGGTTCAGGAATCGGTTTGACGCTCAGCAAAAGCATTATTGAGGCACACAAAGGTTATTTAAATTACAGACCTTTGGAAAAAGGAAGCTTATTTGAAATATGGTTCCTGGAATAATCATTATTGATACTAAAAGCTAATTATATTATTAAGCAAAGCCTTTTCAATACAACCTTTTTTAACTATTTTTACCTCATAATATATAATTACCATATGAGAAAAATCGTATTTGCGGGAATAATAGCTTTAGGAGGATTTCTAACAGCAAATGCACAGTGTAAAACTGTATCCACACTTACAGAAAACTTTGATACCTGGAAAGAGATCAACAAATGCTGGACTGCTCAACAAGGAAAAGCAATGCTTTATGCGAGCGATAAAAAAATTATATTTTATTCGATGAGCAGCCCCGGAGAAAATATGTATTTAGTGACTCCAAAAATTAAAGCCGGAAAATATACATTAACCCTTGATATTTCAGACAACGGCGGAGAAACTACACTGGAACTTTTCTCAATAAACAATACATCTGATGCTAAATCATATGCTTCAATAGCTAAATCTTCTAAAATAGAGGGAGGCAAAAAAACATTTGATATTTCTTTAAAAAAGGATTCAAATTTAGGTCTGAAAGTTTTGCTGAATGGAGTACATCAGGCAGTTTATGTGGATAATTTCTCTTTGAAGCCTAAAAAATAAATCGTTTAAGATTAACATGTTAGAGATTATATAATAAAACACTACTAATCAACAACTTAACTTAAATCAAAAACATTTCAACATCCCCTACTCTCTGAAATCTCTCGACTTTGGAGATAACCGATGTTAAATTTAATATATACTTTATATTGGCACAACACGAATTCATTACTTTTGCCAAGCATTGAAACCGTGTCGTGCCTTATAATGGAATATTTTAAAAAAATATATTTAGATTACAAACATCAAGTATACTTTTTTGTCAAAAAGTTTATTTCCAATATGGAAGATGTGGAAGACGTTGTACAGGAGATCTTTGTACATCTCTGGAAACATTCTTCCTCTCTTAAAAATCCCCAGACTCTAGAATCTATCATCTTCAAAACAGCTCAACAGGAAGTTGCTAATTTTTATAGAAAAAATAAAATGATCTTCTCTTTTTCGGATGAAAGTTTGATAAAAGATGAAGCCGATTCAGAAAAAAATGATGCTGAATTTAAAGAAGAACAGTTACGAAAAATACAAAACCTGCTGGAAAACCTTCCCGAAAGAAGCAAGACTTTTTTTTATAAAAATAAATTAGAGAAAATAAGCTATTCTCAGATCGCAAAAGAAAATAACATCTCAAAAACAGCCGTAGAAAAGCAAGTCACTAAAGTCGTCCGGTACATAAGGGCGAACTTAAATCTATTTTAACGAAATATTAATCAATATAAACAAATCATTAAATCCATCTCTTCGGGGTGGATATTTTTATATAACCGCGTAATTATAATTGTATGAAAGATTCTCAAAAACATTTTGAAAAAATTTGGAAAACCGTCTCCGAAGAAAAACAGGAAATAGATTCTTCAACCGACTCCAGAATCTGGAGAAGAATAGACGTGAGAATTCAACAAAATAATAAGCGAAAATATTATTGGATGGCTGCGGCGGCTGTTTTGGTGCCTTTATTCGGAATCCTGTTCTTTTATAAAGATTTTACGCCAAAAGAAACAAAAAATGATTTGGCAACAGTATTAGTATTGCAATCCAATGAATTTTCTAAAACGTTCAGATTGTCTGATAATAGTGTTATCACCCTGGAACCTTACAGCAAATTATCCATCAATAAAGATTTTGGAAAGAAATACAGAAATGTAAAATTTCAAGGGAAAGGTTTTTTCTCGATTGCAAAAGATAAGTCTAAACCTTTTATAGTAGATGCAGGTGGTTTCAGTGTTGAAGTTTTGGGAACAAAATTCTCAGTTGATCAGAAATCAGAAGAAAAAAAGGTAAAACTGTTTGAAGGAAAGGTAAAAATAGACCACAACGGCAAATTGACTTATCTCTTACCTAATGAGAACTGGAGCACATCTCCGGCAAAAAGTGATTTTCATTATTATGCGGTAACTGCTGTAAAAACTTTCACTTTTGAAAATACAACCTTCGAGGATGCTATAACTGAAATAGAAAATACGTACGGAGCCAAAATCACCTATCCGGAAAACATTGCTAAAAATCAGGTATCAGGCTCATTTTCAGGAAATTTAAAAGAAATTCTTTCCATTATAAATTATCCCTTTAACCTAAAAACTGTTTTTAAAAATGAAAATGAAATAACACTCTATTAAATAAAACAGCACCAATAATGTGGCGTTATCAGTGCTTGTAATTAATTCAAAACTCGCTAAAGAATAATAAATTAATTTATCAAATTTATGAAAAAAACTGCAATTTCTATTGCTTTACTCGCAGCTATGGGACTTCCTGTGCTAAATTATGCGCAAACCCAGGCTAGCACGCCTGTCACAAACAATCAGGGGCAAGTATCATTAGTCAAAATACTTAAAAAATTAGGAAAATCTACCAATACAAAATTCTTTTATTCTGCCTCAGATTTTAAAAATATTTGGGTAGATGAAAGCAAAATCAACTATTCATCATTAAAGCAAAGCTTAGATTATCTAAAAAAGAGTGTTCCTCTAGATTATCAAATCCAGAACAATACAGTAACTCTTAGAAAACTAATTTCTGCTAATTCTCTGGTTAAAAATGAAATAAAACCTCAAAATGATACCATAAACCAAAAGGAGAAAAAAATAGAAGAAGTTGTGGTTGTTGGATACGGTACACAAAAGAAATCGATTATCACAGGATCTGTATCTGTGGTGAAAGGCTCATCCGCAAACGGACAGCCAATACTTTCAGCCGGAAATGCTTTACAGGGGCTCGCACCCGGTGTAACGGTGACTACACAGACCGGTGCGCCAGGCGGTGATGCCGGGAATATCAGAATCAGAGGGATCAACAGTTTTGGGGGTTCCGACAGCAATCCTCTTTTTATTATTGACGGTGTTGCAGGAAATATCAATGACATTGATGTCAACATGATCGAGTCTATTTCCGTTCTTAAAGATGCTGCTTCTGCTGCAATTTATGGTTCCAGAGCAGCCGGCGGAGTTATTCTTGTAACGACAAAACGTGCTAAGGGAAACAAATTGACCGCTCAATACCGAGTGTACACAGGATGGCAAAGAGCAACAGCAATCCCAAAAGTTACCGACGGTCTTACCTACATGAAAGTATTCAATGATGCCAGCATGAATGACAATGGTACAAAGATTTACAGTGATGATGCGATCAATGCTTTTAAAAATGCATACGACAAAAACCCTAGCAATTATGACTGGCAAAAGGCGATCCTTCAAGGAAGCGGATTCTTGCAGGATCATTATTTTTCTTTATCCGCAAAATCCGGAATTATAAGCGTATCACCATCATTTGGATATTCAAAACAGGAAGGTATTATTAAAAATACGGACTTTACAAGGTTCACTTTCCGTAATAATATGGATATCACACCGAATGACCAATGGAATATCAGGCTGGATATGTCATTCGTAAACAAAGACAGAAAGCAGATTGCTGATGAAGGTACCATCTGGAATTATCTTGGCAGAATGCCGACCAATATTCCAATTTATTATGGCAGTAACTATTCTGACGGATGGGTAAAAATCAATCCCGTTGGTTTTATCGAAAATGGCGGAAACCGTACACAAAACGACTTAGAATTTATAGGAAATATGAACATTTCTTACAATCCTACAGACTGGTTAACATTAAAAGGTCTTGTCTCTCCACGTTATCACACGACTAACATCCATCTTTTCAGAAAAAGCGTACCCACTTATTACGAAGACGGAACTGAAGCCGGTTCTGCCAACACTTTTACAGAACTTACAGAATCTGCAAGACGTCAGTTTTACGGAACTTATCAGTTTCAGGCGAATGCAAAAAAGGAATTTGGTAAGCACAGTTTTGAGCTTCTTGCCGGAGCTTCAAGAGAAACTTATAATGAAAAAATATTATCCGGATACAGAAGAGATTTTTTATATGATAATTACGAAGTATTAGATGCCGGTGCAGATAACGAAACCAAAGATAATGGAGGAGCAGAATATGAATGGCTGTTGGTTTCTGCTTTTGGTAGATTCAATTATAATTACGCTCAAAAATATTTATTTGAAGCTAATGTAAGATATGATGGTACTTCAAGATTTATCGGTAAAAACCGTTGGGCCGTTTTCCCATCGTTTTCTGCAGGCTGGGTGGTTTCAAGAGAAAACTTTTTTGAAGGCTTAAAAGGAACAATCAGCCAGTTAAAATTGAGAGGTTCTTGGGGCAAATTAGGAAATCAGAATATCAGTTCTTCGTACTATCCGTTTTCAGAACCATTAACATTGGGAAGTACTTCTATGAACGGAGTCGTGTATCAAACGATCCAGCAATTAATCATGTCTAATCCTGATTTGAAATGGGAAGAAACCACAATGTCTGGCGTTGGTGTTGATTTATCATTATGGAAAAAATTAGACCTGACTTTTGATGTTTACAATAAAAAAACTGATGGAATTCTTTTACGATTAAACACCTCTCAGCTTACAGGTTTACAGGCACCCATTCAAAACACTGCAACTGTGAGCAACAAAGGTTGGGAAATAGGCGCTCAGTACAATGAAAAATGGGGAGATTTTAAAATGAATATCGGTTTCAATCTTTCTGACGTCAAAAATGAAATTCTTGATATGAAAGGTCAGTCTTCCGGGACAATTCTTCGTCAGCAGGTTGGTTCTTCAGTGAATTCTATTTATGGATTTATTGCTGACGGTTTATACCAAAATCAGGCGGAAATAGATGCCGGACCAAAACAATTTGGAACTTTAAAGCCGGGAGATATCAGATACAAAGATATTGCCGGAGCCTTTGATGCTAATGGAAATCCAATCGGAGACGGAAAAATTACAGATGCCGACAGAACCATTATCGGAAGCACAATTCCAAGATATACTTATGGTTTTAATATGGATTTTTCTTATAAAGGCTTCAGATTATCAGCTTTGATACAAGGTGTTGGAAAAGTTGACGGTTATCTGGATTCACATTACGTAATTCCTGCCGTAAACTCAAGTGCCGTAAAGCCTTGGCAACTTGATTACTGGACACCGGAAAATCCTAATGCTCAATTTCCACGTGTATCTCTGACCTCTACAAACAATACACAAAACTCTACCATGTGGATGAGAAGTGCAGCTTATATGCGTCTTAAAAATCTACAAATCGGATATGAATTACCTAAATCTTTTATAGATAATACATTTCTACAGAGTGTATATATCTATATGAATGGGCAAAACCTCTTGACTTTCACAAAATTCTACGAAGGATATGATCCTGAAATCAACTACAATGCAGGAAGTTCTGACGGTGTTGCTCTGGGAGGTGGAAACTATTATCCACAAGTAAAAACATACTCATTCGGTATTGATGTTAAATTTTAATGATTAAAAAAATGAAAAACTTTTTAAAAATATTTTTATTGGCTACGGTCACTTCGTGTTCAAGCTCAGATATGGATTTAGAACCACTTAACGGCCCAACATCCGGAACTTTCCCGGCATCTTATGAGGAAGGAAAAATGGGTCTTTTTGCTGCTTACAGAAACTTAAGTACTCTGGATGCTGCCAGTACTCCGATTTGGCACGTGATGGATAATATTACGGATATCGGCTATGCAAGACCAGGAACCAATTATACATCCCCTATCACAAGTTCTATTACTACAACCAATGCTTTAACCATAAAACCATGGGAAATCCATTATCAAACCATTGCAAGATGTCACGCAGTACTTGATAAATTGGATGGAATTTCAGGACTTACCGAAGCGCAAAAGTCAGAACTTGGTTCGGAATTGAGATTTATTCGTGCTTACGCTTATTCTCAGCTTATCGAACTTTACGGAGATGTTCCATTAATAAAAGCAGCAGTTACACTTGAAAATGCTAATGTACCCAGAACACCTGTTGCTGAAATTCAGAAATTTATCATTGATGAACTTGGAGCTGTTGCACCTCAACTTCCGATATCACAATCGCAATACGGAAATGTGCGTGCATCTCGTATAGCGGCTTTGATGTTAAAAGCCAGAATTGAACTTTATACGAAACAATACACCGCAGCCGCAACTACTTCAAAACAAGCTTTAGATCTATCAGCAGGTATTTATAGTTTGACACCATTTAATGCTTCTGTGAATTATGCAGGTAAAGATCATACCGTAGGAGAGCCGGATCCAAGTAATATATTTGGACATACTGGTTTTTCCAGTAGCAAAGAATGGATTTGGGTAGCCGAATACAACATTAATGTACCAGGATATTTGCATAATCAGCAATATTACGCAGCATCTCGTTTAGGCAAAGGAGTTTGCTACTGGGGACCTACTCAAAATCTTATCGATTCTTATGAAATGACTGATGGTTTATCAATATTGGAATCTCCGCTCTATGATCAAACAAATCCTTTTAAAAACAGAGATCCGCGTCTTGATATGTATGCTGTAAGACCGCATTCAAGATATCTTGGATATCAATTTGAGCCGAATACATCTTTCGCAAAAGTAAACAATTATTGGTCAGTCGGAGCGCCAACACAAGTTGCCAATGCTGACGCTACTAATGCATATCGCTCTTTCAGTGGTTATCTATGGAGAAAAGTGGTTGATATTGCTGATTTTAATTCTACTTCAGTAAGTGGAAATTCAGATTTAAATGTTGGAATTTTCAGATTGCCGGAATTACTATTAATTTATGCAGAAGCAAAAATTGAATCGAATCAGTTAGATAATTCTGTTTATGATGCGATCAACCAGATTAGAACACGTGCAAAAATGCCGCCTTTAAGTACAGGAATGTCACAAGCTCAATTGAGAAAAGCCCTTCGATATGAAAGAAAAGTAGAATTGGCAAATGACGGATTAAGATGGTACGACATCAGACGTTGGGGCATTGCAAACAATGTGATGAACGGATATTTATACCTAAACCGTAACGCCAACAACTGGTCAAAATCAGCAATAACAGGCTTTGATGAAAGTGCAAATCCTATTTATAATTATTCGCAGGCTTCAGCATCTTTTTCAACACAGCAAGTAGTTTACACCATCAATAAAGATGAATATTGGCCGATACCACAATCGGAAATGGATGCAAACCCTAATTTAAAACAAAACCCCGGATATTAATTATAAAAAAGAATTTATGAAGAAGAATATATCGCTATTATTATTACTGCTGTCTGCAGTAATTTTTGGGCAGGAAAAATTTCAGGAACCAAAATTAGACAATCAAAAATCATGGAGCATCGTTCTGATCCCGGACACACAAAACTATGTGAAATGGAACAGAAATCAGCCGATTTTGGACCTCATGGTAAGATGGATTGAGGATAATATCTCTCCACTTAATATTAAAATGGTTTGTCAGGTTGGTGATTTGGTTGAACATAATAACATTCTTAATCAAGGATATGACGGAGATCAAAATGCAGATGACCAATGGAAATCCATACAATCAATCTTAGGAAGGCTCAATGGAAAAGTACCGTATGTAGCTGCAACAGGAAATCATGACTTCAGCATTAATAACGAAGGCAGAAGATTTTCCCGCTATAATGAGTTTTTTCCTTCTAATTTTAACAGTTTAAATCAGAAATATTTGGCACAGAACTTTTTCAATGATGCCGGTGTTCCAAGTATGGAAAATTCTGTTTTGGAACTTAAAGGATTAAATGGTCAAGACTATTTATTTCTCAGCCTTGAATTTGCACCGAGAGATAAAACGCTGGAATGGGCTAAAAAAGTGCTGGATATGCCTCAATACAAAAACCATAAATCGATTTTAATCACTCATGCTTTTCTGAATGAGAAAGACAAAAGAACGGATAAAGAGAATTCATGGTTTATGTACGAACCTTTTTTGGTAAACAATGTGCCTCAAAAATCCAAAACCATCGTACTTCCGGAGTCTAATAACGGAGAACAGATATGGCAAAAGCTTATACAGCCGTCTCAAAACCTTGAGCTTGTGTTAAGTGGTCATATTTCTGGTGAAGGTTTCCGCGTAGATTCTAATAATTATGGAAAAAACGTAAATCAGATGCTTTTTGATATGCAGAGTGAAGGTGGTGGTCATCGTGACGGCAACGGAGGTGATGGTTGGCTCAGAATTATTGAGTTCTATCCTGATAATAAAACCGTAAAAGTGAAGACATATTCTCCTCTTTTTGGTATTTCGCCGGTTACTCAGAAAAACGCCTATAAGACAGATCCGAGAAACGAGTTTACTTTTAAACTTTCAGAATAATATTAGAGTTAAAGAATATAAAAAAAGAGACAACTGTTAATATAGTTGTCTCCTTTTGTGACCATAAATGTTGAGTTTTCGGACATTTTTGTTAAGGATTTAAACAACCTCTCACAAATTTATAATTTCAAAAAAAGTAGAATTATTAAGACAAAAAAAAGCCACAATAAATATTGTGACTCTTAAAATTAAAATCTAACTACTGATTTACTTGGTATATTTTTGTTTTAAAATAGCAACTTCATTTGGCCCTATTCCCATTTCAACTTGGAAAAAGTTTTCTACGCTTCCATATTTAGTATTAATTACATTAAAGAAATTTCTGATAAGCTCTGGTCTGAGTTCCATTTGTTGTTTAATCTCATTTTCTGTCATTCCTGCCATTTTAGATAGTCCGGTGTACATATTTTTCATCGTAGGATTTTTAGCTAGATAATAGTTTGAAGCTACATAATCACTTTCTATTATATCTTGAGGAACTCCTAATATTTTTAAGAACAGTGCTGAAGCCATACCTGTTCTGTCACGTCCTCCTGTGCAATGAAATAGAAGTGCTTCATTAGGCTCAAGAGTCAATAATTTCACAAATAATGAGCGGTATCTTTCTCCAAAATACGGTAAACCTCCTTCACCATACATATCAAATAGAAAATTTTTATCCTTAAACATTTTAGCCATATCCTGAGCAGTCGGTAAATTGTTGCTTCCCGCCGGACATAAAAGATAATCGGTATTCTGAGGGAGACGATCCTGGCCTTTCTTAGCTTCTTCTACTCCTCTGAAATCCACAACTTTTGAAATTTTCTTATCCTTAAATGTTTTCAGATCTTTGTCGGAAAGCTTATCAATTGCATCGCTTCTGTAAACTTTTCCCAAAACAACCTTTTTACCATCTGCTGTTTTATAACCTCCGGTATCTCTGAAATTGTAAGCTCCTTCCATTTTTACAACACGTTGTAAGCTATCACTTATCTGTCCGTTAACTGCTATTCCCATTGAAACGACACCTAATAGTAATGTTAATTTTTTCATATATAATTTTTAAAATATCTGCCAACGAACTCCTAACTGTCCTCTGCTTCCATACCATTCGTTAGAAGTAATCCTTTTCTTATTGTCTCCCATGTAAAGTCTTAAGCTTTCATTACTTAAATTATTAAGCTCTACAAATACTTTTATTTTTTTTGTGATATCATAACTTGCTGAAAAGTCAATTGTGAAATTCTTATCCGACCATATGTAATATTGAGGTCCTAAATTTTGATTGATAGTTTCTACAGATTTCCCTCTGAAATTTCCGGCCAAACGAACCATAAGTTTGTTACTCTCATAGTATAAAATGGCGTTGAAAAGGTTTTTAGATTGATTAGGAAGTGTCGTTTTATCGAACTGAATTCCATTGCTTGTGGCTCTCGGAACCTCAACGTGTGAATCTATGAAGGTATAATTAAATTCAACTCCAAAACCACTCCAAAATCCATCTAGAAAGTCGAAACGTTTATTGATGCCAGCTTCTACTCCAATCAATTCCGAATCCTGAAGATTCTTTGACTGAGTCACCATGTAATCTGTTCCCTCAACATTCAGTATAGAGGTATCTGAAAAAACAATATTTGAAATTTTCTTATAAAAAACACCTCCGGAAATAATCCCGATATTGCTGAAATAATGCTCTCCCATCAAATCAAAATTATGACTGAATGTCGGCTGTAAATCTGGATTTCCTCTTGTAATTCTGAACGGATTTGTTGTATTGTCAATACTCGATCCCGGCGACATATCACCAAAATTTGGTCTTATAAAAGATCTCGTGTACGCAAATCTTACGTTTGTCTGCGGAGATAGATTATATCTTAAATGCAACATAGGAAGAAAAGCATTATAATTACTTTCCACAACTGACGGACTGATCACTGTAGTCGCCACCCCGCCTACCGTTGCCGGTTTTTCTGTAGTCGCCTTCGATCCATATAATGAAAGTCTTGTGGATTCGTTTCTGAAACCTCCGACAATCTTAAATTTATCACTTGCTTTAATTTCAGCCATTGCATATGCTGCAAACACGGATTCTTCACCCGTATAAACGCTCGTCGCATTTGAAGCAGCGCTGGATCTGTCAGCAAATCCGTTTTGTTGTAAAAATGAAGGCGAAAACATTTGAAACAACTGATCTTTTGTTGGAGGATTCACTACGTACGAATCAAAATTATTGTTCATTCCATTCAGAAACTGAGTTCCTTTCGGAGGTTCATTTGTTGAAAGTTGTGAAAGGCTTAAAAGTGTTGAAGTTGTAGGAGCATAAACGGCATTATATCCGAATGTACTCACACGATCTTTATCTCTGTATTTTGCTCCTATTTTGAAGCTTAGGTTTGAATTGACATCATATTTTAAGTTAAATCTCGCAATTCTGTCTTTTTCATTATTATCAAGTTTTGAAATCACCAATTGAGAAAGCAATAGTTTATCAGCACTCATCACCTCACTTGAATTGGCTACATCTGAACTGTAATCTAAATATTCTCCTCCAACCCCGTCCGGTGAATCAAATGACCAATATCTTTTGCCGTCGGTGGAAAGATTCTTGAATCCGCCTGTGATTTTCTGTCTGAAAGTTGAAATCGGCAATCCTTTTATTTCATTAGTTGGAGGTGTGTCAAGAAAATATTTAGCCTGATAATTACTCAACATCCAGTCTAAAGTTAACTTAGAAGAAAGACTGTGTTCACCGCCTAATTCCATTCCGTACAATTCTGTCTGATAATGTGAATATCTAAAATTATATTGATATCTGGCGTTTGTATAATCAACATAGGTTTCGTAAACAGGGCGGATGTCATCAAATTTATTGAACATTCCTCTGAAATACACTTTATTATTAGGGTTAAACTTATATTCTAAGCCACCATTAAGCCCAATCGTTCGTCTCTTGCCCATATATCTTTTCATCATCACTGAATTGATTGATTTCCTTTGAGCTTCATTTGCAGAACTTGTATTATAACTTACATCAAAAGCATCTGCACCCCACTGTCTGTCCCAAATAGCACCGGATAAAAGAACTCCTAATTTATTTTTAAAGAAACGGTCTCCATAAACAATTGAGGCATTATAAGTTCCGTCCTGAGAAAAAGTATTGTAACCTCCCGCACCACTTACGTTCAAAGTCTTTTTTGCAGGAGCGGTTCGTGTGATAAAATTGATACTTCCACCAATAGCATCACCATCCATGTCAGGAGTTATTGCTTTTGATACCTGAACAAACTGAATCAATTCCGACGGAACGACATCCAAAACAAATGATCTGTTTCCTAAAACATTCGCACTTGGAAGACGATTTCCATTGAACAAAGCCGACGTCCATGCAAAAGGAGTTCCACGAACGGTGGCCTGATCTGCTTCACCATGATATCTCGCAACAGCAACGCCCTGTACTCTTTGAACTGCTTCTGCAGCGTTTCTATCCGGAAGCTTTCCTATCGCATCTGCTGCGATGACTTCCATAATGGCATTATTATTTTTCTTGATCTCATAAGCCTTTGCCTGTGTAAGAGCATTTGGTCTGGAGATCGTCACTTCCTGAATATTACCGACTTTATCCGTGTTTTTTTTATTTTCAGGCGCTATGGTGATATAGCCAAGATCATTAGTTCCTTCTTTGAGGTTCAGGGGGAAATACTGAGTTTCATATCCAATATATTCCACTTTAATATTCACTTCACCCAATCTTGGTGAAAGCAAACTGAAATCTCCGTCAATCGAGGTAACGGCTTTTACATTTTCATCAACTATTGAGATATTGGCACCTGGAAGTACTCCGTTTGTTTTGCCGACAACAGTTCCTTTGATCGTCTGCGCTTGGGTGACTGCAAAAGATGCCATAAAGAAAAATGCAGATATCTGAATAATTCTCAGTTTTGGTTTTGCAGAACCTGTAGAGTTTTTCATTGTTTTTTTTTGACAAAGGTGCTGCGTCCCTATCTAAATTTCGTCCGACCTGAAAAACCACTAAAACATACGTATCACTCGTTGTGTAAATCGTCAGCAAAAAGTGGACATTTGATATTAGAAATTTAAGGAGTGTTTTCATAAAAAGAGTAATTTTAATTATGGCAACACCGAAAAAGAAACCGACCGAAA
>Ga0302167_10000150_pt1 | contig 37423 bp, 33 predicted proteins | sample I_Fen_N1_1_FD_193496 | JGI IMG/M metagenome (GOLD analysis project Ga0302167, IMG submission 193496) | Peat permafrost microbial communities from Stordalen Mire near Abisko, Sweden - I_Fen_N1_1 | ecosystem: Environmental > Terrestrial > Soil > Wetlands > Permafrost | place: Sweden: Abisko... | reverse complement strand
TGTAGAACGCAAGATAACGGCATTCTTTCAGGCACGTATAGGCCCGAACCGTGTAGGTAAATACGGGATTATACAGAGCGTAGCCGACATGATCAAGATCTTACTGAAGGAAATTGTAAAGATTAACCGTTCAGACCGGTTTCTGTTCTTTGCAGCACCTTTCTTTATGATCGTAGCATCTATGCTGACCTTTGGAGCAATACCCTTCGGAAAAGGACTTCATGCCGTCGATTTCAATATCGGCGTATTATATGTAACAGCCGTATCCTCATTGGGAATTATCGGCGTACTGCTGGCAGGATGGTCGAGTAATAACAAATACGCTATGATTGGTGCCATGCGAAGCGGTGCACAGTTTGTGAGTTATGAGTTATCGGCCGGATTCGCATTAATGACTATCGTGGTGTTATCCGGAACCATGCAATTTTCGGCTATGATCGAAGGTCAACGTTTCTGCTGGAATATATTCAACGGACATATTTCCTCGCTGGTTGCTTTTGTGTTATACCTTATTTCGGGACATGCCGAAACAAACCGCGGGCCATTCGACTTACCGGAAGCGGAATCGGAATTAACGGCAGGATACCACACAGAGTATTCGGGTCTTCAGTTCGGTTTCTTCTATCTGGCGGAATACCTGAATATGTTTATCATTGCCTCTATTGCTACAACAGTATTCCTGGGCGGTTACCTGCCTGTACAGATACACGGTTGGGACGGATTTAACCAGATCATGACCTATATCCCTACCTATGTATGGTTCTTCGGAAAAACAGGGGTATTGATCTTCCTGAGCTTATGGGTTCGCTGGTCATTCCCAAGATTACGTATCGACCAGTTATTGAATCTGGAATGGAAATACCTGTTACCAATCAATCTGGTGAATATCGTGATCATGGTCATTATCGTATTGTCGGGACTGACATTGACAGATTTGTTCCCTTCGCTGTTCTAGGAGTGAGGAATGAGAAGTAAGTAAGAGGTAAGACGTAAGAGGTAAGGAAGCAATCGTAAATTGTAAATAAGTAAATAGTAAATATAAAGATGAGTTCAATATTAAAATATTTTTCAGGGTTATTTACAGGCATCAAGTCGTTGCTGGTAGGTATGTCTGTTACATGGAAAGAGTTGTGGACAAAGAAAGTGACCCAGCAATATCCTGAGAACCGTGATACGCTGGTTATCTCCGACCGTTTCCGTTGCGAACTGACAATGCCGCATGATGAGAATAACGAGCATGCCTGTACGGCTTGCGGCATTTGCCAAATGAACTGTCCGAACGGAACAATCACCGTCAATTCGAAGATGATTGAAACAGAAGATGGCAAGAAGAAAAAAACTCTTGACACGTATCAATGGGATTTAGGCATGTGTACTTTCTGTAATCTATGCGTAATATCCTGTCCTTCGAATGCAATCAAGTTTGAGAACACCTATGAAAATGCCGTATTTACACGCAGCAAACTGATCCATCAATTGAATCACGAAGGTTCGAAACTGCGTGAGAAGAAAAAACCCGTAGCTCCTAAAGGGGAATAAGAATAAGAATTAAGAGTTTTCATACATAACCAGCGATTCGCTAAGTTGACTTTAGACTTAAGACATTAGACTTTTAAACATTATGGCAGAACAAATTATATTTTACATTTTAGCGGCAGTAATCGCCATCTTCTCAGTATTGGCCGTTACGTCGAAGCACATTATCCGCTCGGCAACTTATTTATTATTCGTATTATTAGCTACTGCAGGATTATACCTGTTGTTGGGATATAACTACTTATTTGCCGTTCAGATAGCAGTTTATGCAGGAGGTGTCATGGTACTGTTTATTTTTGCTATTCTGCTTACCAACAGACCAGGGGATAATCTGAAACAAGAATACCCGGCCAAAAGGATTGTAGCAGGACTGACATCCATAGCAGGTTTGGCATTTTGTGCCCATATCATTTATTACAACGTCAGCAAAGTATATTCCACGATTGCACAAAGTGACCTCACTCCCCAACAAATAGGCCATACAATGTTGGGAACCGATAAGTTCCAGTATTTATTGCCATTCGAAGCAATCAGTATTTTATTGCTGGCTTGTATTATCGGGGCAATTATGATTGCAAGAAAAAGGTAATAAGTGAGTAACGATTAGTAATTAACGATTAGTCTGTTATCCAAATTAATAAAATATAAACTATCAACAAATATATGGGTGATTTATTAACAAGTTTTCTATCAGGACCCGTTCCTTTAGAAGCATACTTAGGATTAAGTTTGATCATGTTCTTTGCAGGGATTTACGGATTCCTGTCACGCAAGAGTTTATTGATGATATTAATCTCCATTGAACTGATGCTGAATGCTGCCGATATCAACTTTGTGGTTTTTAACCGCTATTTATATCCCAGCCATTTGGAAGGATTTTACTTTGCACTTTTCACCATAGCCATTGCAGCCTGCGAGACAGCTGTTGCCATAGCTATTATTATCAATATCTACCGGAATCTGAGTAATGTTGATGTGGAAAACATAAACGAAATGAAAGAATAGTCTTATTAATTCGTAATTAATAATTCATAATTAACAATTAGATAACATGCAATATACAATCTTGATTTTAGTACTTCCTCTTCTTAGTTTCATTGTGTTGGGTCTGGTAGATTCGAAATGGAAACCAAGAGTAGCAGGAACCATTGGAACCGTTGTTTTAGGAATTATCACGGCACTATCATATTACACGGCATGGGAATACTTCTCGTTGCACCGGATTGCAGGCGTCTATGAAAAGGTAATCCCGGTCAATGTGGAATGGTTGCGATTTACCGACTTACTGCATATCAATTTAGGAATCTTACTGGATCCTATTTCGGTCATGATGCTGGTCGTGATAACCACCGTATCATTCATGGTAAACATATACAGTCTTGGATACATGCTAAACGAAAAGGGATTTGAACGTTACTACGCATTCCTTTCGCTCTTTACCTTCTCTATGTTGGGACTGGTAATAGCTACCAATATTTTCCAAATGTATATCTTTTGGGAATTAGTGGGTGTTTCGTCATACCTGTTAATCGGATTCTACTATACAAAGCCTTCAGCTATTGCCGCCTCAAAGAAAGCATTTATTGTTACCCGTTTTGCCGACCTGGGCTTCCTGATCGGTATTCTGGTACTATCATTCTATACCAAGACATTTGACTTTGGCACATTAACTTCGGGCAATCCTGCCGTATTTGCAGGAACAGTCGGACAAACCTTTATGGGTTACTCGGTATTAAGCTGGGCTATGGCATTAATCTTTATCGGTGGTGCCGGTAAATCAGCCATGTTCCCGTTACATATCTGGTTACCGGACGCTATGGAAGGTCCTACCCCCGTATCGGCATTAATCCATGCCGCAACAATGGTTGTTGCAGGCGTATTTTTGGTAGCCCGGTTATTCCCGGTTTATGTAACCTATACTCCGGATGTACTGCACGGTATCGCGTATGTAGGTGCTTTTACCTCGTTGTTTGCTGCTGTTATTGCCTGTGTACAGACCGATATAAAACGCGTGCTTGCATTCTCTACTATTTCGCAGATCGGTTTTATGATGGTTGCATTGGGAGTCTCAGGCAGCGGAGGTACCGAAGGAACGGGTTACATGGCTTCCATGTTCCACCTGTTTACTCACGCCATGTTCAAAGCCTTATTATTCTTAGGTGCAGGCTCGGTAATTCATGCCGTTCACAGCAACGAGATGAACCATATGGGCGGTCTAAGAAAATATATGCCGATCACCAACTGGACATTCCTGATTGCGTGTTTAGCGATTGCCGGTATTCCTCCTTTCTCCGGATTCTTCAGTAAAGACGAGATATTATCGGCCTGTTATGAATACAGCCCGTATATGGGTGCAACCATGACCTTTATTGCCGCATTAACGGCCTTCTATATGTTCCGTTTATACTACAGCATATTCTGGGGAAAAGAACACAAACACGAACATACACCGCACGAATCGCCTTTCGCTATGGCTCTGCCATTGGTATTCCTGGCTACAGTAACCGTATTTGCAGGATGGATTCCTTTCGGACATTTTGTAACAAGCGACCGTGCCAATTATGACATTCATTTAGACCTTACGGTAGCAAGCGTCAGTGTTATCATTGCTTTATGCTCTATCGGACTGGCTACCTTTATGTATCGCAAGGAAAGTCAGGTACCCAAGAAGCTGGCCACAACTTTTGCCGGATTACATAGCGCCGCAAGCCATCGCTTTTACATTGACGAAGTATACCTGTTCGTTACCAAGAAAATTATTTTCAACAATATATCACGTCCGTTGGCCTGGTTCGACCGTCATGTTATTGACGCTACCATGAATGGATTTGCTGCAACATCACAATGGGTGTCACTTAAGATTAAAAGCTTCCAGTCGGGACAGATACAGCAATATGCTTATGTATTCCTGTTAGGGACATTGGTGATTACGTTATTGGTATTATTTATTTAGAAAACAGTTAATTGGTTAATCTGTTAATTGATTAATTAGTAAAAATTCAACAGTTCAACGATTATAAACATTCAGATATGAACTTTTTATCCTTATTCGTTCTTATTCCGGCTTTAATGATGACAGGCCTGTTCCTTTCGAACAATCGTAAGCAATTACTGGCCGTCATGACTACCGGAGCCATACTTTTAATGACATTCTCGGGCATATTGGCATATATGTACTTTGCAGGGCGTGCAGCTGGCGATACATCAACTATGCTTTTTACGGCAGACACCGTTTGGTATGCTCCTTTCAATATCCATTATTCGGTAGGTGTTGATGGTATATCGGTTGCTATGCTTATACTGACCTCTATCATAGTATTCACAGGTGTGTTTGCTTCATGGAAAATAGATCCGCTACCTAAAGAATTCTTTTTGTGGTATAGCCTTTTATCAATAGGTGTTTACGGGTTCTTTATTTCTACCGACCTGTTCACCATGTTTATGTACTACGAAATCGCGTTGATACCCATGTATCTGCTGATCGGTATCTGGGGAACGGGAAAGAAAGAATACGCTGCCATGAAGCTGACCCTGATGTTGATGGGTGGTTCCGCACTGTTATTAGTCGGTATCTTGGGAATCTATTATACTTCGGGCGCTACCAGCATGAACATACTGGAAATTGCCAAGATGCATATCCCTATCGAAATGCAATATTACTTCTTCCCGCTTACCTTTACAGGTTTTGGGGTATTAGGCGCTATGTTTCCTTTCCATACATGGTCACCTGATGGTCATGCCTCCGCTCCTACAGCCGTATCCATGTTACATGCCGGCGTATTAATGAAATTGGGAGGTTACGGTTGTTTCCGCGTTGCCATGTACTTAATGCCGCAGGCAGCTCATGAACTGGCATGGATCTTCTTAATCCTGACAGGTATCAGTGTAGTGTATGGTGCATTTGCCGCCATTCACCAAACCGACCTGAAATATATCAATGCTTACTCTTCGGTAAGCCACTGCGGACTGGTATTGTTTGCCATTCTGATGATGAACGAAACAGCTGCCACAGGTGCTATCCTGCAAATGCTTTCACACGGTTTGACAACAGCTCTGTTCTTTGCATTGATCGGTATGATCTACGGAAGGACACATACCCGTTTAATCACCGAAATGAGCGGCTTAATGAAAGTAATTCCATTCCTGGGAGTATGTTTTGTGATTGCAGGGTTGGGTTCATTGGGATTACCCAGCTTAAGCGGCTTCGTAGCAGAAATGACTATCTTCGTCGGATCATTCCAACACACCGATATGTTCCACCGCGTATTGACAATACTGGCTTGTAGCTCCATTGTTATTACAGCCGTATATATTTTACGCATGGTCGGAAAGTTCCTGTTAGGAAAAATACAGAATGAGCATTTTGAACATTTAACCGATGCTACCTGGTATGAAAGAATATCGGTGGTAACGCTTCTTATCTTTATGTTCGCATTAGGATCAGCTCCTTTCTGGATCTCAGATATGATTCACAACAGCGTTCTTCCTGTGATCTCTCAATTAGTAAAGTAATCTGACAGGATAACCGGTTGATTAGTTAATTAGTTGATTAGTTGATTAGTTAATTGGGGAATTGAGAAAATTAGTAATTAGAACACAAAACACCTTAAAAGGATTAGGGATGAATGATGAACGGTTTATAAACCAGTCTCAAAATCAAATAACCTTTTAACGAAATAAACAAATAAACTCCCGCAGTTATTGGGATCAACAATTCAAGATTATATGGATTACAGTAGTTTTTTACAAATGAGCGAAGAATTTTCACTGCTGGCGGTGATGATTATCCTTTTGGTTTTCGATATATTTGCCGGTGAAAAAGGATTGAAGTATTTTCAACCCGTGGCTTTGGTACTTTTTGCAGCGCATACGTTGCTTAATTGCATACCGCGTGACGCATTCAGTATTGCAGGTGGCATGTTCCAGTATCTGCCCATTCATACTTATGTGAAGACTATCCTGAACATTGGAACATTTATCGTTTTATTGCAGGCACATAAATTCCTGAATGAAGATGCCAATCGTATTAAACGCGGTGAGTTCTACTTTCTGACACTGTCTACCTTATTGGGAATGTATTTCATGATTTCTTCCGGAAACTTCCTGATGTTCTTTATCGGACTTGAAACGGCGTCTATCCCTATGGCAACGTTGGTTGCCTTTGATAAATACAATCATAAATCGGCTGAAGCAGGTGCTAAATATATTCTTTCGGCTGTATTTGCGTCCAGTATTTCACTGTTCGGCATGTCCATGATATACGGATCAACCGGAACACTTTATTTCACGGATCTGGCAACACTTATCACGGGAACACCGCTTCAAATCATGGCATTTGTATTCTTCTCGGTAGGTTTGTTCTTCAAAATATCATTGGTTCCTTTCCACTTGTGGACAGCTGACGTGTACGAAGGTGCGCAGACAAATATTACTTCTTACCTGTCGGTGATCTCAAAAGGCTCTGCAGTGTTTGTATTATTCACCTTACTGGTAAAAGTATTCGGACACCTGATTACCCAATGGCAACCTGTTTTGTATGGTCTTTCCATTGCAAGTATCACCGTAGCCAACCTGTTTGCTATCCGTCAACAGAACCTGAAACGTTTTCTGGCTTTCTCATCTATATCACAGGCCGGATATATCCTGCTGGCTATTATCAGCGGAACAGCAATGGGAATGACTTCTCTGATATATTACGTACTGGTTTATACGTTCTCCAACCTGGCTGCATTCGGCGTGATTTCGGTGATTGAACAGAAGACAAAGAAAGTATTGATGAGCGATTACGATGGACTATATCAAACGAATCCCCGCTTAAGCTTTGTCATGATGATTGCCTTATTCTCGCTGGCAGGTATTCCTCCATTTGCAGGATTCTTCAGTAAATTCTTTGTATTCTCGGCAGCAGCACAACAGGGATTTTATGTCCTTGTATTTATTGCCTTGCTGAATACGATCATATCGTTGTATTACTATTTATTGGTTATCAAATCCATATTCCTGAACAAAAGCGAAAATCCGATAGAAATCGTAAAAAGCGATATTCCGGTAAAAATAAGTTTTGTACTTTGTACATTGGGCATCCTGTTGGTTGGCCTGATTAGCACGATTTATACTCAAATCGGTACACTGAGCTTTGGAATATAAGACAAACCATTTAGCAAAAACACAAAACCCGCTGCAAGTAGTACTTGCAGCGGGTTTTGTGTTTTATTCCGTTATACTTTTAATTCGCTTTATCGGCTATCTCATTCATCTTTCGTAAAACATCCCTGCTAATGTAAACTTTGAACCAGTTATAAAAACTTATAGCAACTATTGGTTGTACTTTGTATTTTGAATATCCAGCATAAGCTATTTATCGGGCAAAGTTGCCAGATATTACCCAAACATGTTATCCCAAAAACTTGTTTTGAAATGGCTTATCCAATAATGGGTGGCATAAAAGCGAAAGTCTTTTGTTGAAATATAATCCACCTTTTCAATGATGGCTTTCTTATCCTTTGGTATAATTCCTGTATGATAAACCGATGATGCAACATCAGCAATAGCTGCCTTTACTTTTTTCCGGACAAATTGCATACGCGGATCTCCCAGCATCATATTTACTCCCGGACGTTTAATGCAACCTAAATTCTGTTTCCAGGAATGGGCTGCCCATATATTCAGATTTGCCTCTAAAACATTCCCGTATTTCATTTCAGGAAAACCCCATACCAGGAACTGAAGAAAGGCCTGGGACTTTCTATCCTGCTGAACCGGATGCCCGGTACCATTCAGTTTGTCATTATTATAAAAGAAAGGCGTTGTTTGCGAGAACATTCTTTCTAATGCAGCTTTCATCTCAGAAGGCATGGTGAATACCGATAACGGAATAAAAAATGCTATCAAATCAGCCTCATTCATTTTCTGAATAAAGAAATTGGCGTCATCATCATTGACACATACATTCGGATGATCGGTCCAACATTTAAAGCAATGCAGGCATTTTCCGATCTTTAATGTTGAGATATCAATAACATCTATACTTGTTGTTTGATCTGCCGGCAATCCTTCTTTAAACCACTCCAGCATGAGTTTAGTAGAGCCTTCTTTACGCGGACTACCATTCACCAGGAGGATTCTTTGCGGTTTGGTCCATACCTTGGGATGCTTAATAGAGGCCGGTAATTTTAAATCGATTTCCCGATATGAGAAGAGGCTTCCGAATTTTGCAAAATCGGATAAGCTAAATATCCCTTTATTCAACTTTATTTTACCACTCAATATTGCCGTTACCGGATTAAAGTTACCCAACGTAATATTGCAAAACATCTCAAAATCACATTTCACTTCCAGCAATGGATTTATGTCCACTAGATCATGGATAATCCTGAAGTCGGAGTCGGATACTTGAATCGTAAACAGTACATCTGTTCCGTCGCACGTAATAATGAACTGAAATGAACCCGTAAAGTCTTTTGCTTTCTGTTTATTAAAACCGGCATTGAAGCTTTCAAGAATCTCAAGGAGTAATGCCTTCTCACTGATTTCGGTGCTTTTATATAAAGCACCAATGGTTTCTTTTTGCATAATATTGCTGTTGATTAAAATGAATTACAGCGCAAAATTAGTACAACCCGGACTTAAAATCCTTAACCTGAGTTAAGAAACTAGTGTTGTGTTAAGTAGAAAATGTCGCATATGTATTTAGTGAAGCCGTCACTTCTTACGGTGCTGAATTATAGTTAGTGACGGCTTCACTATTCTTTTAAATGGATTACCGTCAAAATAGCCTTAACATAGCACTAGTTATTGCTTTGAAATTCGCTTTCTTATCCGGCTTAAGGAGGGTCCCTGAATACCCAGATAGGAAGAAATATTGGAAAGAGATACGCGTTGGAAAATATCGGGATGCTCTTTTAGCAGATTCAGGTAACGTTCTTCAGCATTCCTAAATAAGAAATCCTGTACCCGACCGGAAGAATGCATAAACTGCATTTCAGATATGATTCGACCAAAACGTTCCCAGGTATGCGATTTTGCATAGGATTCGAGTATTTTATCCCGCTTTGGCAATAAAATAACCTGCGAATCTTCCATCGCCTGAATAAACATTTGACTGGGCTTCTGTGAAAGGAAACTATTAAACTCTACAACAAACTCATTATCGAAGAAGAAATGGAAATTCACCTCTTCTCCTTTTTATTAATGTAATACCATTTAAAACTCCCCTCGTTAATAAAACCGATTTGATTTTCAACTTCGTCGGCTCTCAGGAAGTAATCATGTCTCTTGTATTCCCTGACATTCAGTTGGGGCTCAAGTATTGACCAATCATCGTCATCTATAGGCGAAATCAGATTAATAGCGTTCTTTAGTTTTTGATACATACAACTCTATTCTACTTGATTATTTATCGGAAAAGTTATATACTTCTTCTACCCTAATTTCTGTTCGATAAAACGACTTATAAAAGCCACTGTTTCGTCAATGCCAAGTACCGAGGAATTAATACACAAATGATATGATGCGGCAGCTCCCCACACTTTATTGCTGAAATAGTTATAATATCCGGAGCGCTTTTTATCCGTCTTCTCAATGACTTCCTGAGCTTTTTCTTCTGTCAGTTGCTGATCCCGGACAACACGTTTCACGCGGTCATCCGTATCGGCGGTTATAAAGACATTGATACAACGCGGATGATCGCGTAATATATAATCGGCACAACGTCCAACGAACAGACATGACTTTTCTTCCGCCAGGTCACGGATCACATCACTTTGTATTTTAAAGAAGGTCTCGTTAGACAGGTAATTATTCACGTATACTTCATTGCTGATATTAGTACGTAGCCCAAGCAACCCTCCGATAAAGCTATGGCTTTCCTTTTCATCCGCTTTCTCGAAGAATTCTTTTCCCAAACCGCTTTCTTTCGATGCAAGGCGTATCAGCTCCTTATCGTAAAAGGCGATACCAAATTGCGAAGCCAGCTTCTCTCCTATTTCCCGACCGCCACTACCCAGCTGCCGGCCTATATTTATTACAAACTTTTCATTCATGATATTATTGTTTTTATTGAAAGCAATAGACTATAGAACCAAGAATCAAGACCGGAGATAAAACCAATCAACCATCAAAGGCTTCTAAACCTCTCTACTTACTCCTTACCTCTTGCCTCTTACCACTCACCTCTCATTCCTCACCTCTCACTTCTTGCCTCTTACCACTCACCTCTCATTCCTCACCTCTCACTTCTTGCTTCTTAAACTTCCTGAACTGCGCGAATAGCATAAAGGCCGATACGATACACGCTGCCAGATCGGCTGTCGGCATACTGTACCAGACTCCTTTTACTCCGAATATCGGTGGAAGTATCAGCAAACAGGGCAGTAAGAATATCAACTGACGGGTTAATGACAGAAATATGGATTTACCGGCCATACCTATGCTTTGGAAAAAGTTGGTAGTAACCATCTGGAATCCCACGATAGGGAAAAATATCATGACGATACGTAATCCTTCAGAGGCCAGGTTGATTAATGTTTTGTCCGTGGTAAAGACGGACGCCACATTGCGCGGAAACAGTTCACCTATCAGGAAGCCCAACATCATAACGCAGGATGCCATAAGAATCGTTTTCTTAAGTACTTCCGTTACCCGTTCATATTGTCCGGCTCCGAAATTATAACCCGCAATAGGTTGCATTCCCTGGTTAAATCCCATGACAATCATAACAAACAGGAATACCACCCTGTTAACGATACCGTAAGCCCCTACAGCCAGATCGCCTCCCTGATGGATAAGCCCCTGGTTTATGATCACCACGATAACACACGAAGTCGCATTCATTAGGAAAGGGGATAAGCCGATAGCCATCGAATCGACTACAATCTTGCGTTGTAACTTAAAGGTACCCTTTTTCAGGTGAATAAAATGGTTCTTATTGCTGAAGATGTTGATTTGCCATACAAGCATGGCACATTGCGAAATTACCGTGGCAAACGCACTCCCCTGAATGCCCCATTTGAATACAAAGATAAACAGCGGATTCAATACGACATTGATGAGTACCGAGCAAAGCGTGGCATACATGGCCTTCTGAGGACGTCCTGTGGAGCGTAACAAGGCATTCAAACCAAGATACATATGCGTTACCACATTACCCAGTAAAATCACCTCCATATACTGATGTGCATATGGCAGGGTAGCATCACTGGCCCCAAAGAAATAGAGTATCGGATCGAGAAACGACAATACCACGACCGTATAAGCCAATCCCAGGATAATGTTCAGGACAAACACATTTCCCAAAATCTTATTGGCCGTCACATAGTCTTTTTGACCCAGCCGCATCGACATAAGCGTAGAAGCTCCTACTCCCACCAACGATCCGAATGCCGCTGCCAGATTCATCAACGGGAAGGTAAGCGCCAACCCCGATATAGCCAGTGCTCCTACTCCATGGCCGATAAAAACACTATCGGTAATGTTGTACAACGACGAAGCCGTCATGGCAATAATAGCCGGAATGGCATATTCCATGAGTAGTTTCCCTACTTTTTCAGTCCCCAATGTAATTGGCAGGTCTTTTTGATTCATCTGTTCGATTTTTATAAATGATCCGGCTGCAAAGGTACTAAAAAAGCGGGTTGCTTATAGGCTCCTCCGCTTGGTAAAGGTAAGAGAAATAAAAGATTATTCAAATGTAAGGGTTGGAATATCAAATTAGTTTTTCGATATTGAAAAGCAGTGCTATGTTTAGGCGGTTTAAGCGGTAATTTCTTTACAAAGAACAGTAAAGCCGGCACCATAAGAAGTGATGGCTTCATAAATACAGATATGATATTTTCTACTGAACACAACACTCGTTGTATCTTCTCTATGACAGTTGAAACATACAATACCCAACCACTGTATCAGTTTCATTAAAGGCAAACCCGCCATACGACAATCCATTCTTTTCTTCTCACACTTCAAACCCATCCAACCATTTCACACTACTCATTTGTGCTTTAATCCGGTCGATGTCTCCGGTGCGGGTAACCAACAGGTCACGGCCATCCTCCTGAAGATCTTTGGTAAACTCGCCACCGTGTTTCATCACGTAATCCGTCATAGCCTGTCCGATTACCGCCATTAGGTCAAATTTAGCCACATCGTCCAATGCTATTCCGTTCAGGTCTTTATCGGTTAAATCCCATAACCAGTCTGCTCCGGCATGGGGTACATCCGAAATATCCCGGTTATCCAGCTTCTTGATGGCTGTTTCATCCAGCGATAACTGAAAACGTCTGTAATCCAGTCCTTGCGGCGTCATTACCCGGCGAATCGTATCCACCTGCATATCGCTGGCATCCTGACCCGATTCCGACATGATATATTTCAGCCAGAACAGTGCATCGGCACCTTTCGGATTGACAACATATTTCGGATCGACAATGCGAACGGTAGTTCCTGTTCCGAAACTGAATACGGTCAGCTTATCCAACGCATATTTCCCTTCAGGACCGTAGTGAACCCCTTCTATAATGGCACCCAGCGAAGGATTGTTGTACGTAGTGGTTCCTCCATCCACAAATCGTTCCAACGGAGTAAAATAGGTAGGTGCCGACATGGTTGCTTCCATGACCGCCCGGAGCAATACATCCTTGTAGGTACCCGTAAAGGTGCCGTTTGTTTCTTTAAAGCAGGTAAAGAAAGTTTCCTCTCCTGCCGACACGTCCTTGCCGGTAATAACCAGATCTATTCCCGTTTCCGCACAGGCCGTTTGCAGTGTAGTGGTTTTGCCTACCACGGTGGCAAGCAACGTACGGTAGTTCTTTTTACTATACAGGGGCGGGTCAATAATTTGATTGGCTAACAGACTTCGTCTCTCGAATACTTTATTCACCAGGTTCTTATAAAGCGCTTCTATCTCCGTGGCCGTCTTACCGCAAGCCACCAGTCCGGCAATGATTCCGCCGGTAGAGGTTCCCGCCACCATATCGAACAATTCATAACACGGCATTCCCGCCAGTTCTTCCAGCTTTTTCAGCAACTGTATCGTCAGGATACCACGTATCCCTCCGCCATCCAGGCACAACACGGTTTTGTTTCCTTCCGTGATTTGTAACTTAGTAAATGCTTCCGATTTTCCCATAGTGCTTTATTTTTTAGTGGATAAATAAGTACAGCAGGTTTTAAAATTACGAATTGTTGTATGATCTCGAGCAAAGCTGTATTTCAGAAGACATGTTTTGTCTTCTTGTCGTTATGAACAATTAATCAAGAACCCTTAGTTGTGTTGTTACTAAAGAGTGGTGAGAGATAAGTCATGATATTGTTCTAACATCTGTTTTGAAAACAAATAGACTTTACTATAAGAATGCATACTAAATTTATAATTCGTTTCTAGTAACTCAATCTCATTGATGATATTTCGCATTTCTTCATTATACTCAGACTTCTTTTCTGCCTCATATAATACTGTAATAATTAATAATGTTCTAATTAGTAAAACTCTTTCAAAAGCATTATTCCATGCTTCAGATCCTCTACTAAATGGTTTTCTAATTTCTACTACTTCTTTCAAAAATCTTTTTTTTAGTTTTCCAACAAACACTTTTCCTGTTTTGGAATCAACAACATATATTGACCAACCTGTTATATCAATTATTCCTGCATAGTCTTTATAAGATTCAAACTGATTTAGAAGTTTTATGAATTCATTTGTCCACAATTCAAAAATTTTATTGGCTGTAATTTCTTTATTTTCTTCAAGCTTTAGAAATATCTCTTCTGTAATTTTCTTTTCGATTAAAGGATATGGTGAATATAAAGCCTTATTGAAAAACGAATAAAGTCTTTCTTCTGAATAATTATCTTTTAGAAGATCATAAATTACAGACAAAATATTTGTTTCTAATTCAGAGTCATTATGTTTGCTCCAGAATCTATGATTTAGTAGACAATCAGAGAAAGCATTTAATGCATCATCTACAAATAAATTTGCGATTAATAAACTTTTTGTATCTTCAAATTTAATACAATCTTTTTCTCCTATGATTTTGGATATTAGAGCCGCAGTTGTTATCGCTTTTATTATAGGAATATTACATTCAATCCCTTGAAAAATTATTGATTCATCATATGTCCAAAATAATCTGTGATATAAGTGAGTAAATACTATATTTGTTAGCTTTAATAATGACGAATTCGCAAGGTCAATGTTCTTTTTTGCATTAAATTGATTTTGGATAAATCTTATTATTTTTAAAAATTCGTCGAAATCAGCTTTTAGTAATAATCTACTTCCATAATATGCACCCCAATTTCGCGAACTAATGGATTCATGTATATGTCCTTCCAAAGTAAGACTGCTTCTTATTATTTCTTCAAAATCACTATTAAAAAGAAATTGAAAATTATTGTCTCTATATGTTGCCTTTTCTGCTGAGAACCCAATTGGATATTCTGTTGACACTGTTATCTCAAGATATTTTCGAAGATTAACTATAAAATTATGATCTATATTATCTTCTATTATTGATAAAATTTTGCTACAATAATTTACATGAGCAAGGAAATGTCCAAAAGTAGACCAAAATCTATCAAATGATTCAGACTTTTGAATTGAATCACTGTTGATGAATTTGTCAATAATTTCTTTTTGAACATATTCCTCAGAAGCAATTTCTTCCTTTAATTCTTCATATAGACCTTCATCTGAAATTTCTTTAATCTCAATTTTGTCTTTCTTTGTCACTTTGCTTTTGTAGTCATATAAAGAAACAATCTTTAAATCTTTGCCCGATACTGTTTGCTGAATAATCTCATTAATATGATCATCAACTTTTCTAAGTATATTTTTAGGAATAGGAGTTATTAGCATTGGATTTTTTCTAGTGGCTCCTTGAATAGAATTTGAAAGATGAAATCCTTTTTCTAGTTCCCCTCCTTCAAAGATTAAAATATACCTATCATGTAAGATATTTTTATCACCTCCACCTGTACTTCTCAGATCATATATGTTTAACTTTAATGTATCGAATAAAGATGGATTAGATTTGACAAGTGATTTTATTCTCAAAGCTCTATTCGGCTCTGCTGTTACTTCAGAATTAGCTTTATCATCATCTGATGACGTAATTTGCGTACATGTAAGTATTGAAAATTCTGTATTTGCATTTGTTGTCCTTACAAGAAATTCTAATCCAACAGTGCCATAAAAAGGATCTTGTATAACAACTTTTTGTGCATTTCCAGTTATTTTTTTAAACCATTCTAAAAATGAAATAGCACCATGTTGATTATCTTTTGAATCCCATCCTTTTGGAAAAAATTCAGCATCAGACTTTTCAGGTGATAATTTATTTACAAGTTTTGAAAAAGATCTATCAGTCTCTACCCATGGATCTAAATCGTAATTTCCAATAGTAGTTGTACTAAATGAAGCTTTAGAAACTTTCTCAGCTTCTCTTACTTTTTCTATTGTTTTATTATTCGATTTTTCAATTATATCTAACCATGGTGATTTTACTAATCCACTTGCCTCAACCACTCCCATATTTGTACTAATCTGTCTCAATAAAATTGCAGAATCTTTATACCATATTTGAAATCCTTCTTTTTCTTCTTTCCATATGCTGATTGAGAAACTACCAATCTGTTCTTTACTTTCAAATTCAACAGTAATACTTTCATGATCTTTATGAAATAGATTTTTACATTCATCAAATATAATTTGTTCACCATTTTTGAAATAGCAATTTATTATCAAGTTTTTTGAACAAGTATAAATATTAGGCTCGATTGTAACTTTAATCTTTCGGCAACAAATTTCTTTTCTATAATCTATAGTAATTTCTTCTATATTAGTATCATGCCATACATTATGAACTTCATATTCATCTGAGCATTGAGTGTTTATGAATTCAATATTACCAAATCTAGTACAACCAGAAGAAGTAAAAGGTAAGTTAGTTTCTTCTTGTAAATACTTCAGCGTTGCTAATAATCCTTGTTGCCATTCTCCTAAATTAGAATCCTTATCAAATGTGACAATACTTTCTTTATTTAGATTGACTATTGGTAAAGTGAAAGATGACACATTTTTATAAGGGCTTATAAGAGTATTTTTTTCGTACGGGTTTCGAGAAATCAGTGTATTTGTATCATTGAATATTATCGGTCTTAATACAATATCATTCTTGTTCTGCTCGTCAAAAATAGACACATCAAAATGTAATTTGGTAGTATCTATGCAATTATTAATGCAAGAGTTCTCTAAACTATGACCAAGCAATAATTCATTTACAATATTGATTATGATTGGTGGATAATTGTAGAGACTAATTTTCGCAACAGAGTAAACAGTATCTTCAGATTTATGAATCTTTGAAAACTCGTTACTACAAGATATTTTATTCTCAATATCTTCTTTAGTAGTCTTTATGCACCAACCGTAAATGACTTTGTATTTTTTCTCATTAGTAGATATTCTTTTTAATTCTAATACAAAAAGTTGAAAAAGTAACTTAGTATCATTTTCAAATAATGGAAATAATCTAGGATCATTTATAACATCGTCATTAATATTGTTATTACTTTTTATTCTATTGTTTATCATAGCAAAGTATTTTAGGGGATCTAAGCTAGGTTCTCTGTTTATGCACTACATAAAAAAAATTTAAAGCTTTTATATTCTATTTCTTTTGAGTTAATATTAAGCAACTACAATATAACTATAAATTAAGTTGAATGAGTGTCTATTCTTTATTTTTTATTTCTTCTATAATTCCAATATCAAATGAATATAAATTTAAATTTTTTTCAAACTCGTCAACTACAATATTTAGTTGCTGATTAAGCATATCATGTAAAAATTTATTTTTAATATTTTTATTGAGCATCACTTTTTTCTCATTATAGATGTTTTGTATTTTTTTATACAGAGTAACTTTGTCATCTCTGTTAATTCTTTTTTCATTTTCTTGTTTTGTTAAATAATAACTGAGTAATACACAAAATATACTAATTACGCCTGAAATAATGATTTCATATGGGCTGTTATGTGTTATGCTTTCAAGTACAAGTAAGGAATTATCATTTTCATTGGCATTAAAATGCTGTGAACAAAGTAATTTTATTTTATTTTCTTCTTTATTATATATGCCTACTAAAGGTCTTGGATTCCTTCTAAATTGATCAAAAAAATCATTGAAATACTCACGATGTTCTATGATGTTATAATTTTTTATATAGTTTTCCTTTAGTTTGTTAGTGATATTCTTCAACGCCCCCTTTTTCGACAAGAATTCTTTATATCTTTTAATGTAATTTCTTTCAAGTTCTCTAAATATCTGTCTAATTTTTTTTGCTTGTTCTGGTAATTTAGAGATTACACTTCCAATTAAATGATTTATTGTTAATTCTATTCCTGATATTTTATATATTTCATAGCATTTGGTAAGACTTTCAAATCCAAGATCAATATTTTGTAGTATTAATAATTTATTAATACTATCCATTTCAGTTGAAACTTCTTGATAAAACTCAAATAATAAGCTTAGTTCAATGATTTCTCTATTAGGAAAAATAGATGTTGGTAAACCTAGTTTATATACAGAAAATACATCTTTGTTGAGATCAATTTCCGTAAAATTATAGTCATTATTTTTTAAAGCTATTGGTTTGTTGAAAACAATAATATTTTTAGGGTCAATATCATTTCCCAGACTCTCAATAATGTTGTCAAGCAAATCCAATTTATAATATAATGATGCGCACTTTGACAAAATGTCTGAAATACTCCATGTATTGATTTTCTTTTCTCCTATTTGTTTAATGCTTATTAATAGTCTATTGAGCTTTTTATAATGGTTCTCTTTATCCATGTTTGTTGATTATTATAAATTATTTTTTTTGAAATTAATAGTTATAAGTAAGTAGTAGTCAGAAAAGCATATTAGAACTACACTAATTATTTAATTTTTACCCATTCTTACAACTTCACAACCAACGAATACAATTCATCACAGAATAAGGTAATGTTGGGTAAGTCCGTCGAGAGTTTCGAAGGTTACAGTATAAATATCGTTTTTTTGGGGGGGGATAATTTGAGATTTCCCTGTTTCAGTTGTTTGTTTCAGTTTGCGTTTGGAGCTATTACTGTTGAGTACAAACAGGACAGCGGCATATTGTAATTTCTCAAGACTATCATTATACACCACAGTTGCCCACAACAAATACTGCAACGATAAATTCATTGTATGTGGTGAGGATGGTGTGGCATTCATGGAAATTGATATTTAGATTTAATGAATCAGAGACTATTCAAAAAGCGAAATCTAACTTCTTCCCCCTCAAAATCAATCTAGTTAAAAGAAGCACCAAAAATAAATATATAATATATAAAACACAAACTTTTTGTGTAAAATTTTTAATATTCTTTTAGTGTATAAATCTTATAAGTTCCTAAATCCTTTTCTACAGCCGTTTTCAGGACTATTATTTGCAATTATGTCTTTAGTTATTTATATTAATTTCTTTTTAAGACATTCGTTTATTTCACTTCGTACAACTTTCACAGATTCTTTTCTCTATAAGGAACAGACTCCGAATAGACAGACTTCGAAAACAAAGTATTTCTTTGATGCAGGTTGTCTCCTTCCGGCATTTTATCTTGGTTTCTGCTCTTTAATTTTTTATGTTGGCTCTTTATTCTTGGCTCTTAACTATACGCCTCAAAGTTAATAAGCCAAAATCAATTAACCAATTTCCATTTTTTCTAAAACAGCTATTACGATCAAAATACGGGGATATATTGCAAATAACGTTACTACCCGGTTGAAATTAGTAACTATATGTTTTTGGGAATGCTCTTTTTTACCTTTTCTAACGAAGGAAAAGTCCTTAAAACATCTTTATTTTGCATGTTTATACCTATTCCGCAACCATTTTTTCATACCTTATTCCCTGCAAGTGTACTTCTTCTTATGATGCTATGGTGTTTCCGCTAAAGCAAAAGATTAACCACACTAGCCACAATAATTCACAATATAAATTTGTGTTCTTCTATTGTAACCTGTTTTATTTTTCTTCTGTGTTCTATTGTGTCTATTGTGCTTACGTTTTCTATTGTGGTTACGTTTTCTACCGTGTCCTTTTCTATCTTTCTTATGTGTTCTATTGTGTCTATTGTGCTTACGTTTTCTATTGTAGTTACGTTTTCTATTGTAGTTACGTTTTCTACCGTGTCCTTTTCTATCTTTCTTATGTGTTCTATTGTGTCTATTGTGGTTACATTTTTTACCGTGTCCTATTGTGGTTACATTTTCTACCGTGTCCTATCGTGGTTACACTTTCAACCGTGTCCTATCATGGTTACACTTTCTACGGTATCCTATTGTGGTTACATTTTCTACCGTGCTCTATTCCCAGATAATCCTTCAACCCGTTCTTGTTTTTATGCACGATTTTATTATCTTTGAAGTCCATCAACCTAAAAACAATGAATACATTAACCGACACACTCAAAGCCATTTATCTTCGCCACCCCTATCTGGTGGTCCTGCTTATAAGCGTTTCACTTACAATACCCTGGATAACAATGGGCGAATTCTACGTGAAAGGCGAACCTCGTGAAGCCACTGTTGCCACCTATATCCTCAATACCGGCAACTGGGTACTGCCCGCCGACTATGCCGATGAGGTTGCCTACAAACCGCCTTTTATGCACTGGTTTATTGCCGCCTTTTCGCTGCCCGTCGGCCATGTAACCGAAACAACCGCCCGTCTTCCGTCAGCTTTGGGACTGATTGGTATTACCCTGATGTTCTTTACCCTGCTCTATAAACGGAAACCCACATCCCGCGCGGCACTGGCGGCCCTGATATTACTCACCAGCTTCGAAATGCATCGTTCCGGCATAGAAGCCCGTGTGGATATGACGCTTGCGTTCTTTATGATCGCCGGACTTATCAGCCTGTTCAAATGGGAAGAAAAGGGGTTGAAGGGCTATCCGGTTTTGATTCCGGTCTTCCTGGGAGGAGCTGCCCTGGTAAAAGGGCCTGTGGGCATTCTGCTGCCCTGTCTGGTCTTTGGGATATACTTACTGCTCCTTCAACGCTATTCGTTGTGGAAAATTATCGTCAAGAATGTGGTGGTGGTCTTGCCCGCACTGGCTATCCTGCTGGTTTGGTACGTGCTGGCATATCAACAGGGCGGCAGTCATTTTCTGAATATAGTCTATGCCGAGAATTTCGGACGGTTCTTTGGAGGCAACAGCAAAGAGCTTGGCATTTCCTATGAGTTAGGTCATGAAGGCCCCTGGTGGTACTATATTCCGGCTATTATTCTCGGCTTCTTACCCTGGTCGTTCCTGTTGATCTTCAGTGCATTTGGCGTATCCTACAAAAAGGTATTCCGTAACTTTCGGCCGCAAAAATCTGCTTTTTGGCAGAAACTGGCTTCGATGGATAAGATGACCTTGTTCAGTATCGTATCGGTCATTGTCATTCTGACCTTTTACGCCATCCCCATTTCCAAGAGGAGTGTGTATATTATGCCGGCCTATCCTTTTGCAGCCTATTTGCTGACCTTACTGTACGAATGGGCGCTGGACGTAAAGCCTAAACTGATCCGCACGGTAGGCTCTATCGTTTTGGGATTATCGGGTGTCATCCTGGCTCTTGAGTTTCTTTTCCGCTTTGTAAATTTAGGGAATCTTGCCAATCCGCTGGTCCACGACACCAAGACGTTACATGACATACAGGTCTTTTCGACAGCCTTTCAGCATCCCGGCATACTGGCAATCGTAACATGGATTTTACTCCTGGCAGCCTTTCTTATCGTTATGCCGTTGCTGAAAACGAAGACTTCGTATACCACTATTTTCGGCACATTGGCCTTGTTTATATGCCTTCAGGTGCTGCTGGAATCTTCCGCGTTTCCTGTCTTTAAAGATTCCTATTCATCCCGCCCGTTTGCCGAAAAGATTGAAGCGAAATATAACCTGAAAGAGAATACCTACGTAATGAACGACCTGAGCAGATTCCCCAACCTGTACGGGTTGAATTTCTATACCGGGAATCATTTCAAGAACTTTGAAAAAGAACAACCATCGGGTGGTTACTTTATCATTGGCTCAACCATGATCGATAAGGTAAGGCAGGAATATAGCGGGAAGTATACTTTTGAAGAACTGGACAGATCACCGGATAAATTCAATGACTTTAATGACATACAGGTTATCTATAAAATCATTAAAACCGGTAAATAGTCATCTCTCGGAATGCAAATGACGCGAAATGCACAAATCTGCACAAAAAAGAATCTGTTTGTAAAACAAACAGATTCTTTTTTTATGTGGTAAAAGCAATACGGTGTTATGTTTCAGCGAAGAATAAAAAGCAGATTGAAGAGGAATCAGCGGAATAAAACGGATTCATCTGCCTGACCGGATTTTAAGTACGGATTATATTCCGGCAAATATCAATGATAAAGATTTCAGCCTTTTAGATCCGTTCAATTTAGGAGTATTCAGGATCCGCATTCAATCCGACAGGCCGGCGTACAACTGCGTTCTGTTCCTGTTTCCGGCTTCGGTATCTGATCCGGTATGATTTGTATTCTCACACTTTACGGCAATAATTCGTATTTTTTGCGTCTTTTTCGTTCTACAAATCTTTCAAAATGCCGGACCGGCTAAAACAAAATATCTTATAAAAGTTTCCCTGTTTTATATTTTTGAACAATCTTCTCGAGCTGGGCATCTTCTCCCAACGAGTCGTATTGCATTTTCAGATTTTCATGAAAGAACAAACCCACTCCGTACCAAAACGTTGCAGGTATCGCTCCCTTATAGGTCTTTATAAGTCCGTAAGCCGTTTGATTCGTCTCACGGGCAATCAATTTAAGTAACAATTTCCCCTGCGAGGTAGACATACTCCGCACATCTTTTTCAAATTGAGCAAACAGTTCTTTCTCTGTCTGTTTTATCAGCTTACGTCTCTCACTGTTATCTTTTACTTTAGCAAGTTGGATATTCATGCGGGTAACGATATCCTTGGTCTTTTGGACATACGGATATACTTTCTTAAAAGCCATGATCGCCCGAAAATTATCAGAATAGAATTTTCGATCCTCCGCCGAATTAATTTTCATATCGGCGGTTGCTTTCTGAGCCGGCTGAACGTCTTTTTTCTGAACCGGTTCTGTTGGAAGGCTGTCGGGCGGAGTCATATTCTTTATGTCCTGAATCTCTTTTTTTAATTCCGCAATTAATACCGAGTCTGCTTTCTCCGGTGGAACCCCGACTTCATCATCCGAAGGGTCATTCTCCACATCAGTTGAACTCTCGACGGCTTTGGACTGCGCCGCAGATGCCGACTTTTCAGCCGTATTTTCAGTCTTTTCGGTATTACTTTGAGGCTTTAACGAGGAGGGCATCGGAATATCATCCATTAAATCCTTTTGGAAGTCAAGAGGGACCTCCTTATTGGCCTGATCATCCGGATTATCAAGCATAGAATTCCCAAAAGGTTTTATGCAAAGAAACAAAATGAGCAATCCTAAAAAAGTCAGTGTGCCGGTTGCCGCTATAAAGTGGGATTTATATTTATTGAAGGTATTCATTTTATAGTTACTTCCAAAGTGGACCTGTTATTACTTTCTGCTCTTTCCATTTTGAAGTAAAATCGGGTACAAAGATAAACATTTATTTCAGCCCTGTAAGTAAGTGTGGGCTTAAATGTTGATTATATACAAAAATAAATTTAACACAAGCCCGTTCATCCGGAACCGGTAACCGGTACTTTTCTATCCTGTATGATCTTTTGCTGCTTCAATATAAAAATAAATCACATCATTCGCGAGCATTGAACAACCTGGGTTCCGATGTCCGACAGTGACAGATCCGGTTAATAACAGTCCACAGAGCTCCCATCTATTAGGTAAAAAAAACACAGGACACGACCCGGACAAGGCTTCTACCGTTCATTCGCAACCTATCGTTTAAGCCGCTTGTCAAAACGTCCGTATGACTTTCATTACCGGTATCGACATCCGGCAAGTTTCGACCGGAAACATGAATGACCGTGGCCTCAGGTAGGATAACGTTTATTTTGAAATTAAAAATATTTAAATAGCGATCTGTTACCCGGTCAATCGGGATACAGGTTATCACGTCGCACCTCTGTTGTATCGGCACGCTCCCTACTAGACCGGCAACAGGACTATTAAACCTGTCATCCAACCGACTACGGCGAACTTTCCAACCTTCCATATCCGGCCTGTCCCTGTCTTTTCGTTATCCTTCCTTCATCGTTTACTCTACGTTCGTTTTAGAATTAATCTTATATCATCCGTAAATGATCCGTATATAATCCATATTTATATAAATACGGGTTATATATGTTTTATATACTGAATATATATGATTTATATACGGATTACTTAAGAACAAAGAGTGAATGAACGACGAAGGAAAGATGGAGCAATGGTATCGGGATCAAAAACAATCGTGAATGACAGACGTTATTTGAGAATATAAATCCGGTTCGTTGAATACTGGCGACTAAGGTCAACAGACGGTCTGCCGGTTTAAATTTCAGTCAGCATTTTAGTGATAAGTAAGTGGGACCAAACCTGGTCGCATTATTTACAGAGGCACAACATAAAAACAGAACACAGACAGAAGCGGACAGAATGGAGTAGATACGGAGTTTAATCTCAAGGAACCGGAACGACTTCGACGATTGAAGTCGGTATTATTCAAAGCAATACAACTAAAATTCGGTCTTCGAATCCGGTTCGGGACAGAAATCCGTTTTATTCGTTGAATCCGTAAAAATTGGTGTTCCGGACTTTGCTAAAACAGAACACGACCTTGTTTTCAGGACGGAAGTCCGGGCCATAAGCGGAAAAAGCCAACCGCTACCGGCTTTTTTACCGGCAGATATTTTGTACTTTTGCGACGCATATAACACAATTATTTTAATGACATACCTTCGAAAACCCGATTGGCTTAAAACCAAATTACAAAGTAATGCCCGATTTGTTCATGTAAACAACATTGTCAAGTCGCACGGGCTGCATACCATTTGCTCAAGCGGCCGGTGCCCGAATATGAGCGAATGCTGGAATAAAGGAACCGCAACATTTATGATCCTGGGCGAAATCTGTACGCGCTCCTGTAAATTCTGCAACACACTGACGGGGCGTCCACTCCCACCCGATGCAGAAGAGCCGGCCAAACTGGCCGAATCGATCCGGCTAATGGACTTGCATCATGCCGTGATAACATCCGTAGACCGGGACGATCTGCAGGATGGCGGTGCAGCTCATTGGGCCGAAACGATCAGGGCCATTAAAACAATAAATCCGAATACCACGCTGGAAGTGCTGATTCCCGATTTTGATGGAAAAACAGATTTAATTGATCTGATCATTGCGGAGAAACCAAACATTATTTCGCATAATCTGGAGACGGTCAGCAGACTAACTTCGTCGATTCGTACCAAGGCAAAATATAAAACCAGCCTCAGCGTATTGGGGTATATAGCCTCCCGTGGAATTACCGCCAAGACAGGCATCATGTTGGGACTGGGAGAACGGGAAGATGAAGTATTATCCCTTATGGATGATGCCCTCTCCACAGGTTGCTCCATCCTGACGATCGGACAATATATGCAACCTTCGAGACAGAATATCCCGGTCAGTGAATACATTACTCCCGAAAAATTTGAAGAATACAGGCTGGCCGGAATTCAGAAAGGGTTCAGGCAGGTTGAAAGTGCTCCGCTGGTTCGATCGTCCTATTGTGCCGAAAAACATGTCCAATAAAAGGGAGCCGATTCCATGTAATTACAATGAAATAATAGCAAAATAAAATGTTTTGTTATTCAGCAGGCTTAAGTATAAAATTTGTAATTTAAATACTTGATTTAATGCCACTTTAGTGAATTCTTTAGGATAAATTGTATATTTGTAATTGTTACAAAATTATAATGTATCTATTTTTATCATATTTATGTTATAAAATTCCCACATTTATCATTGTGAATAGAAAATTATACATATATTTGCCACGTAAATCTAAAACAATTGATTTCGAAAGAGCTCTTTTCTTCCCGTTATTCAGTATAGACAACTGACAATCATTTTAAATTTCTATTTCAGAAAGTTTTTTCAAGAACGATTCGTTTAGATAAATAATTACCGTGCTTGGTAATATTATCGATTACTAAGTTTTATTTATTAACAAATAAACTACAACATTATGAAAAACGTTGAATTTGAAAATGAATTAGTGGCTTTACAAAGCAATATGAGAAATTTCGCATTTTCATTGACCCTTAACCGTGATGATGCAGAGGACTTATTACAGGACACCACGCTAAAAGTATTGGATAATCAAGAAAAATTTATAGATAATGTCAATTTTAAGGGATGGGTACTAACCATCATGAAGAATATCTTCATAAACAATTACAGAAAGATTGTTCGCAATCAGACTGTAGTAGACAAGACTGAAGATTTACATCATCTGAATTTGCCACAGAACTCGGGTTTTGACAGCCCGGAAGGTTCTTATGCCATTGGTGAGATCACCAATAATATCGCTTCATTTGCCGACGAATACAGGGTACCGTTTTCAATGCACATACAGGGATTCAAATATGAGGAAATAGCTCAGACCATGAATTTGCCGATTGGAACCGTAAAAAGCAGAATTTTCCTGGCACGCAAACGCCTCCAGGAACAACTTAAAGATTACCGTTATTAATAAGTACATAAAAATAAAAAAAGCCGAAGTAGTTTACTTCGGCTTTTTTTATTTATTTTTGATACCCAAACAACCATCACCGGACAGTTGTCAACCGGTGAATATACGAAAACGAATAACTATGAATACCGCCTTTATCATGCTGGGAAGTAACGACCAGACAAAGATAAACATAGAACTGGCCATACATAAGCTGGCCGAGCATGTCGAAATAATCAGCAGAAGTTCACAAATCAAAACAGAGCCTTACGGAGGATCCTATTCAGCGGACTTTCAGAACATGGCCCTGAAGATCGTATCGGCCGGCACAAGGGATGAGACAATCGCCCTTTTCAAACAGATCGAAGTGGAAATGGGGCGCAAACCGGACAGTAAACGCAACGGGATTATACCAATCGACATAGATTTGATTTTCTGGAACGACGAGTTGGTGCATGATGATTACCGCCGCTGCGAATATGTACGAAAAAGCATTAAGGAGATAAAATAAGGAATTGATTTACAATAAAGAGCTTACAACACAAGACACAACAGGGCACAAAAAGAATAAAAACAGACACGACGAAAAAATATCGACCGGCATGTTGAAATCTTAAACTCAGGAAGACAGCCGGAACTATCATCCCCGTTGCGACCTATTTTGACGATTGTGGTTACGTTCTCCTGTTTTGAATTTGGGCTTATACAAAGACCGCAAGTACCTGATCTCTGCTGAACTTAGCAGTTCGAACAACCTAGCAGTAAACAATTTTAATTCAACCACATAACAAATCAATTCAGATAAAACCTGTCGAACAAAATAAGGCAGAGACCCATTATGAATTAAAAAATAAGTATATTTGTACTTCATCTGAATAATCCGGAATACAAATTAAACAAACACAATCCTATGAAACATTTTCCGCCATCAGAATTAATAATTAATAGCGATGGAAGCATCTTCCATCTACACATAAAACCGGAACAACTGGCCGACAATGTCATTTTAGTAGGCGATCCCGGTCGTGTTGCGCTGATAGCATCCTACTTCGACACGCAGGAATGTTCGGTATCGAGCCGTGAATTCAATACGATCACCGGCGTTTATAAAGGGAAGCGCATATCCGTCATATCGACAGGAATCGGTACGGATAATATCGACATTGTCATGAACGAACTGGATGCTTTATCCAATATCGACCTAAATACACGAACGGAAAAGCCGGATTTCAGGCAATTAAGCATCGTACGAATAGGTACTTCCGGCGGTATGCAACCGGAAATATCACTCGGGAGTTTTCTTATTTCAGAGAAATCAATCGGATTCGATGGAGTACTGAATTTCTATGCCGGACGTGATTCGGTCAGTGACCTTGAATTTGAAGAATCCATGAAAAAACAGCTGGACTGGAATCCCCAACTTGCGGCACCCTATGTGGTGAATGCCGATGAAAAACTGGTTAACCGGATAGGAAAAGATGACATGCCACGCGGAGTGACCATCTCGGCCAACGGATTCTACGGACCACAGGGAAGAGTCCTGCGGATAGACCTGGCGGATATGCACCTGAACAACAAAATCGAAAGTTTCCGCTACGGAAAATATAAAATTACGAATTACGAAATGGAAAGTTCGGCCATAGCCGGATTGTCAAGACTGATGGGGCATAAAGCAATGACCGTTTGTTGTATCATTGCCAACCGCTGTATTGAAGATGCCAACACGGACTATCAGCCTTATATTGAGAAATTGGTTCAAACCGTACTGGACAGGATCTAACTTTATTTTCAACCGACAAATGATCACCGATAAAGCATCCTACAGATATTTCCTTGAACGGGATTTAAAAGCACATCAGCTTGAAAGATTCTCGTTTTACAATTACTGCCGGATGGATTGTCTTCGGTTTCAACGTCGGTTACGTAAAATTGAATATCTGAACAACGTACGACGGGGAAACATGTTTTGCCGGATGTACCAGCTGGTACTGGAAATAATCAACCATAGCCTCGCCATCAGGTTAGGATTCTCTATTCCGAAGAACGTCTTTAGTGCAGGACTCTGTCTGGTTCATTACGGGACTATCGTAGTAAGCCCGAAAGCACAGATAGGAGAGAATTGCAGAATCCACCCATCGACTTCCATTGGAGATTATAACGGGGCCCCGACGATTGGAAACAATGTCTATATCGGACCCGGCGCTAAACTGTTCGGAAAAATAACCATCGGCAATAATGTCACCATTGGTGCAAATGCGGTCGTCAACAGGGACATTCCGGATAATGTAACGGTAGGAGGTATTCCTGCAAAGATCATTTCAACCAAATCATCATTAGAGAATGATGTATATCCTGAAGGCTTTATAAAATAACAACATGAAATCAACCACAATAACTGCCATATCCACTCCTCCGGGAGTCGGAGGAATTGCTGTCATCCGGGTATCGGGAAGCGAAGCCATAGCGTTCAGCAATGCCATTTTCGCTGCAAAAAAGAAGACATTCTCTTTGCTGCAACAAGAAGCCAACACCGTAAGTTTCGGGAACATTGTCAATAAACAGCATGAAGTATTGGACGAAGTACTGGTAACCGTATTCCGTGCACCGCATTCGTTTACCGGCGAAGACATCGTTGAGATTTCATGCCACGGGTCACAGTTTGTACAGCAAAAGATATTGCAACTGTTGATTGAACAGGGCTGTGTATTAGCTCAACCCGGGGAGTTTACCCAACGGGCATTTATGAATGGGAAAATGGATCTGTCGCAGGCAGAAGCAGTGGCCGATTTGATAGCCTCAAATTCTACAGCTTCCCATCGCATGGCTATGAACCAAATGCGGGGCGGATTCTCAACCGAATTAATGAAACTTCGAACTCAGTTGCTGAACTTTGTTTCATTAATCGAACTGGAGCTGGACTTTAATGAGGAAGACGTCGAATTTGCCGACCGCAGCAAACTGAAAACACTGGCCACGGACATAGAACAACTTATTGCACGGCTCTCCGACTCATTCCGGGTAGGTAATGCCCTGAAAAACGGCATTCCGGTAGCTTTGGTAGGCGAAACAAATGTCGGGAAATCGACGTTACTGAACCTCCTTTTGAATGAGGATAAAGCGATCGTTTCGGAGATACACGGCACAACGCGGGACGTAATTGAAGATCTGGTAAGTATTAACGGCATTACGTTCAGGTTTATCGACACGGCCGGCATCCGCGACACAAAGGACAAAGTCGAAAATCTGGGCATTGAGCGAACCTATCAAAAAATAAGACAAGCAGCCATCATTCTATGGATTGTCGATTGTACCCAACTCAGCGAACATATAGAATGGCTTACCGATAAGATTACCCGGCATGCAGAAGATAAAAAAGTCATTCTCGTTTTTAATAAGATTGATAAAATTGCTGAAGAAGAACGCGAAGTGCTGGAACAACTTTTCCAACAATTTGATGGTGAACGGATTTACATTTCGGCCAAAGATCGTATTAATACGGAAGGTCTGCAAAATGCACTGGTCATGGCAGCCCAACTGCCGGAGATAAGACCGGGAGACGTGGTGGTCAATAATATCAGGCATTATGAAGCACTGCAGAATGCACTGACAGCAATCCGAAGAGTCATCGAAGGACTAGAAGCCGGAATCACCGGTGATTTCCTTTCACAGGACATTCGCGAATGTATGCACTACCTGGGAGAGATAACCGGCACCATTTCGAACGACGAAATACTGGGAAATATATTTGGGAAATTCTGTATAGGGAAATAGAAACTGCAACATCACGATTAAAAACGATTACAGTTATCTCAAGCCATTTTCCCGAGTTAACCGGATTAAAATACAGATCGATATTTTTCTCTTGTATCCTTTAGGAGCAACTATATAATCAATTAAAATATCCTAAAAAAGAGTTCAAATAGAAGAAAGTAAACCTACAGGTTGATTTTCCATGAAAATAGTTACTATCTTTGCAGACCATTTATACGCATTTAGTTTTAAGAATAAGACTGATGAGTTAAGCAGACTTTATGATTTTTGGACAAATCAGAAGTTGTTACGTGACTATTTTGAAAGAAACAACCGTGTTTTAGAATTTGAGGACATTGATATTGAAGAAGCCATAAGCAAAACAATAGAGAATGCCGACTTGTTATTTGAATTACTTTCAGAGCATAGAAATAATTTAGACGGATTATTTGAATCTCTGTCCACCAAAGAAAACGACAGCAAGTTTTTACACAAACAAAAATCAAAAAGAAAATGGTTAAGACTTTATGCCATTAAGATTGAATCCAATTACTATGTTATTACCGGAGGAGCAATTAAGCAGTCACAAACAATGCAGCAACACCCCGACACGAATGAAGAATCTAAAAAATTAGAATCTTGTCGCAATTATCTAATAGAAAACCATGTATTTGACGCTGATTCGTTTAATGATTTCCTCTACGAATTAGAATTTTAAGTATTTCAAGAAAACAACTACAAATCAAAACAATTATGAGCAGCGAAAGACTGGATAAGTTTTTGGCATTAGTATCCGATGAAACATCAGATTTTGAGAAGAAAGTACTCCTGAGAAAGGAGAACAAAGAATGGATAAAGAAATCGACACAAATTGCAATTAAAGTGAATTCTGCGATCAAAATGCAATCAATCAGTCAAAAGCAATTGGCCGAAAAGCTCCATGTTTCCGCTCAATATGTAAATAAGATGCTGAAAGGAAGCGAAAATCTGTCTTTGGAAACCATATCAAAATTGGAAAGAGCACTGGGTATTCAACTGATTGAAGTGGTTGGTTACACAAGCTATGCATACAGTAAACCCAACAACAGTATTTTATCGACTGTAAATGCTCCACAAATCACTAAAATCATTCGGTTTACTCCAAAAGATTATAGCAATTCCGAAACACCTTGCGTAAACTATTACTGAGAGAAATGGAAAATAAAAATTTTCGGTTTGCTTTAGGACAAATAAAAACCGATCAGTTTGCAATCATCGAAAATGCTTATAAAGCTAACGAGGACGTTAATCTTAAAATTGGATTACAGTTCGGATCAAATAAAGATGATAAATTATTAAGCGTAAAAGTCTCAGTTCAGTTTGAACAAAACACAGTTCCTTTTATAATAGTGGAAGCAACCTGTATTTTTCACATTGAGCCATCAGATTGGGAAATGCTTATAATTGAAAAGGGGTTATTGATTCCAAAAGTCTTTATAACTCACCTTACACTTCTTACAATAGGTACAGTTCGAGGAATTCTACATGCAAAAACTGAAGGAACTAACTTTAACGGTTTCCTTTTACCAACTGTCAATGTTACTGAATTGGTAACAGCCGACATCCGTTTATAATTTATTTACAGTAAAAGCAACTGGCCTATTTTAGGTAAAAGCATTAATTTGTCAATTTATTTTCACAAGATGACTCCTACACAAAAGAACTATCCGAAAGACAAGAAGCGTAGATTTTATATCGAAAAAAACTGCAACATAACAATACAAAGGATTAGATTAAATTGATAAAACATTATTTTACAACATTTTATTGATTAAAATAACAAATATCTTCAACTGGATATATGGCTTATTATGATTTTATTTCTACCTTTGAATTACCTTTAAATGCTCACTTCAAGGCTATAGCGAACCAATACAAGAAAAAGAAAGCGTAAATTAAACGAAGCAATTTTATGAACCGCAAATTAAAGACTCCCCGATTCATTATGTTTGTGTGTATAGCGGGTATCATGCTGACTTCTTATGTAAATGTAAACGGCAAGACTCCGTCGAAGAGATCGTTCAGCAAACAAAAAACAATCAAGAACAAAAACGACAAAAAATATATTTACCTGACTTTTGACGATGGGCCCTTAAATGGCAGTGAATATATCGATAGCGTTGTGCTTGCAGAAAAGATAAAAATCAGTGTTTTTTTGGTAGGTGAACATGTAACAATGAATCGTACCATGGATAACTACTTCAAATATTATGAAATGAATCCCTATATCGATGAGTATAATCACAGTTATTCACACGCCAATAATCATTATGAAAAATTTTACAGTAATACAGATTTGGCTGTTTCCGATATTTTGAAAAACAATCAAATGCTGAAATTTCTATATAAGATAGTGCGTCTTCCAGGAAGGAATATGTGGCGTATTGATGGACGAAAGAAAGATGATGTAGAGAACGGTTCAAAAACGGCAGACAAGCTGCAACAATTAGGTTATAAAGTTGTCGGCTGGGATTTAGAATGGGAACATAATGCAACTGCCGGTATACCGGTGCAAAGTGTGAATGAAATGTATAACGAAATATGCCGCAGAGCTGAAAGTAACAGCACGTTTACGCCCAACAATGTAGTATTGTTGCTTCATGATGAAATGTTTCAAAAGAAGTGGGAAGAGAGCGAACTAAAGCAACTTATTGATAAACTCCGCCAGAATAAAAATTTCGAATTTGAACAAATGCGTTTTTATCCCAGATAATATAAAAAACAGGGCATATTCTGCGACTTTTATATGGTTGACACAGACATACTGAAAAGACCTGACAATTAAAGACACATATAGGAAACAATATAAATCAGAAAAGAAGGTTGCCATTTATTACGACAACCTTCTTTTCTGATTTTATCATTGATTAGTCATTCCACCTTTTTGCTTTTGGCATTCTCTTTGGCTTCTTTATATTCAAACAACAAACTTGATATTACGTCTTTCACTGTCGTTATTTTTGAATTTCTGAAAGCATTAATTCCCGCAAAAGCATAACCTTTATCCATATTTCCTTTATAGGCGTTGTAAAGTGCCATCATGATACAATACGGACTTTTTTCATAATCACACGTTTTCAGACAATGGTAAGGGCACGATTTAGGTATTTTCTGACCTTGCTTTACTTTGATCAAAAATTCATTTTTAAGAGCACGACCAGGCATTCCTACGGGACTTAGAATAATTTCCACATCGTCTTCCCCTGCATTTAGGTAAGCTTCTTTAAAATGCAAATCGGCATCGCATTCTTCTGTAGTAACAAACCGGCTCGCAATCTGCACTCCTTGTGCACCCAACTGCATGATCTTGTACATATCTTCACCTGTATATATTCCTCCAGCAGCAACAACAGGTATTTTTTGATTATATCTTTCCTCAAACCCAGCAACTTCTTTAACAACTTCAGGAATAAGCTTTTCCAACGAATAATTCGGATCAAATATCGTATTTAATTTGAAACCTAAATGTCCACCTGCTTTTGGACCTTCTACAACGATCATATCAGGCAAATAATCAAAATCGGATTTCCACTTTTCACAAATAATTCTGGCTGCACGTGCCGATGATACAATAGGAACTAATTTGGTACAACAGTCTTTCGACAGGTATTTGGGTAAGTTTAACGGCAATCCTGCTCCTGCAAAGATTATATCCGCTTTTTCTGCAATTGCCGTTATTACCATGTCTGCAAAGTTGGTAAGTGCTACCATGACATTTACTCCTATAATACCGGAAGTCTTTTCCTTTGCTTTACGAATTTCTTCTTTAAGACCAAAAATAGATGCCGTTACGAAATCTTTGGCTGAATCTTTATATATTAACCCTAAACCAGCACATGAGATAACTCCTACTCCTCCTTCATTAGCAACGGCAGAAGACAATCCTGATAACGAAATTCCAACACCCATACCTCCCTGTATTACAGGAATGCGTGAAATTAAATTTCCAATTTTTAAGCCTTTCATTTTCTTGACTTTTATAAGTATCCAACATCCAAAATAAAGAATAACCAAAATTTATTAGCCGTAACGAGCTGATATAAGATTAACGATCTCCAGGGTTGTATATTATCTAACAAAAATATCAATATATAGTTTTTTTAAATCTAAGTTTTATTAATGTCAACTCATTTGAAATCTCTATATTACGATAAAAAGACGACTTTGGTTTGTACTTTATTATCAGTTTTATACACAAAAAAAAGAGACTAACCTTATTACGGCAGTCTCTTTTTATATAAAGGGATTATTTTACTTTACTTTAAATTCAACACGTCTATTTTTAGCTCTTCCTTCAACATTTTTATTACTAGCAATCGGGAATTTCTTACCAAACCCTTCAGTCGTCAATCTTGTTGATTTAATTCCTTTATTCTCAAGATACTTTTTAACTGCATCAGCACGCATCTTTGACAATTTTAGATTCCAAGCTTCTGAGCCTTCTATATCTGCATATCCATTTAGTTTAAGAGTGTAAGCAGGATTTTCTTTCAACGCCTTTGCAACCTTATTTAATTCTGCATGATAAGACTTCCGAATAATACTTTTCCCTAATTGAAATTGAACATTCTTAAAAGATTTTTCAACGACTGGGATAGTATCAACAACAGTAACTGGACAGCCATTAGCATCTACTTTTGCTCCTTTTGGAGTATCAGGACATTTATCTAAATAATCAGGCACACCATCACCATCTGCATCAAGTGGGCAACCTTTAGCATCAACCTGAACTCCTGCTGGTGTATTAGGACATTTATCTAAGTAATCAAAGACTCCATCTCCGTCAGTATCTAATGGAGTACCTGTAGCATCTACTTTAACGCCTTTTGGAGTATTCGGGGATTTATCTAAGTAATCAGGTACACCATCACCATCTTCATCAAGCGGACAACCTTTAGTATCAACCTTTACTCCTGCTGGAGTATCAGGACATTTATCCAGATAATCAGCAACTCCGTCTCCATCTGTATCTATTGGGCAACCATCTTTGTCAACTTTTACATTTATTGGAGTATCAGGACATTTATCAAACTTATCAGCTACACCATCTTTGTCTTTATCTTTTGCTTTACCAAAATTAAAGACCACACTAAATATATGTTGGCCATAGCAATCGTTTGCTAATCGAGCCGGATGTTTTCCTCCTTTTCCAAAGTAACTATGTCCTTGGTCTTCATCATGATTATCAGCATCAGTAACGTTATATAAGTACTGATATTGAATTGCAAAATGTTCTGAAAGTTGATATTTAAGCCCTGCTCCAAAAGAGCCGACTAAATCAGTTCCTTTCGTAATAATCGTAGGAGAAAGACTTGAATTTGATCCTGACTTATCATATGCCGGATCAATACCATACGTAGCAAATCCAATTCCTAAAGAAATAAATGGAGAAAATTTGGTGTCTTTACTCAAAATATATCCATTATTTAATTTGTAATGAGTAAATAAAGACGCATCCGTTTTAAGTCCTCTAAAATAGTTTGAATTAGGGAAATGATTTTCACGAAATCCATATTTTCCATAGGTACCCTGCAAGCCTAAATCAAAAGATGGAGTTAAATAATAACCTAATGACAAAGCGCCACCTCCATACCATGTTTGGTTAAAATTAAAGATTCCACTTCCATAATCGCCATTGTATTCATTTTGAATAACGCCTAGACCAACCGCAAACCGGCTGTCTGCAGTTTGAGCATTTATAAATTGCGTGGCAATAAAAAATGCGATTAACAGTAAATTTCCTTTTTTCATATTTTTCATTTTAAATGTGAGTTACTTTACGTTATGTAAAGATAAACAAATTATTAGTTGAAAAGATTATGCAATTTTATATAAATGATGTATTATTGAGTATTTTAATATTATTTAACGCGTAAACATAACTATCTACACCTTATAAATTATATTCGAAATTTATATAACGTGTATTGCTGAATATATTCGAAATTCGTTGGTTGTTTAGAATAGATTATCGTTTAAACTTAATATATCTGGGTTCACTGGGTGTGTAATCTTCTTTATCCCACAATGTACTGGTTATCATCAAGTCTGCACTGTATCGGTTGCAAGCAATAGGCACATTATGCACACGACATTGTCGCAACAACATTTGAATATCTGCTTCGTGAGGTTGTGCATTTAAATCATCTATCAAAAAAACAGCCAGATTTATTTGCTTTCTTACAACCAGAGCCGCAATTTCAGCATCACCACCCATTGGACCTGAATTCATACAGGTAATATTTGCATCTACCCCCTTTTTTTCCATAGCTTCCTGAATCAATTTACCGGTTGTCCCTGTACAAATCAGTTTGTGTTTCGAAAGCATGTCAGCATTAAAAACTGCCCAGTCTACCATATCAGCTTTCCTGTTGTCGTGAGCAACCAGAGCTATCGTCAATTGTTTGTTCATACGTTGTATATTTTGATTATTCATTTTACAAAGTTAAGTATTATTTTATTTAAACAATATAAGAGAGCAAAAGTTCTTGAAAAATAATAATCGGATCGTTTCATGGAAAACGAGCTATTTACATATTTACACTTATAATTCAATGGGTTGAGAATGCAAATCACGGATCTGACATTAATATTTACAGGAAACATCAAATATTAAACTAGTTTGTGGTCTTCGAATACGAGCATGGAGAATATGAGCATATTCCAATCACTCAGACAATACTCATATCAGACAGTCATTCATAATAACCGCATTAAACACACTGATGGCGCAAATGTCATTTGTAATTGGAATTAAATAGTCTTTCCTCGCTGTCCTTTTCTACAAAAGCACAACCTCTATTTTATGTATTCTGCTGTATATAATATATTTAAGTGATAGTTGAAAGAGGTATATATCTCCGAACCCTCTCTGAACCCTCTCTAAAGCCTCTCCATGCTATAAACAATTATAGAATAAATACGACTAAAAAAAGCATAAATTTATTGGAAGCTGATTGAGCAAATTCTCAGTTTCATTTAAAGAAGGAGGGGTGATCCGAAATAAAAAAATAAATAAATAGTCACTTTCTATTTATGTGTTAATTCAAAAATTTCCTATATTTACACTCAAATTTGTTGAGAAGTGACATTTGCAATAAATAACCTTCAATTTCCCGGATTATAACTCCGTCCAATTTATTTCAATCCTTTTAACTCCACTTTTAAAAATCACACAAAGAGATGGAAAATTATAGCAAATTATAAAAACACAAGCTAAGAGGTTCAAAACATAAAGGATAAAATACTGCTGATGCACTAAATTTTTAAAAAGTTTAATATCTTATTGATGTATAATAATATACAAGCGTTCTTTGATTTTACGATTTGAATTGAAAAATGTTAATTTTGTGGATTTTAAAATAATAACCA
>Ga0302167_10000140_pt1 | contig 39154 bp, 33 predicted proteins | sample I_Fen_N1_1_FD_193496 | JGI IMG/M metagenome (GOLD analysis project Ga0302167, IMG submission 193496) | Peat permafrost microbial communities from Stordalen Mire near Abisko, Sweden - I_Fen_N1_1 | ecosystem: Environmental > Terrestrial > Soil > Wetlands > Permafrost | place: Sweden: Abisko... | reverse complement strand
TGTGTGTGTGTGTGTGTGTGTGTGTGTGTGTGTGTGTGTGTGTGTGTGTGTGTGTGTGTGTGTGTGTGTGTGTGTGTGTGTGTTAGAAATTTCTTTCAAACATACAACTTTGTTGACATCATTTATATTTAATGGGCTTTTGTTCATAATCGCTTTTCTGAAAAATATACATTTCGCTTGATTCAGGAGCCAAAGGTAAATAGTTTTTTGATTGCCACATAATATTTCTTTGTATTTAACTTATATTTACTTTTTTGGTAGCGATTTATTGGGGCTGTATATTATAAGGTGTAGTTTTGTTGTTTTGTTACTTTTTGTGGATTATATTTTTCTTTATAAATTGAGTTGTTTAGTATGTGTGTGAGTTGTTTTTTTGTGAATTCATAAAATTTGTGTATGGGTGTTGTGGGGATTATTGTGGTTAGATTGGATTTTATCTTTGATTATTTTGTTTATTTGCTTTACCAGGCTGCTGGCTTGTTCTTTTCTTCTTTGGCCACCCAAAGAAGAAAGGAACCAAAAGAAGAAAACTGCCGTCTGTCACTCCGAAGCTACTCCGAGTCACCTTTGTGCTAAAACGAACAAACGCCCTCGCTTCGCTCACTTAAACGTGTTCGTTTCTTAACGCCCAAAGCTGGCTCTACGCTTAACGCTTCTGCATGAAGGCCGGGAGAGAAAGAGAGAATACTTTTTCCTCTTTCTTTTGTTTGTTCCGCTCGCTTCGCATTGCTCTTTGGGTTACTTTGAAATTCCTTTTTCCTCTTTCTTTTCTTGATTGTTGTCACCTATATATAATAGGTGTACATATAATATAGGTGTCGGCAGCACAAAGAGATTGACAATACTATTCCATCATTTGGTCAAGAGGCGCGGCCGATCTGTTACTTGCCTTACTTGACGATTAGGATACATGGAATGATTGTTTCTCTTTGCGTTGCCGACACCTTTACTGATCTAACAGCTAACTTTATCTCACTGCAAATTTGCAGCTCTGTGCTTCCTTGCAACTATTCGTCACTGCTGTTACCAATTCCTCTTTGAGTGTGCACACTTCCTCATGCATCTCTCTGATCTTCTTCGACAGCTCGAAGTAATCATTGACTGCCTGTTCCAACTGGTCGATCAATGTTTTGTACTGGCTCATGATCAGGTCGGCAAACTCTTGCATGGCTTTCACATTTTCCTTGTCTTTCAGGAGAGGCGAGGCGATGGCAGACAATATCCGCCACGCTTTGCCAAGGATTACTCCCATTACTTTCACTGCACTCATTGGTTACTACTGTTTTTTTTGATTATTGCACCTCAAATTTTACCTCCGTCGGAATCGCCTCCGGTGTTGCCACCGGTGCCGTCACCTTTGGTATTGCCTGAATCCGTGCCATTACCCTTCCCGTCTGATTTTGTGTCAGTCGCGGCGGCGCCGGCATCCTCAGACAATTTTAGGTAACTTAATGAATTCATCAATTTCTTCAAGTCCGCGCCTGCACGGAAATTGATATGGGCACTCTTTATCGCTGCTGAGGTTAATTCCTTTTCAGTGGCTGCACCTTTACTGCATACGCTGACATACAGACTTCCCAAATCGCCGATCTCCACGATGCGACCGTTACGCAATTCACCGAGAATAACCTCGATTAAGTTGCTTAACACACTTTGCACATCACCCTTACTAAGTGCCGACATTTGAGTGATGCGATCCTGTAAAGTCGTTAAGGAAGCACGACCTGAATGATGCACTTGAGCATAATACAACTTTGGTTTTGATCTGTCGTGCAAATTCTGACGTTGCACAGCTGCGTAGAACACTTGGTTTTCTGTCACGGGAAGCACATAGGCTTTCTTCTTGGTTTTGTTGGTTGTTGTTGCCATTTCTTTTACTTTTTAAAGTGATACATTTTGTTGCACAATCGCTTTGTTTTTTGATTGTGATACAAAGATACGGCAACCCGAAAACCCAATGATTCTTTAAGTGAGCTATTGAGACTTTATGTGAGCTTTTCGGACTTTTTACGCCTTTTCATCACCGAGAAACACCCGAAAAGCCTTGTAAAATCGGGCTTTTTTTTGTAAATTTGAGGTATGAAAATCAAAGAGAAAATGTAAATATGAAACCACAAGAGGACGACTTAAGCGAATATCCTATTCGCACTTATGGTAAAACGGAACTGGCTTTGCTCTATAATCCTTACACCACTCCGCATGCTGCCGTGCAGACTTTGATGCGGTGGATCAGAGAGAATGACGAACTTTGGCAACTGTTCACTGAAATGCAATTTAATCCCCACAGACACACTTTTTTCAGTCGGGAAGTGGAATTGATTTATCGCTATATCGGGAAGCCTTAAACTCGCTATTACGTTCCGTTTAACTCGTTATAGCATCTCGCTCCACCCGTAACTAAGAGTTGCTCAACTCGTAGTTTTGGACGAACAAACTTGTAGTTACGGATGAACAACCCCGTAGTTATAGGTGAAACAACTCGCCGTTATCGGGCAAACAACTCGTAACTATGAAGAGAACGGACGGTACTATTTGTATTATTAATTACACAATAACAGATAATAATACAAATAGATACAATTAAAGAAGTTCAGAAGTTCAAATGGGCTTTATACCCTAAATTTGGGAAATACAACTCTCTTATTCTAAGTATATTGTAAAATAGGTATTTCTATAAATAGATCCTATAATCTATATTATAGAATATATTACATAGTATAATATACTATGTAATATATTGATTACTAGTAATATATACTATATAATAGCACCTCTATTAACATATTTATAAGAAGTTCAAGAAGCTCAATTTTGAACTCTTGTGAACTTCTTTATAAATATGCGTATATTGAATTCTAATTTACTTATTATCAGATGAATTGAATGAATCAGATCTACTTCTTGCATATTTATGATGTCATGTGCCTGATTTGTGGTGCAAGAAGTTCAATTATGAACTCTCTCTGACCCTCTTGAACTTCTTCACGGTCTAAAAACACCTAAAAGCGGAATAAAACAGCTCTTTTAGTCAAATACATAAGTTTTGGTGTGATTTGATGATCGAAGAGGTTTTCACGATATGGGTTGGGTGAGTAAATATAACGAATTGATAGTTACTTCATTAATGTGAATTTCTGCATAAATATAATAGATTTGGGGAGAAAATGCTTAAAAAAAGAGTGGGAGGGGGGGTGAACTTCTGAACTTCTTTTGTTTTATGCATTATTTATGCGGTCATTAAAATGTCACTAATTATATAAATGAAACATATTTTAAATTATAAGTCTTCATACAGTGATATTGTGCAAACAATATTTTAGCAGCAAATAAAAGAGGGCGGTCACTTTTTGGCACGCCCTCTTTGTCTATTGAACTGTAATCTTACAGTCTACTGGACTGGTAAGTTACCGGTAACTTACCAGTTAAATCTTTAGAGTTTAATATCCCATATTCCTGCGCTCTTTTCCAATTCGACCATTGCAGATGCATAGTCAAAGAGTGTTTCGTAATAGAGTGCCTGAACATCATCGTAGGTACGCTGAGCGTTCAGAACTTCCAGAAGCGAAACTTCACCACGGTTGTAACTGTATATTTTGCCTTTCAATACTTGACCGGCTTGTTCCATCATACCGTTTTCATAATGTTCCACCTGTTTGGTTACAGACTCATACTGATAGTATGCTTTTAATATTTCATTCTGCACTTGCAGCACTGCCTGGTCATATTGAATAGCGGCTTGCTCCGTACGGTGTTTTGCGGCAAGAAGAGCTCCTTTATTCATTCGGGAGAATTGCAAAGGAATGGCTATTCCTGCTGTGACACCTGAATAGGCCGGTGCCGGTGCTTCTTCATTCTTTACCTGAGCATTGTGACTGACCTCAAGTGAGACATCTACGTCCATATTCCTTGCACGTCGTGCCACTTTCAGCGCACGGTTAGCCACATCCATATTCTGCATGGCTGCGGTGATATCCGAGCGGGAAATAGTTCCTTGCTTGATCAAGGCAGACAGATCGAAACTGCGACGGGCAATATGCAGCGATGCATCCGGGCGGAAAAGGAGAGACGGGTCTTTTGTTCCGGTGTAAATCAAAAGAGAGGTAAGGGCATTCTTCTTATCCGATTCCGATTGCAGCAATTCATTATACATGATTCCTGCTTCAAGTTTGCTTTGAATAGCGTCGATCTCCATGATCTTTCCCTTTGAGAGGCGAATGCTATCGGATTTAGCCAACTCATCGATATTCTGATAGGCATTCTGCTTCACCTTGTATAACTGGTCTTGCTTCAGCGCTTCCAGATAAGCAACAGTGGCATCAGCTCTTAGGTTACGCAGATAGTCGGCAAGCAATGCTTGGGAAAGAGCACTCTCACTACGGGCCAGCTCGATACCGGCCGTTCGTTTGCCGAAGGTCACTGTCTGCGAAAGAGTAGCAGAACCTCCATATCCCATTTTTTTCGTTGCTTGCTCGTTATTGAAGTAATTTAATCCCAATTGCGGGTCGTTCCTCATTTTTGCTGCAATAGCTTCCGCTTCGGATATGCTTACGTTCAATTTCTCTGCAGCATATTCCAAGTTGTCCGCATTTACCTTATCCATATATTGGGCGTAGGTAAGCGGTTGTATGGATGTCTGCGCATAACTTGGCAGACATCCCATATAGATTAATGCACAGGTAATCATGTGCTTTTTTACTCTTATTCTCATATCTTATCTTGATTGGATTCGTAAAGCGTTTTCTCAGCCTGTTCTTTTTCTGCCCTTCTTTGTTCCACTTTAAGCTGATGATTTTCGATCATGAAATAGAGGGCGGGAAGTACATAAAGAGTGATGACTGTGGAGAACAGCAATCCGTATACGATCACTGTGGCGAGCGGACGTTGCACATCTGAACCGATACCGGTTGAGAAGGAAGCCGGCATTAAGCCAAGTACGGCAACTGTGGCTGTCATCAGTATCGGACGGAAACGGTGGCGGGTACCTGAAATCACGGCATCATAAAGATCTTTACCCTCTTTGCGCAGGTTGTTGATATGCGACACCATAATCACTCCATTTTGTATGGCTACACCGACCAGTGCGATAAAGCCTACCGCCGAAGAGACATTCAGCGTCATGCCTCTGAGGTTGAGGGCCAGCATGCCTCCGAATACAGCTAATGGAATCACACTCATCTGCAACACGGCCTGACGGAATTTACCAAAGGCTCCGAACAGCAAGAGAAGCATAATACCCAATGCCAACGGGATGACTATTGCCAGACGGGTATAGGCGCGTTTTTGGTTTTCAAATTGTCCGCCCCATTGTATATGAACATTTTGCTTGTTATACTCCACATGCTTGTCAATTTGTCTATTTGCTTCTTTCAAGAAGGAGGTTAAATCCACTCCACGAAGATTGACACGCACAGTGAGGTGACGTTTGTTCATTTCACGAGTAATGGTGCTTGCTCCGGTAGTCATCTTGATCTGTGCCACTTGCGAAAGAGGAATTTTTACTCCCGCGTCGGTTGTCAGCATCAGGTTACCTATTTCTTCCGGTGTGCGTCTGCTCTCCTCATTGAAACGGCAGGTCACATCATACGATTTGCTTCCCACAAATATTTGTGAGATGGACGTTCCTCCGATAGCCATTTCAATAAGATCCGTCACGTCGGATACATTCAGTCCGTATTGGGCTATCCGGTCTCTGTTGGCTATAATTTGTAACTGTGGAAGAGGAGGTTCTTCGTCAATGGTCACGTCCTCAGCTCCTTTGATGCCTTTCAGCGTTTTTTCAACCTGTTCGCTGACATGACGAGTTTCACTCAGATTCTCACCATAGATTTTGACGGCAAGGTCACTGTGTGCTCCTGCCACCTGATCCATTACCATGTCGATAATCGGTTGTGAGAACCCCACTGTATATCCCGGCATTTTCTTTAATTCAGCAGACATTTCCTCTATCAGATCTGCTTTTTTCTTCCCGTTTTTCCAGGTAGAATAAGGTTTTAATCCTATGCTGCATTCTACATGCGAAAGTGAAAAAGCATCTGTTCCGGCATCGTCACGTCCCACCTGAGTCATTACATAAGAGACTTCGTCGAATTTCATAATTGTCTTTCTGAAGTCTTCAGCCATCTGTTTGGATTTGTCAATGGAGATTCCCGGAGGAAGCTGCATTTGCACCCAAATGGATCCTTCATCAAGGGGAGGAAGAAAGTCTTTCCCCACCGTATAACTGAAAATACCCGCCATTACAAGGATGATGGAAAGTGGTATCAGTACTCTTTTGGGCTTCTTCAAGATGTTGACCGTCTGCTTATGATAGATAGTCGATATCTTTTCGAGCCAATTGTTTTTATATAGTTTTCTGGGCTTACGGTAAGCCATGAAGGCAAGTCCGGGTATCAGAAAGAAGGAAACAGCCAGTGCCCCAAGCAATGCATATCCAACGGTATATGCCATAGGGGTAAACAGTTTCTTTTCAATATGCTGAAAAGTAAATAACGGAAGATAAGCGGTGATGATGATCAAGGTGGAGAAAAGAATAGGTCTCGCCACTTCAAAAGCTCTCTTCATAATAGATTCTTCCTGTAAGGGTTCGAGCGGGTTGTTTTCCCTTTTCTTCAGGATCGTTTCCATCATTACAATGGATCCGTCTACCAATATACCAAAGTCAATGGCTCCCAAAGAGAGCAAGTTGGCAGGAATGCCGGTGACATGCATCAGTATAAAGGCGATCAGCAATGACAACGGAATGGTCAAGGCCACCAGCAATGCACCTCTCCAGTTGCCGAGGAATAAGATAAGTACCAGTATGACCAGTATCATACCTTCAAGCAAGGTGTGTGACACTGTCTTTAATGTGGTATCCACAAGGTTCGTGCGATCCACAAACGGATGGATGGTTACCCCTTTAGGCAGTATGGAACTATTGAGCTCATCTACAGCCTGATGAACATTTTTCAGCACGGAAGAGGGATTCTGAAAACGAAGCATCTGCACAATGCCTTCCACACCGTCAGTAAGGTTGGTCTTATTGTCGCAATATCCAAGTACGCCTTTGCGTTCCAGATTACCGTATTTCAGTTTGCCTACATCGCTGAGGTATACCGGAACGCCATTGTCTGATTTCAGAACAACCTGTCCCAAATCTTTTAAATCTTTTACCAGTCCAATTCCACGAATCACATAACTCAGGTCGCCCCGGTTAAGTACACTACCTCCGGCATTGACATTGTTTTTATCTATCTTATCCTTAATATCAGACAACGAAATGTTGTATTGCTCCATTTTATGCGGGTCAACTTCTATCTGGTATTGAGTGGTGATTCCTCCGAAGTTGCTGACATCAGCTACACCGGTGATTTGTTTCAATCGTGGAATGACCACCCATTTGTTCAGGTCGGTAAGCTCACGCAGATCATGGTTCTTGCTGTCAAGTACATAGCGGTATATTTCGCCGGTAGCAGAAGTAAGCGGTTCCAGTTCAGGAGCAGCGCCATAAGGCAGTTCCACATCGCTTAATCGCTCTTGCACCCGTTGCCTTGCCCAGTAATCGTCTATCCCGTCTTCAAAAACAAGTGTGATGGAGGATATGCCAAAGGTATTTCGGCTTCGCATCACCGTCATGCCGGGAAGTCCGTTAAGTGCCCGTTCTATAGGAATACTGATTTGCTGTTCAATTTCTTCAGCAGCCAGTCCGGGAACTTGTGTAGATACTTCTACCGTGACATCCGCAATATCAGGATAAGCATCAATAGCCAGCTCTGTCCATGAATAATAACCGATGACGGCAATAAAACAGAATAAGACAAGCATCAGACCTCGCCGATGGATTGCCATATTGATTAACTTTTTCATATTCCTTAGCGTGCATCATTTAAATAGAACGTTCCTTCTGTGACGATATGTTCTCCGGAATTAAGTCCTGACAACACCACTAGTCTGTCACCCGTAGCCGAAGCCGTTGTGACTTTGCGTTTAACATATTTGTTGTTGCCGATAGATACGAGCACATAATTGTCATCTTCCTCCTGCAACACAGCCGAGGAGGGGATAAGGATTTTGGATGTCGGGGTATCAGTCAGTTTTACGGTGCCATACATTCCCGGTTTCATCAGGCGGTTTGTATTGTTGCACTCAATAAGAACTTCTACAGAGCGAGTATCTTCATCCATCATTTCGCTGATGTGGTAAATTTTACCGTGAATGTTTCTTCCCGGCAAAGCAACCAATGAGATTCCAACATTGGAGAGGTTACGTATTAAGTTTACGTCTTTCTCCTTTACATGAGCCACGACCCACACTTTATTTAGATTGGCAATAATAGCAACCGGTTCCGCATCCTCTTTGAGGTATTGCCCAAGTACGATATTACTTTTTACAACCTCTCCCGAGATGGGCGAGCGCACCACCAACGGATGACCGAATATCAGATGATTGGGATTAATGCGATAAACTTGCAGTGCAGCTCTTGCATTTTCAAAATCTTTCTTTTTCAGTTCGTAATCCAGTTCAGCCTCTTCTTTTTCTTTCTTGACACCCACCTTGTTTTGAAGCAGGTCTTTCTCTCTTCTCAGATTTTTGGAAGCAAGTATCATTTCCTGTTTTGTCTGATAATATTCTTTTGTAGTGGCGAAGAATTCCGGTGAACTGATTTCAAAAATAGGGCTTCCTGCTGCCACTCTTTGTCCCAAGCGTATAAGTGATTTTGTGATTCGTCCGGCAAATGGTGAAGCTATTTCAGCATACTTGGTAGGGATCGCCTTTACTACTCCGGACGTGCTGAAACTAGGGTAGTAAGTTTCCAGAAAGGTTACGCTTGTTTTTAGTTTTCCTGCTAATGATGATTCCTTAGATACGGATATAGTATCTCCCTGAACCGTGAAGTCACGGCTCTCTTTGGCGTCTTCTTTTTGTTTGCATGAAGACGCAGCTGTTACTATAAGCAAAAAGCAAATATATTTTCTCATAATAATTTATTGTTTATAAGTGTATAGAAGAAGTGCCCCTAATAAAGTAGCACTTGGTTCAATGTTAAACAATGAAAGGAGGAGCACGTAGAGGATTAGCAGTTTGATTCCTCAAATGAACATGAGAAAGACTTTTCCGAGAATGGAAAATATGATATAGTAATTTTATGAAACTTAATAGGAAGGCCGGATGAACCGTAAATACAATAATGGATAAAAGATAGATTGTTTCAAATTGAGCCTGTGAATGGCTGTGTGCACCCTTGAAAGGATGTGAATGGCAAATGATTCCGTAAGGTGTTTTGTGAATGTGAAAAAACAATGTTGTGCTTCCGTAATAGCTAACAAAGAGAGCTATTAGCAGTATTTTTGATATATTTAGAAGCCTCTGTTTCACGGAATATCTCTGTTTGGGGACAAAGATAAATATTTATTTAATTCGAATGAATTATTTATTGTTTTTTGAGAATAAAGATTCGCCTTTTGTAAGAAAGAGGTGTCATTTCAATTACAAAAAGATAATAAAGACCGGAAGATTATACTTTATCTAAAAGAGCGTACATAGAAAATCGATAACAAATCGAGAACAAATTGCTAACAGTTCGATTCATGTATGCGATATAAAAGTGCAGGTATTTGCATCAATGTAATTGATCCGGCTAATTCTACATTATTTATGTGAAATGCTTTTCGCTTGATGAAATAAATGTTATATTTGTTACCCGTATCACTATAAACATAGATACATGAAAAATCTTTTATTTTGTGTGTTCTGCCTATCCTTATTTTCATGCGCCGGTCATTATGACAAGGTGTTGCCTGATCCCGCCCCGTCCGTTTATTTCTGGCGTACGGTGTTTCGTTTGGATCCGGCGGAAATGAAATTTCTGCGGATACATGGTGTAAAGAAAATGTATGTGCGTTTTTTTGATGTGGAACCCGATGGAAGGCAGCAACCGATGCCTGTCGGAACGATTCGTTTTGTTACGCCCGTACCCAAGGATATAAAAGTGATACCGGTGGTGTATGTGGAACACACCTGTTTGCAGCATGTGGCTGATTTGGCTGAAAAAATAGTGAAGAGAGTGTCGACGATGGCTGAAACAAACAATTTGTCAATCAATGAATTGCAAATTGATTGCGACTGGACTATCAGTACACAAAAAGAATACTTCGATTTGCTGCGAAAGATAAGAACAATGTTGGCAGAAAAGGGAACTTATCTGCTGTCTACCACTATACGCCTGCACCAATTGTCGGCAGAGAAGCCACCTGTCGATTATGGGGTGCTGATGTGCTACAATACGGGGAATTTGCGCGATTATCTAGCGGTAAACTCTATTCTTTCAGAAAAAGATGTGCGTCCGTATTTGTCACAATTAAGAAAATATTCATTACCTTTATGTGTGGCTTATCCCGTGTTTGACTGGAAGTTGCTGTTCGAACGCGGACAATTCAGAGCTATTTTGCGTGAGGCCGATCTTTCTGATCCCACGCTGTATCGCCGTAAAGCTCCGCATCTCTATCAAGTGGTGCGTACACACTCATTGGCATCGCCTGATCCTGAGAGTTTCGGCTTGATGTTGCGTGTGGGAGATGAAGTGAAAGTGGATGAAGTGACTGCGAGCGACATTCTGCACATACAGTCGTTGATTGAAGAAGAACGGCCTGAGATTCATCGCCAGGTAGTGATCTATAGTTTGAATTCACCGGACATAAATAAAATAAAGCCTTATGAAATGGATCAAATTTATCATCGTTAGTCTTTTTTGCTTTTATGGTTACAAGGCTTCGGCTTGTGTGGATTTGTACACACCCGCCACTTGCTACATGTTTAGTGTATACAACCGTAATAGCCTGACCGGAGACAGTGTGAAGTTGAAGCATATTGCTTTTTGGAAAGCATACACTCAGAATCAGTTGAGTGACAAGGATCTTTCTAATGCGTTGTATGGAAAGGATAAAAAGGAGCGGCAGCTGCTCACCGACTATCTATCGCGGCACAATGACCGGGATGCCTTCTATTATGTATCCCTGTTGGCATCAATGAATAGGATTAGCTCGGATAACGATCAATGGAATTATCCTACAAAGGCAGACTTGATAAACCGAAAGAAAACATGGTTGCTCCTTTTGAAAGAAGCCTCCCGAAAGATTGATAGATCGAAAAATTTAAGCAGTCGTTATTGGTTGATGGCCGTGCGTGCTGCATTTTATAGCGGCAATCGTAAAATGTGCCAGCAGCTATGGAACAAGTATTCACGCAAATTCCCGAAAGGTTACATCAAAGATTTGGCTGAAGGGTATCAGGCAAACTATTGGTATGGCGATGGAGAGCGTGAAAAAGTACGTGAGTTTTATGCTCGAGTAGGAGATCTGCGGAGTTTGCGCTGGTGTTTCCGAAATGATATCGGATTGAGCGGCATTCAAAGACTCTATGCCGAAGCTCCTCATTCGATGGCTTTCCCTTATTTGATACAGGATTATGTGAACTCGATGGACAATGACCGAATGAGTTTGGAATTTGAAGAACCCGGTAAGGTGGATTCGACAAAATTAGCTTTGGAAAAGGAAATGAATGATTTTCGCACATTTGCCTCTACCGTGATCAGTGAGGACAAAGTGGAATATCCTGCATTGTGGAAATCGGCAGCTGCGTATTTTGCTTATCTGGAAGGAAAGAACAAAAAGGCAATTGACGAACTGGCTGAAGCCGACGCGATGAAAGGGAATGAGCGGATGAAAGACAACATACGGGCTATCCGCTTTTTGGTGTCAAGCACTACGGCTGATTACCACCAGGGATATGACGATTATGTGTTGAAAGAATTGCACTGGCTGGTGGATAAGGTGAAAGCCGAACCGATGTACGCGGATTGGTATTCCTATCGCAGTCATTACACCGATGTGATGGAGCGTATCGTGTTCTTTAATCTGACTCCCGGTTATTTGAAAGCCGGGCGTTTCACAACGGCTGCCGCTCTAACAGGTATGGTGCATGAATACATAGATGTGGAACTCTCTAATCAGAAACATGGTCAGATACAGCCTGGCTCCAATGAATGGAACATGGCACAAGATTATAATAACGAACTGTTTGATTTGCTTGATACGGCAGATGTGAAGGATGTAGTGGCTTATGCGGCATTGATAAGGAATACGGATAAAGGGACGGATTTGGAAAAGTATGCCGCTTCCTATTGTTATAATAGTAGTGATTATTTCAATGAATTGATCGGTACGAAATATTTGCGGTTGGAACAATTCGGCGAGGCTCGTACTTATTTAGAGAAAGTACCGCTTGCATTCATGTCGAAATTGAACACAGCTCCTTATTTGCATAGGGAGGTAACCTCTCCTTATTGGTTTGCCTGGCAAATGCGTGGCAAGTTGAAAGGGAAAAGATATGTAACTGCTGTGTTGACTGAGAATCCGAAGCTTGCCTTTTGCGATGAGATGCTCAATTTGCAGCATGATTTTGCTACGGCTACAGACGATGTGAAGAAGGCAGATTGCAGCTACCGGATTGCCGAACTTTATGCACAAGCTTCACTTACCGGTGATTGCTGGGCATATTTGCACTATTCGTGGAGCGCGTATAAAGAGAGTGTGCGAAGTCATTCGCAAGAAAACTATTGCCGGAAAGCACAAGAGTGGCTTGAAAAATCAAATGAATTGGATTTCTCGGATGCCAATCGGGTAAAATGCCTGTTTGCATTGGCATCATTATCCGACAAACCGTGGAGCGAGATAGGATATGATGAAAACTACAAGGAGAAGCTTATTTATCATTTTGACGGCTCTCAGGCAAAGGCGTTTAACGACCTTTATCCATTGCGTTCCTCTCCGGCTTTTGTCGAATGCGGACTAAAGAAATGTGATAACTTGTCCAACTATTTTGATCATTTCCGCGACTTTACGAAAAAGATGATCTTCTAGGCATTCGGCATCAGTATGTCTAGTGTAATACGGCGTTCTATTTTATCTATAGTATCGTTAATTTTATCTGAATTGCAGCTATATCTGCACCGTCATTCAATTTTATTTTTTACCTTTGTGCTATCAAAATAAGGTTAAATTACTTAATAAATAAAAGATTATGGCAACACCTCCGTTTAAATATCAGGCTCCGTTCCCTATGAAGCCGGATACTACCACTGAGTATTATTTGCTTACAAAAGATCATGTATCGGTGAGCACGTTTGAAGGGAAAGATATTTTGAAGATTGAACCCGAAGCTTTAACAGCTCTTGCCAATGCTTGCTTTCATGACATTGCTTTTATGATGCGTACGGCTCACCAGGAACAAGTCGCAAAAATATTATCTGATCCGGAAGCCAGCGACAATGATAAGTTTGTTGCTTTGACATTCCTTCACAACTCTGAAATTGCAACTAAAGGCATTTTGCCTTTGTGCCAGGATACCGGTACTGCAATCATTTTGGGTAAAAAGGGTCAACGTACATGGACTGATTTCAATGATGAAGAAGCTTTGTCAAAAGGTGTTTATAAGGCTTATACCGAAAATAATTTGCGTTACTCTCAAAACGCTCCGTTGGATATGTACCGCGAAAAGAATACGGGTTGTAACTTGCCGGCTCAAATTGATTTGTTGTCAGTGGCCGGTGGCGAGTACAACTTCCTTTGCATTGCCAAGGGTGGAGGTTCAGCCAATAAAACTTATTTGTATCAAGAGACAAAAGCACTGTTGACCACAGAAAAGTTGGTTCCTTTCCTGATTGAAAAGATCAAGACGTTGGGTACTGCTGCTTGTCCTCCTTATCACTTGTCTATTGTGATTGGCGGAACATCTGCCGAGATGAATTTGAAAACCGTAAAATTGGCTTCTGCCAAATATTATGATAATCTGCCTACTGAAGGTAACGAAGGCGGACAAGCTTTTCGTGATGTGAAACTGGAAGAGGAAGTGTTGCAGAAAGCTCGTGAAATAGGTTTGGGCGCACAGTTCGGCGGTAAATATTATGCACATGACGTACGTATCATCCGTTTGCCACGCCACGGAGCCTCTTGCCCTGTGGGCTTGGGTGTAAGCTGCTCTGCAGATCGTAACATCAAAGCTAAAATCAACAAGGATGGTGTGTGGATTGAGAAATTGGAAGAGAATCCGGGTCGCCTGATTCCTGAAGAATATCGCAATGCCGGTGAAGGTGAAGCTGTGAAAATAAATTTGGATCGCCCGATGGATGAAGTCTTGAAAGAACTTTCAAAATATCCTGTAGCAACACGTTTGTCATTGAACGGTACGATCATTGTGGCACGTGATATTGCTCATGCCAAGCTGAAAGAGCGTATGGACAAGGGTGAAGGACTTCCCCAATATATTAAAGATCATCCTGTATACTATGCCGGTCCTGCAAAGAAACCCGAAGATATGCCTTCCGGTTCATTCGGTCCTACAACAGCAGGACGTATGGATTCGTATGTTGACTTGTTCCAAGCTGAGGGTGGTAGCAAGATTATGATTGCCAAAGGTAACCGTAGTCAGGATGTGACTGATGCCTGCAAGAAACATGGTGGTTTCTTCTTGGGAAGTATCGGTGGCGCTGCTGCGATTCTGGCACAAAATAATATAAATAGAATTGACTGTCTGGAATATCCCGAGTTGGGAATGGAAGCTATATGGAAGATTGAAGTAAAGGATTTCCCTGCATTCATCTTGGTGGATGATAAAGGAAATGATTTCTTCAAACAATTGAAACCATGGTGTCCTACTTGTCCGATGGCAAAATAACAGAGACATATTACTCATTCATATGATAGTAGATCCGAATCCTTTTAAAGAGGACTCGGATCTTTTTTGTTTAAAATAGATGAATGTATTCAACAAGTTGTGTCTTTGTTTTGTTATACCTATAATAAAGAAACATAAACAAGAACAAGATGAAAAGAATGCCTGTTGTTTTTGTGGGGCATGGTTCTCCCATGAATGCTGTAGAAGAGAATACATTCACTCGTTGTTGGAAAGACATTGCTGATAGTATTCCGCGGCCTAAAGCCATTTTGATGGTTTCGGCTCATTGGGTTACAAACGGTTTGAAAATAAATGGTGATGCGCAACCTAAAATGCTGTATGATATGTATGGTTTTCCGGATCCATTGTATGAAGTAGTCTACAACGCCCCCGGTGCTCCTGAATTGGCTCAGAGGGTGATACAATTACTGAATTGCGAAGTGGCAGTAGACAAATCTCGAGGATTTGATCACGGCAATTGGTCCGTGCTGAGCAAGATGTATCCGGATCATGATATACCATTGACTCAATTGAGCGTGGATTTATCTCGTTCGCCCGAAGAGATTTATCAAATAGGACATGAACTGCAAGCTCTGAGAGATGAAGGGGTTTTGATTATAGGTAGCGGAAATGTGGTGCATAATTTGCGTTGGGTTGATTGGGATGCTACAGAAGGATATGCATGGGCTGATTCTTTTGATAAGATGGTACGCGATCATATCCTAAAGAAGCAACATTTGTCGCTTATTAATTATGCTGAAAAAGGAGAGATTGCCCGTTTGTCTGTACCAACTGTGGAACATTATTTGCCTCTGCTTTATATTTTAGGAGCCACTACAATGGAGGATGAAGTGAGAGTATATAATGATGCCCGAACGATGGGGAGTTTGTCTATGACCAGTTATGTGTGGGGATAATAGAATTGAATAAAGTAAAAGGCAACTTGCATGAAGCAAATTGCCTTTTTATCTTTTTATCGTAAAATAAAATTATTTATTTTTCTTACGATCACCGTAACGGTTAAGGAATTTATCTACACGACCTGCTGTATCTACAAGAGTAGACTTACCTGTGTAGAAGGGGTGAGATGAACTAGAAATTTCGACCTTAACAACAGGATAAGTTTCACCTTCAAATTCAACAGTGTCTTTTACATCACAAGTTGATTTTGATAAGAACATATCACCGTTTGACATATCTCTGAATACTACCGGACGATAATTGTCGGGATGAATACCTTTTTTCATTTTCAGTATCTTTTTTAATTTATTATTTCTTTATTAATATAGCTGGTAACTATATAATCTGTATTGTATGTGTAATGGTACAATTTCGAGGTGCAAAGATAAGGGATTTTTTTCAAACCAAAGAATAATGTACTATTTTTTTGTCACAATTCCTATAATTGTGTCTGATCACGTTTCACGTGTATGGTAATTGTGACACACTTTTGGCACACTTTATTCAGTGTGTGGATTATTTTATTCGTAAATGTACATTTCTGTCATGCATGCATTGCAAAATTCAATGAGTAGAAAGATCACATATTAAAAACACTTTAAAAGGATAATATTGGGTGATAAAATGTGAGAAATTCGCTCCTTTTTTACCGCATTTTTTTTATATTTGCATTGGATTTAATTATTCACTAACAAATAAATATTAAAAAAGATGGTTAACTACAAAGATTTAGGCTTGGTAAACACCAAAGAGATGTTTAAGAGAGCCGTAAAAGGTGGATATGCTGTACCGGCTTTTAACTTCAATAACCTGGAGCAATTGCAGGCAATTATACTCGCTTCTTCAGAATTGAAATCACCGGTTATTTTGCAGGTCTCTAAGGGAGCTCGTAACTATGCCAATCAGACTTTGTTGCGTTACATGGCCGAAGGTGCTGTTGCTTATGCAAAAGAGTTAGGTTGCAATCATCCTGAAATTGTACTTCACCTTGATCACGGAGATAGTTTTGAACTCTGCAAGAGTTGTGTAGATATGGGCTTTTCATCAGTTATGATTGATGGTTCACACCTTCCTTATGATGAGAATGTTGCTCTTACAAAAAAAGTTGTTGATTATGCTCATAAATATGGTGTTTCAGTTGAAGGTGAACTTGGTGTATTAGCTGGTGTTGAAGATGAGGTTTCATCTGACCATCACACGTATACCGATCCTGAAGAGGTGATTGATTTCTCTCAAAAATCAGGTTGTGATTCTTTGGCTATATCTATCGGTACAAGCCACGGAGCATACAAGTTTACTCCTGAACAATGCACCCGTAACGCAGAGGGCCGTTTGGTTCCTCCTCCATTGGCATTTGATGTGCTTGATGGTGTAATGGATAAATTGCCTGGATTCCCTATCGTATTGCACGGATCTTCTTCTGTTCCTCAAGAATATGTAGAGATGATCAACAAATTCGGAGGTAAATTACCTGATGCAATCGGTATCCCTGAAGATGAATTGCGTAAAGCTGCTAAAAGCGCTGTATGCAAGATCAACATCGATTCTGATTCTCGTTTGGCTTTCACAGCTGCTATTCGTAAGACTTTAGCTGAGAACCCGGGAGAATTTGATCCTCGTAAGTTCTGTGGTCCTGCTCGTGAAGAAATGACCAAAATGTACAGATATAAAATCCTTCATGTATTGGGATCTGACAATAAATTGGCTCAATTGGATTAATTGAGACTCTGATAATATAGGAAAGGGTGATCTAATAAAAGATCACCCTTTCTTTTTAAAAAAAATCAAGTGTGTGCTATGATATATTCACGATTTGTGTATCACTACATGAATTCTTGTGTGAATTTCTTAACTCTGAATGTATATTCTTTACGATTGACTAAATAAGATCTAGCATGAACTGCTCCATGACAAATCCATATTTCTTTTGTTCCGGGTTTTGCATTATATAAAGGAAACACCATACTTACAGGGACAAATGTATCTTTGTCTCCATGTATGAAAAGCATGGGTTTCGTACATTTTTTTATTTGCTTCAATGGCGATGCCTCGCAGAAACTCCATTTGTAATAAAGGTCGCACAACATATTTGCTGAATAGAGGATGGGGAATTCAGGCAGTCCGAATTGATTCTTTATTTCTCCGGAGAATTCATCCCAAACGCTAGTGTATCCGCAATCTTCAACGAAACATTTTACATTAGACGGTAATTTGTCTCCGCTCACGCACATTGTTGTGGCAGCGCCCATGGATATACCGTGTACTACGATGGTAGTGCTATCTGCTTTGCCGCCGAAAATTGCGCGGGCAACATTGATCCACCGCTCTACATCCAAACGATCCTTCCAACCCATTTGTATAGCTTTGCCGCCGCTGCGACCATGGTATTGCAAATCGGGAAGTAAAATATTATAACCCATGTCATGCTGATAGAGATAGCCGATATGCATCATCCGAATAGCATTGTCTGTGTATCCGTGCACAATTACAGCCGTTTTACGGGTAGGGCGGGGTGCTTGCACAAAATAGGCATGCAGTTTGATGCCTTGATCATTATATATAAATGTATCCTTAAGAGCAGATGTCTTTTTAAGGTTTGCCATCCATCCTGTGATGAACGGGTAGCGTTTGTACATGTCGAGTAATGAAGACGGTTCATTTTTTCCCCGATTTGTAGGAGTCAATGCAAAATTGAGCATGTACATCCCTCCTCCAATACTCCCGATGACAAAGATCAAAACGAGTATGGCTACAGCTTTTTTTATTCTTGCCATATTTCCCATGCAGCAAAGGCTTGTAGCAATAACATCTCTAACCCGTTTTTCGTGACGCAACCTTTTGCTTTTCCTTTTTCCAAAAACAAAGTTTGGTCGGGATTATAAAGCAGGTCATACAATAAATGATCCGTAGTGAGGCAATCATAAGGTATGTCAGGACATGCATCTAAGTTAGGGTACATCCCCAGTGGAGTGGTATTCACAATTACAGTATGTTTTGCCATTAATTCGGGTGTCAACTCTTCATACGTAATTGTTTCTTTGTTGTGTTTGGCGCGTGATACGAAAGTGGAAGTAATTCCGAGTTTCTTCAGTCCATGAAACACAGCTTTAGAAGCACCTCCCGTTCCCAGGATCAATGCTCTTTTGTGGGTAGGCTCTAATAAAGGTTGAATGGATTGAGTAAATCCGATGACATCAGAGTTGTAGCCTCTTAAAAAGACTTTTCCTTTCTTGCTATGTGTGATCTTTATCACATTCACAGCTCCGATAGTGGCCGCGTCTTTATCCAGTTCATTCAAATATTTGATTACTTTTTCCTTGTATGGAATCGTAACATTCAATCCCTTTAATTCCGGATTCTCCTCAATAACTTCTTGAAAGTACTCAATGTTAGGTATCTCGAAATTAATATATTGGGCGTCAATCCTTTCTGCATCAAACTTTTCATTGAAATAGCTCATTGAAAATGAGTGTTTCAAAGGAAATCCGATTAATCCGTATTTGTCCATAATAGGTTATTGTTTTATTTTCTTGCCATGTATAAAGTGCATATTCCAAACGTCAATCTTTGGAATTTAGCTTGTGCAAACCCAATTTTTTCGAGTATATTTTGCATAACTTCTCCTTGTGGAAAAGCTTGAATCGTGCTGGGCAGATAGGTGTATGCAGCGTTATCCTTACTCAGAAATTTTCCAATGGTTGGAATGACTACATGCGAATAGATTCCAAATAATTGCTTCATAGGAAATTTGGTAGGAGTGGTGAGTTCGAGTATGACCAGATGTCCCCCGGGAATAAGTACTCTATGCATCTCTCTCAGCCCTTTGTCAAGATCTTCAAAGTTGCGGATTCCGAATGCAACGGTGATTGCATCGAAGGTGTCATCTTCGAAACTTAAAGATTCACAATCTTCGTATTGGAAAGTGATCTCTTTTTCTATACCGGCGGCTTTTGCTTTTCCACGCCCTACATTCATCATTCCTTCAGAAATGTCAGTGCCGATCAATCTATTGGGTCTTAACATTTTGTAGGCAAGCAGTGCAAAATCGCCTGTTCCGGTGGCGATATCCAATACCTGTTTCGGAGAAAATTGTTTGAGCCAATTTATTGCCTTTTTTCTCCATATTTTATCAATACCGAAGGAAAGGATATGGTTGAGTTGGTCATATGCATCGGCAATGTTGTCGAACATTTTCTTGACCTGCTCACCTTTCTTTCCTTCGGCACCGTAAGGTTTTATTTTCTCTTGCGGATAATTCATTTGCTTAAAAAGGCTGTAATGTTTTTTTCAATACGGCTTTCAAGGTCGTCATGCTCTTCTTTTACAAATTTCTCACCGATGATCTGTTCGTAAAGTTCGATATAACGGTCTGAAACACTATCAACGTATTCATCAGTCATTTCAGGCACTTTTTGTCCGGTTTGTCCCATAAATCCGTTTTCGATCAACCATTGACGAACGAATTCCTTGGAAAGTTGTTTTTGAGGTTTGCCTGCATTGAATAATTCTTTATACGTGTTTGCGTAGAAATAACGAGAAGAATCGGGAGTATGAATCTCGTCGATCAAATAGATCTTTCCGTCGCGCTTTCCGAATTCATATTTAGTATCTACTAATATCAATCCATGAGAAGTGGCAATTTCAGTTCCACGTGCAAACAATTCTTTGGTATATTTTTCCATTAGTTCATAATCCTCTTTGCCGACAAGTCCTTGCTTGATGATTTCTTCTTTTGAGATATTCTCATCATGACCTGTATCAGCTTTTGTGCTAGGAGTGACGATAGGTGAAGGGAATTTCTGATCTTCTTTCATTCCGTCAGGCAATTGAACGCCACACAAAACACGGTTACCGGCTTTGTATTCGCGCCATGCGCTACCTGTTAAATATCCACGAATAATCATTTCCACACGGAATCCTTCACATTTCAAACCTACAGTAACCATAGGATCGGGAGTCGCCATTTTCCAGTTAGGAACAATGTCGGCTGTTGCATCCAAAAAGCGAGCAGCAATTTGGTTCAGCACTTGTCCTTTGAACGGAATGCCTTTGGGAAGGATTACATCGAATGCAGAGATACGGTCTGTTGCAATCATAACCATCTTGTCATCATCGATGTTGTACACGTCACGTACTTTTCCGTGGTAAACACTTTTTTGTCCCGGAAAATTAAAGTCTGTTTTTACTAAAGTTTTACCCATTGTATTATATTAAATAATTCTGTTGATCTTGATCTCTTTTTCTTCTAGTGTTTTGATTGACCTTTTCCGTTCGTCATCATGTTCATAGGCTTCAACAATACGTTGTACCAATTTGTGCCGAACGATGTCTTTTTTGCCTAGTTCGATGAAACTTATGCCCCTGACGCCTTTCAGTACATGCAACGCCTGAATGAGACCTGATTGTTGAGTGTGCGGCAAGTCAATCTGTGTGATGTCACCGGTTACAATCATTTTGGTGCTTGTTCCCATACGTGTGAGAAACATTTTGATCTGAGCTGAAGTCGTGTTTTGAGCTTCATCCAATATGACGACTGCATCATTTAATGTACGTCCGCGCATAAAAGCAAGCGGTGCAATCTGAATGACATTTGCCTCCATGTATTCAGCTAGTTTGTTAGCCGGAAGCATATCTTGCAAGGCATCGTACAATGGCTGTAAATAAGGATCGATCTTATCTTTCATGTCTCCCGGAAGGAATCCGAGTTTTTCACCGGCTTCCACTGCCGGACGGCTCAGTATGATTTTCCGAACTTCTTTATTCTTCAACGCCTTTACGGCTAAAGCAATGCTAGTATAAGTTTTGCCCGAACCCGCAGGGCCGATAGCAAATATCATGTCATTCTTTTCAAACGCTTCGCAAATTTTCAGTTGGTTTTCGCTTCTGGGAATAATCGGCTTTCCTGAAACGCTGTACACGATTACATTATCAAGGTTTTCTCCTTGCGGTTTTTTCCCTTTCATCGTGTCAACAATTACCTCTTCCGTGAGCGAATTGTATTTAGCACAATATTTTTCTAATGAAATGACACCTTCTTCAAAAGCACACATCTCTTCTTCATCTCCCAATATTTTCATAACATTTCCTCTGGCTACTATACGTAACTTTGGGAAGAGGGCTTTAAGAAGTTGCAGATTCGTGTTATTTACTCCAAAGAAGATAACAGGTTCAACGTCTTCTAGAACGATTATTTTTTCTATCATGCTTTTTTACCTAAAAATTGCTCGGCAAATTTAATCATTTTACATAATATCTGCCACAAGATTTTCAAAAATATGTACCTTTGTGCATTCTTATTAATGAATTGCTCAAAATATGATACGCAAAATGGTGCCCTGGCTGTGTGTGCTTGTCCTCTTTGGATCACTCTTTACAATGTGTAAAGGATGTAAAGATAAGAAAAAGACAAGAGAGATTGTTAATCATTCCATTAAACGTAACCATCCTCACAATATAAAAGGTGTGTGGAGTTTTAGGGACGTTTTTGATGATGAAAACACGGTGCAACTGCAGATGGCTAAATATAAAGGTATAAAATTGATAGCGAATAGGGCTGAAGCCGAACGAATGAAAGGTAAGCTTTGCCTGCTGCTTGAAAATAAATATTGGGGCATTGATCGCCTGAAGAATTCAATTCCTTACCTGGTACCTTCGGCGAAACAATCTCTTGATTCAGTCGGTATAACGTTTATGGATTCATTGCATGCAAAGGGATTGAATACCTATCGTGTGGTGGTGACGAGTGTACTGCGTACGGAGGAAGATATACATAATTTGCGTAAACGCAACAGAAATGCGATTAGTAATTCGGCTCACAGTTATGGCACAACTTATGATGTGAGTTGGAAACATTTTCGTTTGGTGGGAGATCCTGATCACAGGCCCATAGAAATGGTCAGTCAGGATACTTTGAAATTGGTATTGTCCGAAGCTCTACGAGATTTGCGTAAACGACGGGTTGTGTATGTAAAATATGAACGGATGCAGGGATGCTTCCATGTAACCAGCAGATTATAATAAGTGATGCATAGATTTTTTATATACTTATCTTACGACGGAGAAAACTATCATGGTTGGCAGTTACAGCCGAATGCGGTGACTGTGCAGCAACGATTACAGGAAAGTTTGTCGATATTGCTTCGTTGTCCCACAAGTGTAGTGGGAGCAGGGCGTACGGATGCCGGAGTTCATGCGAAGTTGATGGTGGCTCATTTTAATAGCGAATCCGAAATTGATTCGGGTTTACTTGCACACAAACTAAATCAGATACTTCCTCCGGATATTGCAATATTCAAAATTAGAGAAGTAACACTTGATGCGCATGCTCGTTTTTCAGCGCGTAGTCGTACATATAAGTATTACATATCAACGGCCAAGCAACCTTTCTATCGCCAATATGCGTGGCGTAATTATTTTCCTTTGAATTATGAGTTGATGAATGAGGCTGCGAAGATTCTGTTCGAGTATGATGATTTCACAAGTTTTGCACGTTTGCATACGGATGTCAAGACAAATATCTGCCATATGATGCAAGCTCACTGGGAGCGTTCGACGGAGGATGGAACTTTGTGGATTTTCACGATACAGGCTGATCGATTTCTACGAAACATGGTACGTGCCATTGTAGGAACATTAGTTGAAGTGGGGCGTGAAAAATTGTCGCTTGATGGATTCAGGCGTATTATAGAACAAAAAGATCGTTGCAAAGCCGGTGGATCAGCACCTGGATATGCATTGTTTTTAGAAGATATAGAGTATAATGATGATTTATTTATAAAATAAAATTATGTGGTTGATTTTGTCTTTTGCCTCAGCAGCGTTGCTGGGTTTTTACGATGTATTTAAGAAGAAATCTTTGGATGATAATGCGGTTATCCCTGTGTTGTTTATCAATACATTAGTATGCAGCTTAATATTTGCTCCGTTGATTATTGGTTCGGCAATGGGAGTAAGTTGGCTTCCTAAAGAATCTCTATTCTATGTTCCTGTTGAAGGCTGGGAAGTACATAAGTATATATTGCTAAAAAGCTTTATTGTGTTGTCCTCCTGGATACTCGGTTATTTTGGGATGAAGCATCTGCCTCTGACGATTGTGGGACCTATCAATGCTACTCGTCCGGTGATGGTGCTAGTTGGAGCATTGCTGATATTCGGTGAACGACTCAATTTATATCAATGGATTGGCGTGTTGCTGGCTGTGGCTTCATTCTTTATGTTGAGTCATAGCGGTAAAAAGGAAGGAATTGATTTCAAACATGACAAATGGATCTTGTTTATCGTGCTGGCTGCATTGTTGGGAGCAGTAAGTGGCTTGTATGACAAGTATTTGATGAACATGTTTCCTCCTATGATCGTGCAGTCGTGGTATAACGTTTATCAATTGGGTATGATGGGAATCATTCTGTTGTTTATGTGGTATCCTATTCGTAAGAAGACGACTCCTTTTCATTGGGATTGGACAATCATTCTTATTTCTTTCTTCTTGTCAGCTGCTGATTTCGTTTATTTCTATGCGCTGAGTTATCAGGATTCCATGATTTCCATTGTGAGTATGATTCGTAGAGGTAGTGTAGTGGTTTCTTTCTTGTTTGGTGCGGCGTTATTCCATGAAAAGAATTTGAAGAGCAAAGCGATTGATTTGGTTCTTGTTCTGATTGGTATGGTATTCTTGTATTTTGGCAGTCACTAAGTTGCCTGTCTTTTTCTATATACAATAAAAAAGTAGATTTAGAGGAACTCCAAATCTACTTTCTTTTTTATTTTAGCTTAAACTCTTACTTCGTAGCGTATAGCTTCTCACGTAATTGTTTGATATGATCGGATGTAAGGTATTCATCATAATTCATTATTTTGTCAATGGTACCGTTGGGTGTCAATTCAATCACGCGGTTAGCGACTGTTTGAATGAACTCGTGGTCATGGCTTGAGAAAAGAATATTACCTTTAAACATTTTCAGGTTATTATTGAAAGCCTGAATTGATTCCAAATCAAGGTGGTTGGTTGGTGTGTCCAAGATAAGGCAGTTTGCATTTTTCATCTGCATACGTGCTATCATGCATCGCATCTTTTCACCTCCTGATAGTATGCTTGCTTTTTTCAGCACCTCTTCTCCTGAGAACAACATACGTCCAAGGTAAGATTTCATATCCACTTCATTTCCCGGTCCGTACTGATTTAACCAATCCACCAAGTTTAAATCTGTATCGAAAAAGCTTGTATTATCTACCGGTAAATAAGCTGTGGTGATAGTTACACCCCATTCAAAACTACCGCTTTGAGCTTTTCTGTTATTGTTTATAATTTCAAATAGAGCAGTCATCGCACGTGGATCGTGGCTTAAGAATATAATCTTATCACCTTTCTCAATATTGAAATTTATATTTTTGAAAAGAATTTCTCCATCTTCAGTGACTGCAGACAAATCATTAACTTCCAATATATTGTTTCCCGGTTCACGCTCCGGAGTAAAGATGATACCTGGGTATTTTCTACTTGACGGTTGGATGTCATCCACATTCAGTTTTTCCAGCATCTTTTTACGGCTAGTTGTTTGTTTACTTTTGGATGCATTGGCACTGAATCGGCGAATAAATTCTTCCAATTCCTTTTTCTTTTCTTCGGCTTTGCTCTTTTGGTTTTGAGCTTGGCGAGATGCTAATTGACTGGATTCATACCAGAAGCTATAGTTACCTGAGAAAAGTGTGATTTTATTGTAATCGATATCTACCGTGTGAGTACTTACTGAATCCAAAAAGTGACGGTCGTGACTGATGACAAGTACTGTATGCTCAAATTCAGCCAGGTAGCCTTCAAGCCATGCAATGGTATCCATATCCAAATCATTGGTAGGCTCATCAAGTAATAAATTGTCAGGATTTCCGAACAATGCCTGGGCCAACATGACACGCACTTTTTCTTTTCCGCTGAGTTCTGCCATCTTCTTTTGATGGAGAGCTTCCTTAATGCCTAAGCCACTAAGCAGTGACGCTGCGTCGCTCTCTGCATTATATCCATTCATTTCCGCAAATTGCTCTTCAAGTTCAGCGACTTTCAGTCCGTCTTTCTCTGTGAAATCGGCTTTAGAGTATAAAGCCTCTCGCTCTTGCATTACATTCCACAGTTTTTCGTGTCCAACCAGTACAGTACTAAGAACAGTATATTCATCCCACTTAAAGTGATCTTGGCTAAGAACAGAGAGACGCTCACCGGAACCGATTTCAACTTTACCTTTATTAGGTTCCAATTCTCCTGAAATAGCTTTTAAAAAAGTAGATTTACCTGCACCGTTTGCACCGATGATACCATAACAGTTACCGTTGGTGAATTTCAGATTCACATCTTTAAATAGCACACGCTTACCGAACTGTACGGCTATATTTGAAACTGTAATCATTCTGAATCTTAATTTGTTAAATAAATAATTGAGTTGCAAAGATACGCTTTTTTTTTTGATACCTGTCATAATTGCCCTAAAAACCATATCTTTGCAAATTATTAAGATTAAATAGGTAAATGGCAAAGATTTTGTAGCTTGCTTTTCAGTAATTTGTCAATAAATAAGAAGTAAAAGATATGAATCAAAAGAAAAAGGAAAATCTGAAAGATAAACAAACGGCTCAGACTGCTCAAACTTGTGATGAAGAAAAGAAAGTTGAAGAGCAAAATGTAGCAAATGAAGATTTAAAGACCCCTGTTGAAAATGCAGTTGATGAGGAATCAAAAGCTGACAAAGAGGCAGAAACTTCATCAGAAGATCCTATAAAAAAAGAACTTGATGCCGCACAGGCTGAAGCTGCTGATTGGAAAGATAAGTATATTCGTCTCTCCGCAGAATTTGATAATTACAGAAAACGCACAATGAAGGAAAAAGCAGAGCTTATCCTTAATGGAAGTGAAAAGACTATTTTGAGCGTACTCCCTATTGTTGATAATTTGGAACGTGCTCTTAAAACAATGGATAGTGCCAAGGATGTGAGTGCCGTAAAAGATGGAGTGGATTTAATTTATAAGGAATTCATTAATGTGTTGGATCATAGTGGCGTGAAAGCTATTGAAACCAAAGATAAGGATTTGAATACTGATTTTCATGAGGCTATTGCAATGATTCCGGCTCCAAATGAAGATCAAAAAGGTAAGATTTTAGATTGTGTGCAGACTGGGTATATGCTTAATGAGAAAGTTATCCGTCATGCAAAAGTAGTTGTTGGTCAGTAATATTAAAGGATAACAAATCATGGCACAGAAAAGAGATTTTTACGAGGTACTGGGCGTCAGTAAGACGGCTAGTGCTGATGAAATAAAAAAAAGCTACAGAAAGTTAGCGATAAAGTATCACCCTGATCGTAATCCGGGTGACAAAGAAGCTGAAGAGAAGTTTAAGGAAGCTGCTGAGGCTTATGACGTATTGCATGATCCTGATAAACGTGCTCGTTATGATCAATTCGGTCATGCTGGAGTGGGTGGCGCATCAGGAAACGGTAGCCCATTCGGCGGCGGTGGTGGATTCGGCGACGAAAATATGTCTATGGATGATATCTTTAGCATGTTCGGCGATATTTTTGGAGGACATTCCGGTGGAGGAGGCTTTGGCGGTTTTGGCTTTGGTGGAAATACTCGTTCGCAGACACGCCGTTTCAAAGGTTCGGATCTTCGGGTACGAGTTAAACTGACTTTAAATGAAATCGCAACAGGGGTTGAGAAAAAGTTTAAATTAAAGAAGTATGTACCTTGTAGCTACTGTCATGGAACCGGTGCTGAAGGTGGAAGCGGCATGGAAACATGTCCTACTTGTCATGGCTCCGGATCTGTTATACAAAATCAACGTACCATTTTAGGTACAATGCAGACTCGTACTGCCTGTCCTACTTGTGGCGGCGAAGGTAAAGTGATAAAGAATAAGTGTTCTCATTGTCAAGGAGAAGGCATTGTTTACGGAGAAGAAGTTGTAAGCGTGAATATACCTGCCGGCGTAGCTGAAGGTATGCAGCTCTCAATGGGAGGCAAAGGAAACGCTGGAAAACATAATGGCGTGCCGGGTGATCTATTGATTTCTGTCAGTGAAGAACCGGATCCTAATTTGATTCGTGATGGAGATGACTTGATTTATAATTTGTTGCTTGCTTTCCCTATTGCGGCTTTAGGTGGAGCTGTTGAGATCCCTACGATTGATAGTAAGGTTAAGGTTAAAATAGATTCAGGAACCCAACCAGGAAAGATTTTACGACTAAGAGGTAAGGGACTGCCACGACTAAACAGTTACGGTACAGGCGATTTATTAGTAAATGTAAGTATTTATGTGCCTGAGACATTGACGAAAGATGAGAAAACGGCTGTTGAGAAAATGCAAACGTCAGACAGTTTTCGTCCGAATGATAGTATCAAAGAGAAAGTCTTTAGCAAATTCAAAAAGATGTTTGACTAAGATTGATAACAAATAAATAAAGGAAATGGAGAGTTTTACATAATAAAGCTCTCCATTTTTATATAATAAATAGCTCTCTACTTTATCATTATCGGAAAATGTGCTAATTTTGCAGCAAATTAATAAACTGAGTATATATGGATGGGAAATTACAACTCTTTTTTATGCTATTGATTCTTATTTTAGTTGCAATGCAATTGTTGATTGCTTTAAAATTAATAAACATGGCCAAAGATGTGAAGCTTTTGAAGAATGCTGTTTTTGAACCTGCAAGTGATGGTGGTGTTGACTTAGATAGTAATACCGTGAAAAAATCCGGTGGTACATTATCTATTTCCTGGAAACATCTCTTTGGAATAATTATTATTTGCGTAGCTATAATTCTTATTGCATTGGCATTTCAAGGAGACGGGCCACTTGCTTTTTAAGAAATTTATTTCTTCTTTACTATTCGTCTTCGTTTCCAAATGAGGAATCCGGTTATTGGAAGAGTGGCTATGATGAAGCAAGCAAAAAACATGAGAATTCTTCCGGGTAATCCAGCTATTGCCCCGGAATGAATATCATAGTTCATCCGATAAATCTTATCACCTATAGGAGCTGATCGGTAAGGGGTTCCATAAATTCCTCCTCCTTTTAGCTCTTTCAGAGAATATTGGTTAAAGAATCGGTATTCTCTTTTTCTATAACTATTCTCTTCAGGATTATAGGCAATGCCGAATGATCCTGATTTATCTATAGGGAACATAAAAGTGAATGAACCTTTGCCATTCAAAGGATATTCTTTTATTACCTTGTTCCATAATACATCTGCTAGGTCTTTCGTTCTATTGATTTGTGTGGAATCAGAAGTGGCTACTTCCCATTTCTCTAATTGTCCTCCTCCGGATAATAATCCATAATAAGCTTTTGAAAACCAGTCAAAGCTCCATGTCAAACCTGTGGTGCATAAGCATAAGGCAAACAGTAACGTATAAAATCCTAATACTTTATGTAGATCATATATCTTTTTGTTGACCCCGGAATGTTGCTTTATGGTTAGTATGGACTTTAATGTTTTCTTATTCCATTTCTTGGGGATCCATAGAAATAAGCCGGTAAGTGAAACAATGAAAAATAGAAAGATGCTCCAACCGACAACATAGTGTCCAATAGGTTTTGGCAGCCATAACGATCGGTGTCCACGAAGAATAAAGGAGAAAAAGTCATCGTGTCTATTTTGTTTGTGCAATACTTTTCCATCATATGGATTTATCATTAATTCAATCTCTTTCTTATGAGCATTGCCATAGGTGACAATGGCAGCACGCTCTTTCCCGTTGTAGGTGACATCATAAATGACATTGGACGAGTCGGCTTTGGCTGTGAAAGTTGTAGAAACGACTTTGTTTCTTAATTCAAGCGGTGATAAGAAAGGTTTGTTCATCGGAGCGACAAAACGATAGGGTTCCAACCAATCGGTAATCTCCGGTTTGAAAGCATAAATGCACCCTGTTATCGATACGATACAAACGACAATACCTGAAGCTAATCCAAGCCAGAGATGCAACCAATGAAAGCTGCGTTTAATGATATTATTTTTCATCTGATGTTATTAAATGAGCCGCAAAGGTAATTGATTAATTATGTAATGGCAATCACCATTTTTAGGTATATTATTAGGTTTGGATTTTTTCATGAAGTTTTCACAAAAAAGGCTTTTAAATATTTGCATTATATGGGAAAGTTTGTACCTTTGCGCTCCGTAAAGAGATAAAAAGCCGATATAGCTCAGTTGGTAGAGCGACGCATTCGTAATGCGTAGGTCCTCGGTTCAAGTCCGGGTATCGGCTCAAATAAATTATATATTATGTCGATTAAGAAAATTGACTTTGAGAGTAAAACAGCTAAAGTAGTACGTTCTATAGCTGCTTTTTTTGTTGTAGTGTTAGCCATATTCTGGTATGTGTTTTTTTCTGCAACATTCCATCCTAATAAAAAATCGTACGTTCTTGTTGACGCAGATGATACTCCAGATTCTGTGATTGCAAAAGTAAAGAAAGTTGGTAAACCTTCCAGTATGGCTTCATTCAAATGGTTGATGAAGCATATGGGCTATAAGGTACACACCGGAAGATACAAAGTATCACGAGGTGATGGTACTTACTTGTTATACCATCATTTGGCAACAGGTCATCAAAGTCCGGCTGAATTCTCGCTTAACAACATTCGTACTAAAAAAGATTTGGCAAAATCTATTTCTGATCAACTAATGATGAAAGAGAGTAAGATTGAGTCAATGCTTAATGATCCTGATTTTTGCGCGCGTTATGGATATACGCCTGAAACGATCATTGCGATGTTTATTCCTAATACCTATGAGTTCTATTGGGACATCAAGCCTAATGCTTTTTTCAAAAGGATGAAGAGCGAATGCGATAAGTTTTGGCTGGATGATAATCGTACAGGAAAAGCAAAAGAGATAGGATATACTCCAATACAAGTTATGACTATCGCTTCTATCGTTGAAGAAGAGACAAACAATAATGATGAAAAGGCGATGGTTGCGGGCTTATATATCAACCGTTTGCATAGTGGCATGAAATTGCAAGCAGATCCTACTATACGCTTTGCTTTACAAGATTTTACTATTCGTAGGGTAGGAGGAAGTCAGTTGATGGTGCAGTCTCCTTATAACACTTATAAGCATGAAGGATTGCCTCCTGGCCCGATTCGTATTCCGAGCATTGAAGGCATTGATGCTGTTCTCAATTATGCTCATCATGATTACTTATACATGTGTGCAAAAGAGGATTTTAGTGGCACTCATAATTTTGCAAAGACTTGGGATGAGCACGAAGCAAATGCTAAAAGGTATCAAAAGGCTTTGACTGAACGTAAGATTTCATTGTAAAAAGAAAAGATTAATAATTCTATATAGAAATGTCCCGTAATGAGTTTATCATTGCGGGACTTTTTCATTTTGTATAAAGTGAGAAGTTATATTCGTTGCTTCTATATGTTGTTTGTTCAGTTATCAGGGAAATGCGTCAGAGCAAGTCATATTAGTTTTCAGGAGAATAATCTTTTAGGGAATGATATTGTATGGTAATAAACAACGGTAGTTGTTGAGTATAGGAATTGGGGCTATTCATGGAAAGATGATATTGGGTTTATTCTTTGGCTTTACTTTGAGATCGTTCGGTTTCCATTAGCTATTTTTGCAGCCGTTTCATTCAATAAGAGAGATAAGAAGGGAATAAGTATTTGATTTCATCTCACAAAGATAAGCATTTTAATCAAATGTTAAATCCCCAAGAATATAAACTGAGCCGTTAAATCCCCAAGAATATAAACTGAGCCGTTAAATCCCCAAGAAAATAAAGTGATCCGTGATCCTATTTTTATATGAATGTTTCTATAAAAAAAGAAGGCTGGCTCAAAAGAGTCAGCCTTTATTTAGAAGCCGCATTGATGATGTGATGAAAACTCCGTGTGACAAGGTTTGAGTGTCCTTCCCTCTTTGTAATCCACTGGCATAAAGCTTGCCTCCTAAAAGGAGATTATGTGGCCCGCCATTGAAAGAAGAAACTGTCTCGGGAATTTCTTTTAGATTGATGAGCTTCCCAGTCGAACCAATGCGGCAAATCTTTGTCCATCATTTATATTGCAAATATAAGTTTTCCATTTCAATAAACAAAGAAATAATCAATTATTTATCATGCGAAGCCTTCTTTTTTTATAGTTGCTATATTCGCAGGATGAATCGATGGAAAATATCAATATATTGTATTTTGTGCGTCTATTAATTAACCCTTAGTACACGTATACCTTGGCAGTTCGGTTTATTGATCTGCACAGATAATGGGCGAGAATCTACAATGACCTTTTTTGCAGCAGAGGATGCATGTAATAGATGCAATTCGCCGTTAACATACACAGCAATACCTACATGTGAGACATCCAGTCCCTTGATTGTAGTAAGTATTGCTATGATGTCTCCATCCTTGATCCAAGGCAGTCCTGCTGGTATCAGTTCTTCTTTTGGAAGATATTTTATAGTTATGTTTGAGTATTTCTTTTCAACTTGTCTGATGTGGGGAATACTATCTTTATTCTCCATTAGATATTCATATTTATAGGAATGTGCGCTCATGAATTGGAGATTTGTTTTTAGAGAAGCTGTTCCATCCTTCTGAGTCAAATCTGTTATTAATCCGTTGCTGACATTGTCATTAATCCACGAGGTCATGTAGTGTTTACGAGAACTATATCCATTGATTACCCCATTAAAGTAGCGTAGTGATTGCAATTCATGAAGATAGTAATTGAAATCTTTTCCCTTTGATTTGTAGAGTGCAATGCAGTTCTCTACAAATGTGGTGCAGTCTAACTCGCGTAAATTTATAATTAGTTGTTCTTGTTTGTTCCCTTCCAGCGTATGTGCTACATAAGGAAGACCTTTCAAAGCCTTGCCGGCATCGGCAGGACTTTGAAGGTCACTTTGTATTATTTTACATGCTAAAATGCTGTCATTAGATGTGTATGCTGCCGACGCATGCTGGCTATAAGCGGTTGTTGTCAATCCCAACAGCAGTGCAGCTACATATAGGTTCCTTTTTATCTTCATTATTTATAAAGTTTTATCAATTCCTTATAATCGGTATTACCGTCAAAAGGTGTGATTGTAAAGCTATAATCGATTTGTTGCCCTGTATGGATTAAATAATTGTCGTGTGGAAGTGCTCCCCAACTATTATCTCCTCCTATGCCCATCATTCTGTAATCAATGAAAAAGTCAACTAAATCTTTTGCTTCAGGGTCACTGTTATGACGATGATGAGTATTTGCGGTGACAGGGGCACCATTATCTATGGTGTCACCACTGTCAAATTCTTCTAATGGAATGTTGCTTGCATTGATTTCAATGCTATTCTCCGGAATCACTAATATTCCGTTACCCTCATTATTGGTCAATGCACACCAGCGGATATCAGTACGGTGATTATTTTCTTGTGGGCGGATATATGGTTCGTAAAGGTCTTTGATGAGTGCAGAGTATTCTCCATAGAACTGTGAGGTTCGGCGATCTCGGTAGTTCTCAAGTGGCCCTCTACCATAGTATGTAAGTTTTGTAAACGATGCAGGTAATTGCATTCTCAAACCTACTCTAGGTATCATTGGTGTTTTATCCTTGTCGGAATTGATGGTGTTATTTATACGAATCGTTCCGTTGCTGAAAATGGTGTATATGGTTGTCCATGTCGTACCTGTATTTTCAAACGAGTAGGATACTGTTACTTTGTTTTTGTTTACGGATATTCCATAAGGTTTCAGGGTCTGATAACTAGCCTCTCTCCAAGCTTTTAGCTTAACAGGCAAGTCTGCTCCATAATCATTGTCTGTAGGAGCACGCCAGAAGAATGGGCGAGGACCGTAGTTCTCACGAATATAGTTTACACCTTTATATATATACGAGGTTAACTGTCCCGTTTGCCTGTCGAATTTGATTTCCCAATCTTTGCCTTTATAGATAAATTCCGTTGCAGTCTTTTGAGGGGCTTTTGCATTGGGCAGTACTGCTGCTTGTTTGTTGAACCTGTGAATATATTTTTGATCGCGAGCGACAACATAACCAACAGGTAGGAATGGTTCAGCATTACGTATCCGTGCTTCAAATTCAACCATATCTGTTCCCGTTAAAGGCTCGTCATTAGGAATACCTTGTAATATTGTTTTCACAGATTTTCCCGGATCACAGTTTACGGCAAATCTACCATCATATATATCTTTTCCATTACGTACAACGCGGTAGTAAAAGTCATATTTTGATAAGTTGGTAAAGAAAAATTCATTCTTTATGGTCAGTACATCGGTATCTTTATTGAAGTTTGTGAAATGGATATTTTGATAGATATGGCGCAGTTCTTCCGTTTGAGGTTTTGTTGTACGATCAGGATATACTAATCCGTTGATACAAAAGTTTCCGTCACTAGGCGTCCCTTCATCTCCGTAATCTCCACCATAAGCCCAAAATTTCTTTCCTTTGGCATCGGTCTTCACAAAGCCTTGGTCCACCCAATCCCACACGCATCCACCTTGTAAATGTTTGTATGTGCGGATAGTATCCCAATATTCTTCGAAGTTGCCTAAGCTATTGCCCATGGAATGCGCATATTCACACATAATAAGCGGGCGAGTGATATCGTTTCGTTTTGCATATTGAGCGATTCTGCTTGGTGAGGGATACATCGGACAATAAACATCCGTATTCCAATTCAAACCTGCGCGCTCATATTGAACCGGACGATTGTCCTGAGTCTTAAGCCAACGATAGTCATTGAAGAAGTTCTCTCCATTGCCGGCTTCGTTTCCTAAAGACCATTCAATGATACAGGGATGATTTTTGTCACGTTCATACATATTGATTGTACGTGCCAGATGAGCAGCTTTGAATAGGGGATTGATAGCTAATGTTCCGCCCGGTTTTTCTTCGTAGCCCATTTCATGGGTCTCAATATTTGCTTCATCAATGATGTATATTCCGTATTCATCAGCTAGTTCATAGAAACGTTCTTGTTGAGGATAATGGCTTGTGCGAATCGTATTTACATTGTACTTTTTCCATAGCTCAAAATCCTTTTTCATTAGCTCTTCAGTAACATAATGTGCTGTATACTGATCATGCTCATGAACATTTACACCTTTGATATATATCGGTTTACCATTGACCAATAGATTACCGTCCTTGATTTCTGTACTGCGAAATCCAACTTTTATAGAGGTCTGATCACTTTCTTCTTTTTTGTTTTTGCTTTGTACTTTCAGGTTCAAAGTATACAGATAAGGAGTTTCTGCTGTCCAAGGATGTATATTAGGTATGATTATTGAATCATTTTTCTGGTTAGCTTTATCTGCATGCATGATGAAACCTGACGTAACAATCTTACCATTTGCATCATATAGTTCGTACTCCACTCTAGGAGCAGTTGCAGATAAATCTACTTTAAATACACCGTCGGTATAATTGTTGGTTAACCACGATTTTACTTTGAAGTCAACAATGTGCTGCTTCGGTTGAGCATATAAGTATACGTCGCGTTCGAAACCACTTAATCGCCAAAAGTCCTGTCCCTCAAGGTAGTTGGCATCCGAGAAGCGATGTACTTGTACTGATATTACGTTGCGTCCTTTAGTCACTAAGTTTGTGATGTCAAAGCGGTTCGGAGTTTTAGCATCCTTACTAATTCCTAAGAACTTACCATTTAAGTAATAGAATGCGGCCCCTTTTACTCCATCAAAACTAATGAAAATATCTTTTTCCTTCCAATCTTCAGGAATAGCGAACTCGCACCGATAAGTGCCCGTTGGGTTCCATTCTTTCGGTACATAAGGAGGATCTTCTTTTTGTAAATATTTAGGGTAACCTTTTGATACAAATACATTACCGACATTGACGTAGACAGGAGTTCCGAAACCTTGAAGTTCCCAATTACCTGGAACCTTTATATTGCTCCAGCTGGAAACATCTGTTGCCGGAAACATAAAATCAGTTGGACGTTCGTTTAAGTTCTCCACATATTTAAATTTCCATATGCCATTTAATGAGATGCGATCTTTCACGTAAAACGATGCCCGTGGAGTCTGTCTCCCCAAACTTGTTATGTTCGGATCAGTGATTGTCGCATAGCGGTCAGCCGGCTCTTGCACCTGAGCATTCAGGCCAAGACATGCCATGAACAATCCTAATGTCATCAATATATCTTTCATGGTAAAATTATTTATGATATTTCTCTTTAGAATGTACCTAGCCATTTCTCCAATTCACCGGTCCATTGACGTTTGAACTTAAAGTTGTCACGAAATCCGAATCCATGTCCTCCTACAGGATATGCATGCAGAGTCGCAGAAACATGATGGTCCAAAAGTGCCATATAATAGCTGATGCTATTGATCGGAGGAACAGCATTGTCATCACTACAGAATGTAATGAAAGCGTGTGGAGTTTTGTCAGTCACTTGTGACTCCATGCTATACTGCTTTACCATATCTTCCGTGGGTGTTTTCCCTAGAAGGTTTATTCTTGATCCCATATGAGTTGCATTCTCTTTCATTGTAATGACAGGATATAGAAGGATTTGGAAATCAGGTCTTGTCTCTTCTGTAAAGAAATTGGCGGCACATGCAGCTAGATGTCCTCCAGCTGAGGCTCCCATGATACCGACTTTGTGCGGGTCAAGATTCCACTCTTTGGCATGTTCCCTGGTTATACATATTGCCTGATGAACATCTGTCAAGGGCACATCCGAATGCCCGTTGGGGAGTCTGTATTCCAAGACAATGTAAGTGATGTTCATCGAATTCATCCACGCTGCCATGTCATGTCCTTCATGATCAATAGCTTCACGAATATATCCACCACCGGGACACATGATGATTGCTTTACTTCCCGATTTTGACGAAGGATATATTGTGATAATCGGTTTGGTGATGTTCGATGGACGGTTAGGTTCAGTCATTAACACATCGCCCGTGAGTCCGTTACTGTTAGGAGCTCCGTTTGGCCAAAGTTCCACTACTATTTTATGATTTTGAGCTGTCATGAATACTGAGATCATTAACATGAAACTAAATAAAAGAAATTTGTGTGTTTTCATTTTTTTGTAGCTTTAACGAAGTATGTAATTAAGATTATATAGGCAATTAGGGATACAATCTGTGACCATTCATTGTTGATCCAATTCTGTGCAAAGACATCGATACCACCAAATTTAATAATGGCACTAACCACTCCCATCAAGGCTCCTCCGGCAATGAATCCCGAAGCGATTAAGGTTCCTTTTTCAGCACGTGCATTATTTTCGTCTTTGTTTTTAGTACGAGTAGATACATACCAACTAAGAGCACCACCAACAAGTAACGGAGCATTTAGTTCCATTGGTATGAACATTCCTAAAGCGAATGCTAGAGCCGAAACTCCACATAGAGTTAGGACAATGGCAAGTACGGCACCTATTCCATATAACAACCATGGCGCACCCACACCATTCATCAATGGCTCAATTACTGCAGCCATAGCATTTGCTTGAGGGGCTGCCAAGGCTCCACTTGTAAAACCATATGTTTTGTCAAGAATCATAATGACTCCTCCAACAGTTGCGGCAGAGACTACAAGTCCCAGAAACTTCCAACGCTCTTGTTTGCGCGGTGTCGTTCCAATCCAATAACCTATTTTTAAATCCGTAATAAATCCTCCGGCAGTAGATAATGCAGTACAAACAACTCCACCCATTATCAGCGCGGCTACCATACCGGCCGTACCTTTGAGCCCTACGGCAACCATTACCACGGATGCAATAATGAGTGTCATCAGTGTCATTCCGCTTACGGGGTTGGAACCTACAATAGCGATTGCATTAGCTGCAACGGTAGTAAATAAGAATGCGATTACAGCTACAAGTACGATCGCAACGATGCTTTGTAGGATATCACCTTGCATCACCCCTGTCAAGAAAAAGATGAATGTGGCAACAATTGCCAGGAGTGATCCGATGACAATCGTTTTCATTGATAAATCTCTTTGAGTACGAGGTTCCACTTTGTTCGGATCCTTTTTACCGCCAATTTCTTTAGCAGCCAGACTTATTGCACTTTTAATTACATCCCATGATCGAATGATACCTATAATGCCTGACATAGCAATGCCGCCGATACCTATGCTCTTGGCATAAAATTTAAAAATTTGATCGGCTGTCATGTGTGAAATGGTCGGGTTGCCTAAAGCAGCCAAATCAGCCGGATTCCATTGATTGAGTACCATGTCGCCACAGAACAAATTCATTCCCGGTATAATGAAAAACCATACGAGTGCTGAACCGGCACAAATGATGGCTGCATATTTAAGTCCCACGATATATCCTAATCCCAGTATGGCAGAACCTGTGTTTATGCGAAATACAAGTTTGGCTTTGTCCACAACCATGTTTCCCAAATGTCCTATTTGAGTAGTGAAGTTTTCGTTCCACCAACCAAACGTTGCCACAATGAAATCATACAGACCTCCGATGATACCTGCTATTAAAAGAGTTTTAGCTTGATCTCCGCTTTTTTCACCACTGACTAATACCTGAGTGGTAGCGGTTGCTTCAGGAAAAGGATATTTTCCATGCATTTCTTTGACGAAATATTTGCGGAAAGGAATAAGGAATAATACTCCTAAGATTCCACCTAAAAGCGAACTAATAAAGACTTGTAAAAAAGAAACTTCCATTGCATTGCCATACTTTGCTTTCAAAATATATAGAGCAGGTAATGTGAATATGGCTCCGGCAACAATTACTCCTGATGAAGCACCGATGGATTGTATGATCACATTCTCACCTAATGAGTTCTTCCGCTTAAATCCGTTACTCAATCCAACAGCAATAATGGCAATGGGTATTGCAGCTTCAAAAACCTGACCGACCTTTAATCCAAGGAAGGCCGCTGCAGCAGAAAATATAACAGCCATTAATACACCCCATAATACAGACCAAACCGTTACTTCTTTATATTCTTTTCCGGCCTCCAATAAAGGATTGTAAACTTCATCCGGTTTTAACTCTCGGAATGCGTTTTCCGGTAAGCTTGAGAAAGTTTCTTCCATCTTTTTTCTTTATTATTTAAATTATTTCGTCTGCCAAAGGTAGTAAAAATCATGAAAAACTTTATGCTGTGATTATAAAAATAGCATAAATGTGGTGTAAATCTAGTGTTTTGGTGAGCGATATTGCATGATATGCAATTAGATCTAAATGGAGTATTCTATTGATTCCCGCAAGCATATCATCGGCTTGCTGCCTGCATTTTATGATCAATCCAGCGACAGAACTTATTTTTACGGCTGTAGAAATGCTTTTCTACAGCCGTAAAACTGTCGTGCCACAACCGTAAAAATGCTTTTCTACGGTTGTAAAAAATGAAAATGCTGCTTACCATGTCTTTTACTGATTTAGGTATACAGAATATTAGTTATTATACTGTCGAGAGGTACAAAGAACCTCTTGTCATCCTGAAGCGGTTTACAGTCTCTTCTAAATGGAACT
>Ga0302167_10000138_pt1 | contig 39287 bp, 60 predicted proteins | sample I_Fen_N1_1_FD_193496 | JGI IMG/M metagenome (GOLD analysis project Ga0302167, IMG submission 193496) | Peat permafrost microbial communities from Stordalen Mire near Abisko, Sweden - I_Fen_N1_1 | ecosystem: Environmental > Terrestrial > Soil > Wetlands > Permafrost | place: Sweden: Abisko... | reverse complement strand
CCTAAAAAAAGCTCCGGCGGGTCATTTTCCTAGACCTTTTCAAGTATGGCGACGGCTTCTTTAGTCAAAAGTGGTTCATGGTGGCCATTCTCTCCCCTTTCAAGAGATGTTGATTGCCCAAAGTCGGGTCGCCATACCTGAAAGTGTCTAGGAACATAATAAAACTTACATAAAGTAATGGAAAGGAGTGAAGAACTGATGGCCGTTTCTAAAAAGGATGGAAATCCAAACCGACAGCCTCCTGCTACCACCCCAGAAGCAAGAGAAAACCAATTGATAGCTATGGCAGTTGATTTAGCAGAGACACAAATTCTAAAGGGAACGGCATCTTCGCAAGTTATAACTCACTTCTTAAAGTTGGGATCTACAAAGGAAAGAATTGAGAAAGAAATCCTTGAGAAACAAAAGGAATTGATAGTTGCTAAGACAGATGCCATCCAATCAGCCAAGAAGGTTGAAGAACTTTATGCAAATGCTCTCGATGCAATGAAAACATACACTGGTAAGGGAGGTAATAGTAATGATGATTAGTATAGAGAAACCTCCACTACAAGAACTCACACATCACGGTGTAATGGGAATGAAATGTGGGCATCGAAAAGGATCAACAACCATAACAAGTAATTCAAAAAAGACTGAAACGGAAGATGAACGAAAGAAACGAATTAAAAGGAACATCCTAATTGGAGCAGCAGCAGTTGGTGTAACCTTAGCCGTTGCTGGTGGTGTATATGCTTACAAAAAGAATAATCTACCAATAGGAGGAGTACAGACTTTTCGATTTGGAAAAATAGTAGATCTAAATTCATTATCAACAAAAGATACAACGATTCCTAAAGGTTCTAAATTCTATAGGATGAGTACCAAATCTTTTGAAGATTATTCGACGAATGGTAAAATATATGTATCCCACGTAAAGAAAGATGCAAGAATTTACAAAGAAACCATGCCTGGATATTTTGAATCATGGAAAAAACAAGGGTTCATACCAGACGAAGGTAAGAGTGTATACGAACATGTTATGAAGAGTAAGAATGAAATAAAAGTTCCATCTAAAAAGATAATGGCTGAGATGTATATGAAAACCCACAATGTAAAAGAAGTTGATGATGGGTTATATAAAAACTTTATGACTGATCTTAATAACAAAGATAATCCACTGGTTACGAAATTCTTTGACCATGTTAGATCTACTGGCTATAACGCAGTGGTTGATGAGAATGATTCCGGGTTTTTAGGTAAATTACCGCTTATTTTATTAAATCCAAAAGAGGATATTGTATCATCTACAGTACATAAAGTACGTGCTTTAGAAAAGATCATAAATGTAATAATGTTATGATTAGGTCATATTCTGAACTAAAAAATTTAATAAGTTTCGAAGATCGTTATGATTATCTACGAATCAAAGGTTCAGTTGGAGATACTACATTTGGGTTTGATCGTTATCTAAATCAAATCTTATACAGATCTAAACGATGGAGAAAGACTCGTGATGATGTTATTATTAGAGATAATGGTTGTGACTTAGGAGTTGAAGGTCATGAAATTTATAGTTCTATAATAGTACATCACATGAACCAAATAACAATAGAAGATGTTGAACTTGATAGGGATGTAATCTATGATCCTGAGTTCCTTATTAGTACAATACTTCAAACTCATAATGCTATACATTATGGAGATGCATCATTACTCCCGCAGGCACCAATAGAAAGACGACGTAATGACACATGTCCTTGGTTGTAAGAAAGGAGGATATTATGGACAGCATTTTATTAACTATCAAACGTATGTTAGGGATAGAACCTCAATATACTCACTTTGACCAAGATGTTATATTTAACATCAATACAGTATTAATGACATCTAACCAAATAGGGGTTGGTCCAGAATCAGGATTCCTTATTACGGGAGCAAATGAAAAATGGATAGACTTACTAGGAGAGAGAACCGATCTAGAAGCTGTCAAGTCTTATATTTATCTAAAAGTTCGGTTATTATTTGACCCACCATCAAGTTCTTTTGTCTTAGATGCGATGCAGCGGCAAGCAACCGAGATTGAATGGCGATTATGGGTACAAGTTGAAACGTCGGCAGATGTCCCACCAATAATAGAAGAGGAGGTAATATAATGACAGATAATGAATCATTAGAGCATTACGGTAAATTAGGAATGCATTGGGGTCATAGAAATGCTAAAACTAGTATGTCTAGTATAACATCTAGCATACATAAACCAAAACAGGTTAGCGAGGATTATGCTCAGAAACAGAAATTAAAGAAGAAGAAGATCTATGAGATGTCTAATTCTGAACTACAAACTCTTAATAATAGACTACAGTTAGAGAGATCATATAAAGATCTAAGCAAACAGGATGTTTCTGCTGGTAGAAAGTATGTGAATGATGTTCTTTCTAATTCTTCTAAACAGGTCGTGTCCAATTTAGCTGCTAAGGGCATGTCTAAAGGATTAGATATACTTTTAAATAAAGCCATACCTGGAAAGTAGGTGAATTATGTCATTATCAAATACAGCAACACCCAAATACTATGGTGCATTTCGTGAGGCAGTTATTAGGGGAGATATTCCAGTCTGTAAAGAAATCTCTATGGAGATGAATCGTATAGATGAACTAATAGCTAATCCAGGAGTCTACTATGATAGTGGAGTGGTAGAGGGGTTTGTTAATTATTGCGAAAATGAACTTACTCTTACTGATGGTGCTGATTTGGTATTACTTGATTCATTTAAGTTATGGGCCGAAGCAGTATTTGGATGGTACTACTTTGTTGAGCGAAGTATCTACGAACCATCTCCAGATAATCATGGCGGAAAGTATGTTCGTAAGATGATTAAAAAGCGATTGATTAACAAACAATATTTGATCGTGGGAAGAGGTGCTGCGAAGTCGTTGTATGATTCATGTATTCAATCGTACTTTCACAACGTTGATACTACAACCACACACCAGATTACGACTGCCCCAACAATGAAACAGGCAGATGAAGTTATGTCTCCTATACGAACTGCCATTACAAGATCAAGAGGTCCTCTCTTTAAGTTCTTAACTGAGGGTTCCTTACAGAACACAACCGGTTCCAGAGCCAATAGAATTAAGTTGGCATCTACTAAGAAGGGAGTTGAGAACTTTCTTACAGGATCACTAATAGAAGTTCGACCTATGAGCATAGACAAACTTCAGGGATTAAGACCTAAGATAACAACTGTTGATGAGTGGCTCTCTGGTGACATTCGAGAGGATGTTGTTGGTGCTATTGAGCAGGGTGCATCCAAACTTGATGACTACTTAATCGTAGCGACGAGTTCAGAAGGTACCGTGAGGAATGGAAGTGGCGATACAATCAAAATGGAACTAACTGACATACTTAGAGGAGACTACATAAACCCACATGTTTCCATCTGGTGGTACAAACTCGATGATGTCAAAGAAATTACTGATCCGTCAACCTGGCAAAAGGCTAATCCTAATCTCGGAAAGACTGTTACGTACGAAACCTATCAGTTGGACGTTGAGAGAGCGGAGAAAGCACCTGCTTCTAGGAATGACATTCTGGCAAAGAGGTTTGGTCTTCCAATGGAAGGGTATACCTACTTCTTCACTTACGAAGAAACCTTGCCACATAGAAAACGTAACTTCTGGAAGATGGTCTGCTCTATGGGAGCCGATATGTCTCAGGGAGATGACTTCTGCGCTTTCACTTTCTTATTTCCATTAGCAAGTGGTAAGTTCGGAGTTAAGACTAGATGCTATATCACATCATTAACGCTTATGAAACTTCCAGGAGCAATGAGAAGCAAGTATAACCAGTTCTTAGATGAGGGTAGTTTGATGGTCTTAGAAGGCACTGTACTAGACATGATGGAGGTCTATGAAGATGTAGATGAATTCATAATTTCAGAAGGTTATGACGTACGAAGTTTTGGATTTGACCCTTACAATGCTAAAGAATTTGTAACTAGATGGGAAGCAGAGAATGGACCATATGGAATTGAGAAAGTTATCCAAGGTTCTAAGACTGAGTCAGTACCACTAGGTGAACTTAAGAATCTAGCAGCAGAACGAATGTTAGTATTTGATCAAGAATTAATGACATTCACAATGGGTAACTGTGTTACTTTAGAAGATACAAACGGTAATCGTAAACTATTAAAGAAACGATATGAAAATAAAATTGATAGTGTTTCGGCATTAATGGATGCTTATATTGCCTATAAGGTTAATAAAGATGCATTCGAATAGGAGGGTAAATAATGGATAATGAATTAAAACATTACGGTGCAATGGGAATGTCTTGGGGTAAAGGTACCAACTCTGAAGATTCACTAGAGCATTTTGGTAAGTTAGGCATGAAGTGGGGACAACGACATGCAGAAAATAAATTAAATAAAACAGCCAAGAAAGATGCAACTAAGCACGAAGTGGCCCGTCAAGCATATGGAAAAGGTGCTGGTATACAGAGAAGATTAGTTAAAAAAGAAATTGATGAAAAAATGAAAAATCCTCAGTATAAAGCAGCATACGATAAAGCCCTATCTGAAATTAACTACTCTAAAATAAATAATAAAGCTATATCTAACAGTAGAGGTAGAGCAACTAAAGACCAGGCAAGTAGAAGTGCTAAAATTGTAGCTAAGACCCTAACGGGAACAACCTCATTAGCAGCTGGTTATATTCTATACACTCAAAACAAACCAGCAATCGACCACGCTGTTAGTTCAGCGTTAAAGTCGGCAAAAACAGCAGTAAATACCTATAAAACTGCTCAGACATGGAAGAAGAATTTTGGTTAAAAGGAGGTGTAAATAATGGATAATGAATTAAAACATTACGGTGCAATGGGAATGTCTTGGGGTAAAGGTACCAACTCTGAAGATTCACTCGAACATTTTGGTAAATTAGGCATGAAGTGGGGGCATAGAACTGGTGGAGCAGCCACATCTAAACCTTCGGCCAGTAAAAGAGATGAACTTAAAAAGTCTAATGCTAAGTTTCAGAAAGACATGGCTGACCTACAAAAGTCTGGAAAAGGTAATGATGTAAATGCAGTAATCAAAAGAAGTAAAGCCTTGGACAATGAACAAGCACAAATAAAATCTAAATATAAAAGTGCTGCCAGTAAAAATATAGTAGCACCCAAAACATTAAAAAATGGTAAGACATTAAGTCAGAATCTATTAAAAGATGCGGGAATTGTAGTAGCATCTCAAGTAGGTGGACTTGCTATGATGAAGTCTGGTCAGTTAACAGCGGGCGTTGTATTAGCATCCGTTGGAACTTATTATGGCGTAGGACATGCAATAGTATCAACTGTACAAGCATCTAAACAATAAAAGAAAATAAAAAAAGAAAGAGGAGATTTAAAAATGACAAGATTAACCGCTAAACAAATTGACCAGATTAATAAGATTAATATTCATGCCAAAGCAATGAAACTTGGAAATAGGATTTCTGAAATGGAAGTTATTAGTGGAACACCAGTAAATGCAGTTAATGCTGGAAAAATTCTAACGGTATCAGGAGTTGTTATTGACGGTGAGAAAGTTACGATTGATAATCCAACAGTAGCAGGATCAGATGTCTATGAATTCTTAGCTGATGCTGCACAGACCAAAACCACACCAACAAACAAAGCCGTAGATATCTCCACATATGCAGATAAAGCTGCTGTTGTATTAACAATTGATACTCAGCCAGTAAGTGGAAATACTATGACTATCGGCACTAAGGTATTTACATTTGTACCAACTGGCACTGCTACTGGTAATGGTGAAATAGCAATCGGCACTGATTTACCTGCTACTAAGATAAATATAGTTGCTGCTATCAATGGTACTGATTCCATAAACACGCCACATCCATTAGTTAGTGCTGCAAACTTTGCTGCCAACACATGTACTATAACGGCGTTGGTTGGTGGAGTTGCTGGTAATTCAATTGCTTCAACCGAAACAATAACAGCAGGAACAGATACATTTGCAGCTGTTACTTTACTGTTAGGAACAAATTGTACTGCGGCTAATGCTATACTCGCATTGGTGTCTGCAATTACAACATTGGATACTCAGGGTGTTTCAGCCGTAGATGGTGCTGGCGATACAGTTGAACTGACTGCTAAGGTTAGTGGAGTTGCTGGAAATAATATAGTTATTGGAAAAGTAATGGCTAACGCAACTTTTGCTGGATCAGCTACGAAACTTTCTGCTGGAGTAGACGGAACAGTTGGTTCAATAAATCAGGAAATGGTTGACGCTACTTACATGTATAGATGTGTGGCTGACAACACAATTGCCGGTAAAAACTGGAGAAGAATTTCTCTTGGTTCAGCATTCTAAGATTAAATCAATAATGCTCACTTAATACTTTACATAAAGGAGGTGAGAAATTGCAAGAAAAGGAAACAATTAGGAGTAGATTAAAACATGCTTGGAATGCTTTTACTACAGGTCAAGCAAATAGTCAAGTAGATAGGTATACAAATTATGGACCTGCTAATTATTCTAGACCTGATAAAACCAGACTGTCTATGGGTAATGAACGGTCTATTGTCAATTCAGTCTATAGTCGTATATCAACCGACGTAGCAGCAATCTCCATACAGCATGTCCGTACAGATCCAAATGGTAGGTTCATAGAACCAATGACTTCTGGCCTTAATGATTGTTTAACATTAGATGCTAACATGGACCAGACTGGACGATCCTTTATTAAGGATATTGTATTATCAATGTTTGATGAAGGTCAGGTTGCTATAGTACCAACAGATACAACTTATAATCCAGCATTTTCCAACTCTTATGATATTCAAAAATTAAGAGCCGGAAAGATATTAGAGTGGTATCCAGCACATATAAAAGTTCAGGTTTACAATGAAAAGACAGCGAAGAAAGAAGACATAACAGTCCCTAAAAGCATGGTAGCTATTATAGAAAATCCATTCTATTCAGTTATGAACGAGCCAAACTCAACCCTCCAACGTCTAATACGAAAGTTAAATCTTATAGATGCTGTTGACGAACAGAGTGGTTCAGGTAAACTCGACCTTATAATACAATTACCTTATGTAATTAAAACAGCAGCTAGAAAAGAACAAGCCGAGATTCGTAGGAAGGACATAGAGGAGCAGTTATCGGGTTCAAAGTATGGTATAGCTTATACTGATGGTACAGAACGTATTACTCAGTTGAATAGACCTACCGAGAACAACCTGATGGGTCAAATCACGTATCTAACAAGTATGCTATATGGCCAGTTAGGTATTACTGAAGCTATCTTCAATGGCTCAGCAGGCGAACAAGAAATGCTGACGTACTTTAGCCGAACTATCGAACCAATCATATCAGCAATAGTTGATGAGATGAAGCGCAAGTTCCTAACTAAGACTGCAAGGTCTCAAAACCAATCAATAGTATACTTTAGAGATCCATTCAAGTTAGTGCCAGTCAGTCAATTGGCTGATATTGCTGACAAATTTACTCGAAATGAAATTCTATCGTCAAATGAGTTTAGAGGTATCATTGGATTTAAACCATCGAGTGATCCTAAAGCAGATGAGTTAAAGAACAAGAACATTAACTCGCCTACTACTCCTACTACTGATGGTAATCCTGAAACGCCACTCTTACCAAGTGGAACTACTACTTAAAAAGGAGGATAAAAGAATATGAAATTTGATTTTAGTGGATATGCTACAAAAAATGATTTACAATGTTCTGATGGGCGAATAATTCGTAAAGATGCATTTAAACATAATGATGGAGCTACTGTTCCACTCGTTTGGCAGCATTCTCATGACGACCCAACGAACGTTCTAGGTCATGCAGTTCTTGAAAATAGAGCTGATGGAGTGTATGCATATTGTAAAGTTAACAAAAGTCAAGCAGGTTCACATGCTAGAGAATTAGTCCAGCATGGTGATATATCGGCATTATCCATTTATGCTAATAACCTTAAACAGAATGGCGGAGATGTTCTACACGGGGCAATTCGCGAAGTAAGCTTAGTTTTAACTGGGGCTAATCCAGGGGCTTTAATCGACAATGTATCGTTTCAACATAGCGATGGCAGCTTCGATGAAATTCCAGAAGAAGCAATAATTTATACAGGAGAGGAGATCACTATGTTTAAAGAAACTGAAGTTGTCCATGCAGCAGCACCAGCAGCAGTAAAGGCAGCACCACCAGCAGCACCAGCAGCTAACGAGGACCCTACTGTTCAGGAGGTATTCGATAGTCTTAGCGAAGAACAGAAAAATGTCGTATATTACATGATAGGCGCAGCACTAGACGAAGCTACAACAAATAATGATGCCGCTTTACAGCAGGCATACACTGATGGAGGCGAAGAGATGAAACATAATATATTTGAAAGCAAAGACGATATTGGCGGTGGAGAAGCATTATCACATGACGCAGTAAAGAGCATATTCTCAGATGCTCAGAAGAGAGGTTCACTTAAGGATGCTGTACTCGCACATGCGGTTACATACGGCATAGAGCACATTGACTACTTGTTCCCAGATGCACAGAGCGTTGTTAACTCACCAGACTTCCTTAAGAGAGACATGGCATGGGTTACCAGCGTAATGGATGGAACAAAACATACTCCATTCTCAAGAATCAAATCCATATATGCAGACATATCTCTTGAAGATGCAAGAGCTAAGGGTTATGTTAAGGGAAATGTTAAGAAAGAAGAGTTCTTTGCACTTGCTAAGAGAACTACTTACCCTACTACTATCTACAAGAAACAGAAACTTGACAGAGACGACATGCTTGACATAACTGATCTGGATGTAGTTGCTTGGTTGAAGGCTGAAATGAGAATGATGCTTGACGAGGAACTTGCAAGAGCTGTTCTTGTTGGAGATGGAAGAGACATCGCTAGTTTAGACAAAATCGATGAGCAGTGTATCAGACCTATCTACACTGACAATGACCTGTATGCTCACCACGTTAAAGTTACAGCTGTTAGCGACACTCAGGATCTTATAGATGAAATCATAAAGTCGAGAGAGAACTACAAAGGTAGTGGTATTCCAGCATACTACACAACTACTGGTCTGTTGACTGACATGCTTTTACTTAAAGATAGTTTGGGTAGAAGAATCCACAATACAGTTGCTGATCTTGAAGCAACACTCAGAGTTTCAAGGATCGTTGAAGTTCCAGCTATGGCTGGTCTTGAAAGAGTTGTTGGAGCAGAGACTCTTGCTCTTAAAGGCATAATGGTTAGTCTTGGTGACTATGCTATGGGCGCTGATAAGGGTGGTCAGATAGGTATGTTCGACGACTTCGATATCGACTACAACCAGTACAAATACTTGATCGAGACTAGATGCTCGGGTGCTCTTATACATCCTAAATCAGCTCTCGTTATCGAACAGGTTAAATAGTACTCAATACTTAAGTAAAGGATAGTGAATCTTTTGTTCAAACGCAAACAGGCCAAAATAAACCTACCTAATTGTAGCGACTGTGCCAACTATCATACAATGGAGTGTCCAAATAGTTCTGAATGCTACGATACAAAAGACAAGTCATCCTTCTTATCAAAGGAGGTTCAAAATGGGAAAGTTTTATGGATCAATTGGTTACGCTGAAACACTTGAAACTGCACCAGGAGTGTGGGGTGAAGTTATAACTGAACGAAACTATTCTGGAGACATAAACAAAATATCAAGACGTACACAAGCAGGAGAGAGTATCAATGATAATCTCACAATTAACAATGAGTTCAGCATTGTAGCCGATCCGTATGCCTACCAGAATTTCCATGCTATACGTTATATAAAATGGATGGGAGCCGCTTGGAAGATAACTAATATCGAGGTTCAGCGGCCTCGTCTAATCTTATCAATTGGAGGTGTATACAATGGGGACACGGGTCCAACTACAGACCCTTCTGGAAACGATAACTAGCAGTGTCTACTATCAACCACCCGAGACAGTTAAGATTAGTTATCCATGTATTATATACACACTGGATAAATCCAATACTAGATTTGCGAGTGATAAGCCATACAACATTCATCTAGGCTATACAGTCACCGTAATAGACAAGAACCCGGATAGCAATATACCGGAGGAAGTTGCGATGTTGTCTAAATGTATATTTAATAGGCATTACACCGCCGATAATTTGCACCACTTTGTATTCACTATTTACTACTAAAAGGAGGCTTTACCAATATGACTAAAATTATATGGGATAAATCCGGTGAACGATTTTATGAAACCGGTGTTAAACAGGGAGTGCTCTATCCCCAGGTATCAGGAGCATATCCACTTGGTGTTGCTTGGAACGGCTTAATAAGCGTTACTGAGAGCCCATCAGGAGCAGAACCAAATCCAAAATATGCAGATGATATCAAGTATCTTAACCTGATGTCCGCTGAAGAATTTGCAGCAACAATAGAAGCATATACTTACCCATCTGAGTTCGCAGCGTGTGACGGATCAGCAGCACTTGCTACTGGTGTCATGATCAACCAGCAGAACAGATCGGCATTCGGTTTGGCATATAAGACTACAATAGGTAATGATGTCAATGATAGTCTTGGCTATAAACTGCATTTGGTATATGGCGCAATGGCTTCTCCTTCCGAGAAAGGATATCAGTCAATCAATGATTCACCTGATGGCGTTACCTTCTCATGGGGTGTTACTTCAACACCAGTAGAAGTTACTGGTAAGAAACCAACGGCATCTATAGTTATAGACTCAACCAAAGCAGATCCAACTAACCTTGCTACATTAGAAGGAATTCTGTTCGGAACTGCTGTACTTACACCTAGACTTCCTTTGCCTGATGAAATAGCAACCATATTCACAGGTTCAACAATAGCTGCTATTGCTCTGTCATCTATAGTTCCTGCTGATGGCGCTGCATCAATATCCAAAACTGCTCCAATTGTTCTTACATTCAATAACAAGATTGCTAGTGAAGCTATTATTGTTACTGATGCAACTGGCGTTATCGTTGCTGGTACTAAGACATTGGATGGCACAGGCAAAATACTCACATTCACACCAACATCTGCCCTTACTGGAACCAAAGTATACCTCGTTACCATTGGTGGCGTAATAGATATCTATGGTCAGTTATTGGCTGCTGCGGTTAAGGACTTCACAACCATGGCATAATATTAATTGGGGCTTCGGCCCCTCTTTTAATTAAGAAAGGGGATAACAAATGCTAGAACGAGCAAAACAATTAGTTGTTGATTATTTTAATGACAATGTAGAAAAAACTGATAATGTTAAATTAAACATTGATCAAGTTTATGTTGTATGGTTTAGTAAGACATTACAGAACTGGAAGGCATTAGTTAGTACTGATATCTCAGATGGTATGTATTACGAGATAACCCACAACGGCGACAAGAATGAAACATACTTGGATGCTTATAAAAAATGGGCTAACAAATGTATTGTTGATTAATTTAAATTAAGAAAGGGGATAAATACCATGTTAAAGAAAACAATATCTTATACCGACTTTGACGGTAACGAAAGAAAAGAGGACTTTTATTTTAATCTATCCAAGGCTGAGGTAACTGAGATGGAACTATCTGTCAATGGTGGACTTAGTGCGATGTTAACCAAGATTGTAGCAGAGCAAGACTCAAAACGAATAATCGAAAGTTTCAAGGAGTTAATACTTAAGTCTTATGGCGAAAAGTCCTTAGATGGTAAGAGATTTATTAAATCACAAGAATTGAGAGACGCCTTTGAACAGACTGAAGCATATAGCGAAATGTTCATGGAAGTAGCAATGAATGCAGGAGCAGCAGCTGAGTTTGTAAACGGAATCATACCATCAGTACCAATACTACCAGGTAAAAACAATCCAAACGCATTAACCGCAGAATTACTTAAATAGTTTGATAAGGGAGGCTAGACCATGTTAAAGATCACAGTACCTGCTACTGAGCAATACGACGAATCCACATCTACTTTCATCTATTCGAAGGAACAAGTATTGCAATTAGAGCATTCTCTAGTCTCTATTTCAAAATGGGAGTCAAGATGGCGTAAACCATTCCTGAGTAAAGACTCAAAGACAATTCAAGAGACGATCGATTACATACGATGCATGACCATCACCCAAAATGTTGATGACGCAGTTTATAATAACTTGTCGAATGACAACATCCAAGCGATAAATACCTATATTGAAGCTGAGATGACTGCCACAACATTCTCTAAAGAGAAACAAGGTAATAGTAGAGAAGTAGTAACAGCTGAACTAATCTACTATTGGATGGTAACCATGAATATTCCTTTTGAATGTCAAAAATGGCATCTAAATCGACTCTTGACTCTCATAAATGTTATTAATATTAAGAACTCCCCTCCTAAGAAAATGAGTACTCGAGAAATTATGAGTAGAAATACTGAATTAAATGAGGCACGATTAAAAACATTAGCTAATGGGGGGTAATAAAAATGATAATAATAAGTCACTCTGGAAGCTTTAATAATACAGAAAATTTCTTTAAAAGAAGTGTATCTCGTGAGTATTTACTTGCTCTAGAGAAATATGGACGTGAGGGAGTTGCAGCACTCGCATCTGCTACACCAGTAGATACTGGAGAGACTGCTAATTCCTGGGATTATAATGTGGTTATGACTTCAGGTGGTTTTAAAATAGAATGGGGAAATTCCCATGTAGAAAGTGGTATACCAATTGCTGTACTTATTCAGTACGGTCATGGTACGCGAAATGGTGGTTATGTCCAAGGACGTGACTTCATCAATCCAGTAATACAACCTATATTTGACAAAATAGCAGATGAAATATGGAAGGAGGTAACTAAATAATGCCAAGTGTTGATTCACGTATTGTTAACATGCAATTCAACAACAGTCAGTTTGAGAGTGGGATTAAGACAAGTGTTAATTCTTTAACCGCACTTAAGAATGGATTAAATTTAGATAAGTCAGCAGCAAGTTTAAACAACTTACAACAGGCGGGCAATTCATTCTCATTGGCTAATATGGCTAATGGTATAGAAAGTATAAATAGTAAATTAACACTTCTTGGTGCAGTTGGTGTTGCCGCCCTTCTTAACATTTCAAGCGCTGCAATAACTGCTGGTACTAATCTAGTTAAATCTCTTACTATCGACCCGATTATGACAGGTCTGCAAGAATATGAAACCAAGATGAATGCTATTCAGACAATCCTTACAAATACAAAGACTAAGGGATCAACCCTAGACGATGTCAATAAAGCATTGAATGAACTAAATACATATTCTGATCAAACTATATATAACTTTGCTGAGATGGCAAAGAATATAGGTACATTTACGGCCGCAGGAGTTGATTTAAAGACTTCTACTGACTCAATTAAGGGTATAGCCAACTTGGCTGCCGGTTCAGGCTCAAGTGCTCTACAAGCATCTACAGCGATGTATCAGCTTTCACAGGCTATAGCATCCGGTTCGGTTAAACTTATGGACTGGAACTCTGTAGTTAATGCTGGTATGGGTGGAGAGTTATTCCAAAATGCATTGAAGGATACAGCAAAGGGAATGGGTATAGTAGTTAAAGCTGGCGTACCTTTCAGAGAAACACTTAAAGATGGATGGTTGACATCTGAAGTATTAACAAAGACTTTATCTAAATTTGCAAATGATCCAGACCTAATCAAAGCAGCAACCCAGGTAAAGACATTCTCTCAGTTAATAAACACAATGCAAGAGTCAGTTCAATCTGGATGGGCTCAATCATGGGAAAATATCATAGGTAATAAAGATGAAGCAGCAGCATTCTTCACAGAAGTCAATAATGGCTTTGGTAACATTGTAGGTGGAGCCGCAAAGGCTAGAAACGAGATGCTAGCTTTCTGGAAAGCCAATGGAGGTAGAGATGCCTTAATATTAGGGCTTAAGAATGCATTTGATTCATTAATGTCTATCATGACACCTATAGGTCAAGCATTCAGAGAAATATTCCCTAAGACTACAGCTCAAGGTCTTATTGATTTAACGGTAAAATTTAGAGATTTCATGGCTAGTTTAAAACTAAGTGATAAAACAGCAAATAATCTTAAAGCGACTTTTAAAGGTTTCTTTGCAATTCTCGATATAGGCAAACAGGCATTCATGGCTATTGCAGGCGTTATAGGAGCAGTAATACAAGCTTTACTTCCTGTCGGTGATTATTTACTTGGAGTTACAGGACAAATAGGTAATTTCTTTGTAGGACTAGATCAATCTATAAAGACATCTGGGTTCTTCGTCAATGCTGTAACGGGAGTAGTTAATGCTCTTAAATTCCTAGGTAGTGGTGTTACGAACATAGTAACTAAAATACAGGAAACTTTTGCGACATTTGGCAAACTTGATTTCAGTGGACTTACTACTATCTCTGATAAAGTTAAACTCGGATTTGAACCAGTACTAGTTATTATTGGAGTAGTAGGTAAAGCGTTCGATAAATTGTCAGAAGGTATGATGAAAGCCTTTTCTGGAATTACTACCAAAAGAGTATTTGATGTAGTCAATGGTGGATTAATAGCTGGTATATTATTAGGAATTAAGAAACTTATAGGCGCATTAAAGAATATGGTAGAGGATACTAATTTCTTAGATAGAATCAAAGGTATTCTAGATGGAGTTAGAGGTAGTTTAGAATCATTCCAGAACTCACTTAAAGCCAAGACATTAATGAACATCGCTATTGCTATTGCTATATTAGCAGCATCTTTAGTGATATTGTCATTGATAGATGATAAGCGACTATCCTCAGCATTAGGGGCTATGACAGGAGTATTTATAGAATTAGTTGCCGCAATGGGTATATTAAGTAAACTTACAGCCGGAGCAGGTATAGGACAACTTATAAAACTAGGTGTAGCTATGACTACCATATCTACCGCGGTTCTTATCCTATCATTTGCAATGCTCAACTTTGGAAAACTTAAATGGGATGAAGTAGCAAAGGGTATAACTAGCATAGCAGCATTAACAACTATATTAGTATTGACATCTAAGGCTTTAGCAGCTAACAAAGGATCTATGATTCAAGGAGCAGGAAGTTTAGTTATATTTGCAGCAGCAATGAATTTGTTAGCAACTGCATGTAGAAACTTTGGCACTATGGATTGGGATATGATCGTTAAAGGTCTTGTGTCTGTAGGTGTATTATGTGCTGAAATAGCCTTATTCTTAAACTTTACAACATTCAGTGAGAAGGCAATAGCTAATGCTACAGGTATTCTTATTCTATCAGTGGCTATGAATGTACTTGCAACTGCGTGTAGAAATTTTGGTACTATGGACTGGACTATGATAAGCAAAGGAATGATCAGTGTAGGTATACTACTTACCGAGATAGGTATATTTTCAAGATTGACAGGTGAGTCAAAACAGGTTATGGCTACAGGAGCATCATTAATACTTATATCTGTGGCTTTAAATCTATTAGCAACGGCACTTCGAAACTTTGGGACAATGTCACCAAATGAATTGATGAAGGGTTTCATGGCTATGGGAACAGCCTTAGCATTCATGGCAATAGGTTTAAAAGCAATGGAAGGAACCTTATCTGGTTCAGCCGCATTATTAGTAGCAGCAATAGCATTTAATCTACTAGTACCAGTATTGATATTATTAGGTAACATGAGTTGGGATGCAATAGTTAAAGGATTAACTTCTTTAGCTGGTGTATTCGTAGTCTTAGGCTTTGCTGGCGTAATACTCGGACCATTGGTACCAGTTATATATGCCTTAGCCGGATCAATTGCCTTGATTGGAGTAGGTGTAGCATTAGCCGGAGCAGGATTAGTGTTAATGAGTGTAGGGGTAACAGCATTGGCTTTAGCCCTGTCAACAGGAGCAGTAGTCATAGCAGCAGGTATCGTAATAATAATTAATGCTATTGTTGGTATGATCCCAATAATAATCCAAAAGCTAGGTGAAGGTATTGTGTTATTCTGTCAAACATTAACTGATAGTGCTGATACAATAGCCTTAACAGTACTTACACTAGTAGCAACTATATTAGATACCTTCTATCTTATAATACCAGAGATCGTAAACTTTGGACTTAACTTGATTACAACATTATTAAATGCATTGATACTTAATGCTCCGATTATCATACTTCAAGTCATCACGATTATACTAGAAATTGTGCAGGTCTTAACTGATAACATGCCAAAGATAGTAGATGCTGGTGTCAATCTAGTACTTGCGTTCCTACAAGGAATACAGGCCAACATGAACAAAATAGTAGAGGCTGGATTTCAGTTGATCATTTCATTCTTAAATGGTGTTACCAACTCCATAAACAATAATAAACAAGCCTTTGTAGACGCAGTACAGAATCTTGTATTAGCGATGATGGGTGCAGGAAAACTAGCAGTTACTGATTCTATTAAAGACTTTGAAGAAGCTGGTAAGAATGTTGTTGCTGGGTTTATTAGAGGTATAACAGGGGCCATAGCAGGAGCAGCAGCAGCCGCCGCAGAGATGGGTAGAGCAGCATTAGTAGCAGCAAAGGCAGCCTTAGTTGAGAAGTCTCCATCCAGAGCATTCATGCAGGTTGGTGCTTACGCTGGAGAGGGTCTTGTAATAGGACTGAACAGTTACAATGATAAAGCGGCTAAAGCAGGTGCCGAAGTTGCTACTAATGCCTTAGATGGTCTATCAGGAGCCATAGCAGGTATCTCTGACGCTGTTGATGGTAACATGGATCTACAACCAACTATCACTCCAGTACTTGACCTTACAAACATTCAAAATGGTAGTAAACAGATGAATGGTATGATGGCTGGAGTCAATGGATTATCAATAGCAGGATCAATAAGTGCATCCCAAAAATCCCGCGGAGGAAATTCTGAGAAAACAAATTCATCTTCAACACCAGGTTCACAAGCAAATGGTGGTTTAACTGTTGTAATAGAGAACTTTAATAATGCTAGAGGGCAGGATGTACAAGCATTAGCGGAAGAACTATCATTCTACATGAGACAAAAGAATTTAGGATTGGGGGTAGGCTAAATGGGAATGCCGTATTTCATATTTAAAGACATAGACAGTACTGGTGTTCTAACTGTTAATAAACTACCTTCAATCTTTAGTGCAGAACGAGACATGGAGTTAGTACCAGTACAAGGACGAGATGGATATGTGACTAATGACTTAGGTAGTTACAGAAGTGTAATTAAATCAGTTGAATGCTCCATCAATGACTTATCACAATTAGATTATATATGCAACTGGTTATCAGGTAAGGGTGATGTTATATTTAGTAATGAACCCGATAAAGTATACAAAGCAGTAATTAAGAATCAAATAGAGTTTGCTAAAGTATTAGGAACCTTTCATAGTTTTATAATTTTATTGGAGTGTCAACCTCATAAGTATGTTGATGCAAACGATGTAATAACCCTAACTACAAGTCCAACAACCATTAACAATATAGGAACCATCAACAGTCTACCTATATTTAAGATTTATGGTACTGGATCTGTAGTGTTAACCATTAATGGTCGAGCAATACTAATAAATAGTATAATCGGTTCAGTAACTCTCGATTCCGATATTGGAGATGCTTTTAGTGGTGCAGGAAATATGAATAATAATATGACTGGAGAGTTCCAAGAACTAATACCAGGAGTTAACAACATATCCTGGACTGGAACCGTTAGTAAAATCGAGGTAACACCAAATTTTAGATATTAGGAGGCATAACTTATGGCAATAAACGCAGCAGGACTAAATGCAGCACTAGATGCAATTAAAGTAGCAAAATTCGCGTACATGGCATTGTTTACGGACGATGCTGCAACTACAGAGGTGTCAGGTGGTTCACCGGCATATGCAAGGAAAGCAGTAACTTTTGATACCGCAGGTACTGGTGGAGCAGGTAAGATACAACTTAATGGTACTCTTCCTAACTTTGATGTGCCAGCGTGTACTGTTAAAGCAATAGCATTCTATGACGCATTAACCGCAGGAACTCAGTATGCTATGTATAATGTAACTCCAGATGAAGTGTTTGCTGGTCAGGGTGTATATAGTATAACCGCAGGATCAATCACAATTACGTAATTTATATTCCGATATACAAAGGTGGTGAGAATCAATGGCAACTTTTACAGGACAAGTTACAGCAAATGCAGATGATGGTCAGGTATGGCCTGATGGCTTTAGTATTGCTGATGTAGGTATAGGATATGATGGTGGTTATAATCATGTCTTCGCTAGATTTTTAAATGTAACCATACCTAAGAATGCAATAATCACAGGTGCACACCTCCAATATAAGGCTATGTCCTCATTAGCTCTTGCAAGTGTACAAACGACTATATATGCTAACAATGTTGTAGCGCCAACGTCTCCAACAAGTGATGCTACATTTACTGCAAAAGCTTTGACCACTGCCTCTGTAAATTGGGATGCTCCTGGCGCATGGGTAGCAGGTACTTGGTACGATTCTCCAGAACTCACCAGTATAATTCAAGAGATTGTGAACCAAGCATCATGGGCTAGCGGTAATGCAATACTAATTCTTCATAAAAATAGAAGAGCGACTACTCCAAACTGTAATATAACAGCTAACGGATACGAAAATGGTTCAGCTAATGCTCCCAAACTAGTAATAACATATACAGTAGGTGGAGTATTATCATTTAATATGAGTGAAGATGTAAGTAGTGTAGCAGTAACTGGTCAGAAGAAAGTATCAAGATCATTTGCTATGACTAATGCAAGTTCGATTGTAACTACTGCTAAGAAGAAAACATCTAAAACATTTGCCATAACTCATGCAAGTAGTGTTGTAGTGGCAGGACATAATAGAGCACTGTCATTTGCACTAACTAATGCAAGTTCAGTATCAATTACGGCTAAGAAGAAAGTATCTAATACTTTTGCTATAACGGCTACTAATGCAGTAACTATAAGCAAAAAGAAGATATCGAAAAAAGCTATTGTTATAACAGGCAATACAAGTAGTGTTTATATTTACACTATCCAAATTGGTGGAGAGTTCTCTAAGCGAATTAAATTATATGATGCCAACGAGACCTCTTTCACAAAAAATGGATTAGGTATATTGTCACAGTGTACAGTTGCTAGGTTAATAGAAGAACTCAATGGTTCATATGAGGTAGAACTTGAACATCCTATGGATGATTATGGCAAATATCTTAATCTTGTAGAGGATCATATTATCAAAGCAGACAATCAGTTATTTAGAATATATTACAAGAAACGAATTCTAGGTAGTGTTAATGTCAAAGCAAGACATATATTCTATGACTTAATTGACTACTTCCTAGAAGATATGACTCTTACATCAATGAATGGAGCAGCAGCACTTGATTGGATGCTAACTCATACACACGATATAGCAAATTATCCTCATGGATTCCGTTCGGTATCTGATGTTCCAAACCTTGGTACTTGGGCAATCAAATATAAGAACCCAGTAGAAGCCATAATGGGGACAGATGGTATAATTGAGCAAATAGGAGGAGAGATTGAGAGGGATAACTTCACAATCAACCTACATAACAATAGAGGTGCTGATAGAGGTGTTTTAGTAGCTTATCGTAAGAATATAACTGGTATAGAAGAAACCCTGGATACTAGCGGTATAGTGACCAGAATACTACCGGTTGGTAAGGATGGATTAAAACTCACAACTCAAATAGGTACGGCTCCTATAGGATACATTGATAGTCCTTATATAGACAATTATCCTCATCCAAAAGTGGTACAAATTGACTTCTCAGATATTGACAACGTCACAGACCTTGCTATAGCCGGTAATGACTATATTCTCAATAGTGGATGTGATATCCCTCAGTTCAACTATAAGGTTGACTTTGTGGAGCTAACTAAGACTGAAGAATATAAAGATTACGCTATACTTGAAACTGTATATATGGGTGATACTGTAACTGTAAAACATAGTAAACTAGGTCTTAATCTTAAAGCCAGAGTAATTAAAATCGAGAAGAACTTACTTACTGATAGAATTGATAAGATAGAACTAGGAGCATTCAAGCCAAATATAGCCAATAATATTAACAAAGCAATTCAGGCAATTAGACTCGAACTTGTTAAGACCACATCAGACTTCGAGATTGCAGTAGCAAATGCTACTCAACAGATAACTGGAGCACTTGGTGGTAACTTAGTAATACGACAAGATGAAGCCGGCAAACCGTATGAGATGCTCATAATGGATACTACAAACATAATGACTGCCCAGAAGGTCTGGAGATGGAATATTGGTGGTTTAGGATACTCTACAACAGGAGTTAATGGCCCATATACAACAGCAATTACACAAGATGGTAGTATAGTGGCTACATTCATAACATCAGGTATATTAAATGGTAGTTTATTAAAGACTGGTACGATTACATCAACTGACGGATCACTATCAATTAACCTTGCTAATGGGGCATTCACTATTGGTGGTGGTACTGGCGATGTATCAAAACATACAGATGCATATTCCAAATGGATGCACGGAGCAAGTGATTATACAATAGCACAAGCATCTGGACTTATGAGACATGCTGGTTCCACAAATAGAGACTATCATTACCTTATAGATACTGGTGAGAAATTAACCAGCGATGCCAATAGTGTATTAGTTACAGTTGATCCTGCATTTAAAGGTAAAAAGTTTGTAGTTACGGTATCAGTTATGGATACAGAGAACCCAACTCCTTATATTGGTGAAACTATGGTTGGATATACCTCATATGTAGATGAGGCAACCTATGACTATGCCAATGGTACAGTCGAGGTATATGGTTGGGGTACTTGGTATGATGGTAGACAGTTCTTTGCTGATCAACATGCAGGAAATGCCGTAGATCGTTCTTATATTTCAGGATTAAGACTAGCATGGACCGCTATAGGATAGGAGGAATAAAATGACAGACAATCAGGAATTTGTTACCTTTTTCTTTAATAAAAGACTTGGGATAATAAAGATATATACCACTGGAACAACTGATATGTCATATTATGGTGAGGAACAACCTGATATGGAATTGATATATGATTATGTAACCGTTCCATTAGACGCCGATTCTAGAGAAGTAATGAGAACTCCTAAGAATTTCTTTGTAGATGTAGTTACTAAAGAAATCCGACGACGAGAAGAAACGGTATCTAAATTCCAGGTTAAATCAATCACAGCCATGCAAGAAATGGTTTCAGGACAAGAAATGTTTTCAGCACAGCCAATCGAGACTATCACTAAGGAGGTATAAATATGGCACAGAAGCGATACAAAGTATACTATGATATAAAAGGTCCACTAGTGTCCTCCCTAGTTTATAGTCAGGGGGATATAGAGTCTGCTGTATTAGAAGTTAAATTGCTTGATGATACAAGTTCTATAGACATTACAGGCGAAACCATATTCTTTAGGTTTCTAAAACCAGATAACACAGTAGTTGAACAAGATATAAACTCAGGCGTAACTATATTACATGCTGATGCTGGAGTTGTTGAGTGTGTATTGAATTCTCAAGTACTTGCTCTTAAAGGAAAAGTATTGTGTGAGATTCACAGATCAGAAGGTGGACAGGATTTAACTACTAGATGTTTTACTATGTATGTAGAAGGCACTATATTAGGTTCAACAACCATAAGTGAAATATACATATCAAGAGTTGAAAATGCTATCATTAATTTATCTCAGTATGCAGAATTAGCTAGAGTATCAGAAGAGAATGCTAAAGATTCCGAAGTTGCTTCAAAAGGCTCAGAAGATGCTGCTAAAGCGAGTGAGGATGCATCAGAGTATTCAGCACAAATGGCAGATCTTAGTCAAGGTGATGCTGGTAGAAGTAGGGATTATGCAGCAACGAGTGAATCTAATGCCTATAATAGTGAAATTAACTCCAAGACATCTGAAGATAATGCTCTATTATCTGAACAACATGCGTTGGTATCCGAGTCAAATGCTGATATATCTGAAGCCGGTGCGCTCTTATCTGAGCAGAATGCTCTAGCATCAGAAAATGCGGCTAAGATATCTGAAGATGCTGCTAAAGTATCGGAGTTAAACTCAAAGACCTCTGAGAATAATTCCAAGACCTCTGAGAATAATTCCAAGACAAGTGAAACTAACTCTAAGAACTCTGAAACACTATCGGAAGCTGATCAACTTACAGTAACCCAAACCATGCAGGATTTCCTTGCTATGTTAGGCGAAGATGTAGCTACTTTAGATGGTAATGGCAAGATTCCTATTAGTCAGATACCTGCTACTTCTACTCAAGAAATTTATCAAATATCATTAGAGTCAGAATTAATTAACCTAATTGCACAAAAAGGGGATTTAGCTGAGGTAGTTCAAACAGTTGACTCTGTACAGACAATAGTTAAAACATACCAACTATTAGGTACTGGTAATCCAGCGGTGTTAGCTAATTGGATTGTATGGGGTACTTCCTATGCAGTCCAAGCAGGTAATGCTACTAATGCAACATATGCTAATGATTCAACTATGATAAATGGTAAACGATTTGTAGCCATGACACAAGCACAATATGATGCAGCAGTAAAAGATCCAGATACTTATTATGTAGTAACGCCAATTTAAAGGAGGGGTATAATATGCCCATAATCAGAAATGGACAAACAGCAAAAGTTTATAAGGGCGATTATGCCCCTTATAGTTTTTATAAGGGTACACAGAAATTAGCAGGATATGTAGAACAGTTCAATTCAAGTGATGCGATATTAGTCAATGGTATTACTTATAAAGACACAGCAGATGTAGTAGTTAAAGGAAACACTGTTCAGGCTTCAGACTATTATGCAAAAGATGGCTTGCTAACTCAATCAAGTAACTACTATGCAAAAGATGGAGCAAGTAGTCAGTATACAGATACAAAAGTAATGGGAAAGAATTTGATAAATCCTGAAAATATGAGTAAAACTGTAGAAACGAGTTCTGGGGTAGTTCTTGTAGAAGAAACAACAGACTATATAATAATAGCAACCAATGCTAATACCGGTGGAATGTATGTAAACGTTCCATATAATACTTTTGTAGTTGGTGATTCTATTACTTTTTCAGCTAATTGTGAGGTTTTAGAATCAGATGGAGATTCTTGTACTATTAGAATATACAATGCTACTAAAGGTATATTTATAGCATCGGGACATAATGCAGGGTCAAGTCCAGATAGTTCAATGTTAAGTGAGGGGCAAAGAAGACTGTATATATCAGTAACACTCACTGTTGATAATTATTCAGTAGGGGATGTATTACGCTTCAAAATAACCAATGGTTGGAATGCTCTAACTGGTATTCCTTTAAAAATAAAAGCTTACAAACAGACATTCATGGTAGAAAAAAGTGCCACTATGTCAGCCTTCGAACCCTACAAAGACACAGTTAAAAATGGCTTAGTAATGGAGTTAAGTGGTAGAAACTTCAATAACTTTCCTGCTACTACAGTACTTCAAGATAGGAGTGGACATGGTAATGTAGGAACTGCTTCTGGTTTTAACTATCGTACTACTGAATATGCAGATAGAATAGCAGATTTTGTAGGGAAGATAGCAGGAAGTGTGGTAGAAAATCCACATTTAGCAAGAAATGGTGCTTTATCTGCATTAGTAGTTCCACCGTTTACAGGATTCGCAGAGCAAGGATACTTGCAGATACAAACTACAAGTGATGGACAAACAAGGGCAACTGCTACATCAGTGAACGGAGTAGTTCCTCAACAAGTTTTCTCCTTCAACATAGTAGCAGAGTTTGAAAAAGCCTATGGAGCAGTTCCTTCTGCCGACCAGACTTTAGCAGGAAAGATAGCATGGTTGAAATCGAACTTAAAGTCTTTTATATTTGACTGGACTGGATATGGTAGTTGTCCTTCGGGTAATAAAGCTTATATTGATTATTGGAATGTTATTTCTTCAGTATGGGCATTTAAAAATGCAGGAACACAAGACACCTATAGTAATACTTCTTCTTCCCCAACATTAAAGGAAATGAATTCGGGAGTTATAGACAACAAAATTGATGTAAACGGATTTGTTCATTTCTTAGCGTACACCGATGCATCCGATGGGGTAACTCCAAGTACAATATATACAGACTATGTAAAATTAACTATGAATTTCAAACCTGCTTCTGGTAGTGATGGAAGTGGTGGTATAAAGTTTGATGGAATAGATGATAGTATATCTATTGCTAATACAGCAGGTATGTTGACCACTGGAACAGAATCTACACCTATTTCATTTGAAGCGTGGTTTAAATATCCGGTATTACCCTCAGTTCAGCAAGTCATACTTGGAAAACTTGGATGGAATATTGGTTTATTAATGCAAAGTACAAACAGGATTACTTCAACTATAACTAATACTGTACCAGCACAGGTTAATGCGACATCCGCAGTAATTTTAGCAAATACAGTATATCATGCTGTTGCGGTTATAAATAATGGAGTAGTTAAGTTATATTTAAATGGAGTTCTTGTAGATACAAATGCTACTCAAGCAGGGTGCAGTTATAAAGCGAACATTTATCCAATAGGTATAGGAAGAAGTGACCAATGGCAGTTTAGTGGAATAATGTATGCTTCAAGAGTTTATAACAATAAAGAACTTTCAGCATCAGAAGTCGCACAAAACTACTTCGCAGGAGTTAACTTGAATGTTCCTTCACCTACCGATGCTTCACCAGTAGTCAGCAATCTTCCTGCAAAAACTTACAAGTTCACAGATGGAACAGACATATATGAGTTTACTTTACCAGAAGAATTACGAGGAATAGGAAGTGCAGTCGATAAAGTAGTATTTGATAAGGTAAGCAAGAGAGGGTTTGTAGAGAGAAGAATAGGTAAAGTAATTTTAGATGGAACTAATTATGGATTTGCCTTAAACGCTACTAATTCATTTTATACTAAATTTCAAAAATCAGATTTCCCTTGTAAAGGTGATGTGACAAACAATGCAATTTTGTGTGATAAATTTACACAAATAACAACTACGCAAGGTAATGCCTTGAATAAGGAAGGAATTGCAACAGGTTTAACTAACGGATATGCTTTACAATTTGTAATAGATAATTCACGATTATCGACAGTAGATACTAATGGATTTAAAGCATGGTTATCATCAAATCTTCCTACCGTTTGTTATCAATTACCTATAATAACCTCAACTCCTATAACCTTTACAAAGGTAACTACTTCACCTTACACAGAAGTTCCTATGGCATTTTTAACAACCACCCCAGACCCTTTGCATCCTGCTAACTGTTACACAAATTTAAGTGCAGGAGATTACAAATATACTTCAACCGATGGAATTTATGAATTTACTCTCCCAGAAGAACTAAGGGGAATAAATACTGCACTTGATAAAGTAGTGTTTGACAGAGTAAGCCATAGAGGATATTTGGAGAGAAGGATAGCTAAACAAATATTTAATGGTACAGAAACATGGACTTTGGTGAATGCAGGAACTGCAAATTGGCATTATCAAGTTCAGTCTTCGTCTGTCAGTAATCAGATTGTTACTTTAAGCAGTCACTATCCAATGGGATTAGTTTATGGTGCAAATACAATTAATGGTATTCTAGCAATAGGTGCTGGATATATTAGAATTAGATGGGGTACTGAAGATACAATTGCTAATTTTAAAGTATGGCTTGTATCACAAAATGCTCAAGGAACACCTTTGACAGTTTATTATGATTTATTAACAAGGACAAGAGTTCCTTTAACCTTCACTAAAGTAGCAAGTTCAGCAAAAGTAGAAGTACCAATGGCTTTCCTTACTGCAACACCTTCACTGGATTATCCTTCAGATATGTGGAGTGTAAGTAGTCCTAATACGCATAAGGTGATAAGTAGAGGGAAGAATAAGCTTCACATAACTAACAAAGTTACAACTAGTTATGGTATATCTGGAACATTTGATGATTATAATAGCATAGTTTTAACTGGACTTCAGACGGGTATGCCAAGTAATCAAGGATTCAGTTTAACTACTGATAGTCTAAATGTTGTTGCCGGAAAAACTTATACGTTTAGTATAATAGGAAATACCCTATGTAAAATTGCCTTGAGTGGCTCAAAAGTTGGAGTTGCATACACTTCAAGTTCTAATAAAATAACATTTACACCAACTATAAGTGGACCATTGGATTATTTACAATTATTGTATGCAAGCACAAATAATGGTTTGACATATAACGAAACCATCAAAGTACAATTAGAAGATGGAGCAGTTGCAACAACATTCGAACCTTACAAAACGCCAACACAAGTCACCCTCCCACCACTAAGAAAAATAGGAACAATAGTAGATGAATTCAATCCTAAGACTGCAAAGTTAACAAAGAGGATAAGTGATTGGTTGAATCTGAGCGATGTAGCGGTAAATGCAGATGCAACTAATCCATTCATCAACTTTAAACGGTGTAGTTTAGTAAATTTGCTACCTACACATAACTGCTCAAATTCAGGATTAAAGATGCTAGACTATACTACTTTAGATATTCCATATGGAGCAAATTCAGCAGATAAGGCAGGTTTGCATGGAATGTCTAATAACATAATTCCTATGTGGGTGTCCAACGATAAAACAGGTTTTTCAGATGCTTTAATAATGAGTAGTGCAGAATGGCAAGCTTATTTTAAAGGTTACAAAATGTGTAATGCAGATGGCAGTTCACCTTATTACAAGTCAGAAGTTCCATATACTCCTGCAACTTGGACAGAATGGGCAAAAGTAAATGCAGTTGGAGATTCTACAGGAATAACACTGACATCTGATGGTGTAGATGCTTCAATAACTATATCTACAATACTCCCAAAACCTTCAACAAATTATGGAGTATTAGCGAATTGTTCGGATAATACTCTAACTACAAGACAAGTAAATGCACAAATTTTAGGATCTCCTGCTTCAACTACAAGTCCACTTATTTTAGTGGGTTCAACTGGAAATAGGAAATGTATTGTGTACTCTCCTTCGGTTTCTGTTACTGGAATCCGATTCTATACTGGAGCAGTAGCCTCTGGACAATTAGTAAAATTCAAAGACATCCGTATATTTGAACTTCCAGTAGGATCACAAATAGAAACAGACTTTACCACCTTAACAGCAGACCAGTTAGCAATAAAATATCCATTCAATGGTTTGTGTGTTAAGAACTGGAAGAACATAGTAGACGGAACAGGACAGACAGCAGTATTACCGACAACTTTAGCAACTGGATATACTCCATATAAGATGCTTTATCAACTTTCAACACCAGTAATATCCGACTTTGGAACTCCTACACCGTTACCAACTTATCATCCGACAACTATCATAGAAACAGACTGTACACCAGTAGTAAAGGCTACAATAGATGCTACTGTAAGAGTGGAGGAATAATATGGGTAAGATAAAGTTAGATAAGTTCAAAGACAAAGACACAAAAGACAAAGATGGTAAAAAAGTAAAAGGCAAAGCAAAAAAGTTCAAAGTCAAAGGTGAGAAGAGATTAAGGGGTGGTGGCGATGCTGTCACCCTCTCCACTGATGATGGCACTGAAATCAAATATGTCGAAAGTGCTGGTATTGTTTATTTTGTAGGAGTAACAGAACCAAGAAGAAAGTTAAAAGGCAAGACTGCACGGGAACTAGTTAATTCAATATACAATATCTAAGGAGGTTTACATATGGTCAAAATGGTAGCAACCGCAATGATACTCTGGATAGTCTATATTTTGGTCATATGGACCTATGCGGGGGTGATATATTAATGGAATTTTACGACAGAACAGGCAACATCAAAAAAGTTCATGTAAAATTTGAACCATTAAAGGAGACTTCACGGATGACACAATCTTTAAATATGATCCATCAAGGTAAGACACCTAAGGAACGTAGAGCCATAGCGCTATATTCTGTATGCGATGACTGCAAAGACACCACATGCTTCTACGGACGGTATAAGAAATATTGTTCTGATAACTTTATTGGCAAATGCGACGACGCAAAATTATCAGATGAGCGACAGAGGCTTATACGAATAATATTAACTTAGGGGGCGTCATATGAAAAAAATGATAATGATATTGACATTGGTAATTATACTAGCCTTTCCCGCATCTGTAACTATGGCTTGTGGTAGAAATAATCACCATCCCAGGCATCATTGGTTTTCAAGACATCATGTTGAACGAGTTGTCGTGGCTCCAGTTAATGATGGCAGCTATGATTATTATCACAACGTACTAGGTAAGTCTAAGGCCTGGTATCTAATTAATATTCACAAACTACCTTAGACAAAATACATACTAGGGGGTTAAAAATGGATGGTATAGTAGAAAATCTAAAAGATAAAAGCGAAATCTGGTCGGTCCAGGCATATATCATACATAATGAAGCGATGAGGGCAGCCTCTCAAAGATTCAATGATGAAAGAGACCGTAGATACGCTGAAGTTAATGTCGAAAAGGAAAAGGCCCTGAAAATTAAGGAGACAGCAGACTTGGCAGCTTTAAGTCTAGCACGAGAAAGTCAGGTCTATAAAGATCAACAGGCCGATATCATGCGGGAGAAAAACCTTGCTGCATCCGGTATATATGCTACAAATGCAGACCTGGCAGCTGTCGTTGATAAAATGGAGAAGGCGCTAAAGCCCTTAACCGAATTTATTAATGCTCAACAAGGCGCAGCAAAAGGTAATGATATTACCTGGGGAAAGATATTTGGATCAGTAGCAGCCATGGCAGCCATTTTTGGAATTATAATGAAATTAAACGTATTTTAAAAAAGGGGGGAGAGTAATATGACTAATGAGATTTTATATCTCAATCCAAGTAGACAGCATGACAACCTTGGTGTTAACGGATATGGAACTGAAGCAGACAATATGATGAGAGTTGCCAAAGTTGTTAAAGGTAAACTAGATGCTAAAGGTATTCTCAAGAAAGTAGTATTAACAGAAGGATTGACATTATCACAGGCTATTGCTGAGAGTAATGCAGTAGGGGCTACACTTCATCTTGATATTCATTCGGATGCAGGTGGAGGACGAGGATGTACTGGACTTTATAAATCGGACAATGGAAAGAAGTTTATAACTTGCATTTACAATCGTGTTTCAGCATTAACACCTTCAGCTGATAGAGGGTTATCACTTAGAACTGATCTAGGTGCTCTTAATCAAACTCACGCTATTGCCGGACTTATTGAATGTTTCTTTCATGACAATGCAGAAGATGTTAAATTCTACAACGCTAACCTAGATGCTATTGCTCAGGCTATAGTTGATGGTATTCTTGACTATCTTGGCATTGCAACAATGGTATATACACCCTCCAAACCCGTAGCACCAGTTAATTCTAATGTGGATGCTATGGTATTAAGAATCCAACGTAATCTTAATCGACTTAAAATTACTGATGATTCTGGTCAGTCATTGGTTGAGGATGGTGTACCAGGAGCTAGAACCAAACAAGCTATTAAGAAGTTTCAGGACATAGTGAACATAACGGTTGATGGTATACCGGGTAATGTAACGTTAAATGCCATGAACGATATTTTACTCAAACCATTAATGCGTTTTGGAGTAGTTAATCGTAATGCAGCAAAGTATATTCAGTGGAGAATGGGCATTACAAGAGATGGTGTATTTGGAACTGATACTGCTGCTCATGTAAGAAGTTACCAAACAAGTAAAGGTTTTAAAGCTGACGGTATTGTAGGATATGATACCTGGAATGCTTTGATAGGAGCATAGTATGGACGAAGAAGTAAAGGAAACTGGACAGTTCTCTAAGGTAATGGTATTATTAATAATCATAATGAATATATGGTTTACAGTAGCAGTACTAAGAGTATTTGCAATTACTGGAGCAGAACCGGTGGCATTGGTAGCAGCGTTCTTCGGCTTTACTACCGGTGAGTTATGGTTAATGGCTAGTATTAAGAAAACTAAAGTAGTTAAAGAAAAAAGGAGTGAAGTGTATAATGAACTTAAATGCGGAATTAGTAAGGAAGTTGACCAGTAGGAAGTTCTGGACAATGGTTTGTGGATTTATAACATTGTTAATGACAGCTAGAGGAATGAATCCTGGCTCTATCGAACAGGTTGTAGCAATCATAATGGCAGGAGGAGCAATAATTGCGTACATATTAGCTGAGGCTTGGACGGACGCTGCTTATGCCCCTAAAGAGGTATTATAATCGCGAATAAAACACAGGTTATAATGAAGGAATTAAAAACTCTTGAAAGGGGAGAAGGAAATGAAGAAATACAGAAAAGATAAAAGAAACCCAATTACTAAGGAGGTAGATGAGATAATTGAAATTATGTCACACACTGATAGAGGTTCTGAGGAATACAAAAAACTAGCAGCAAACTTGGAGTTGTTGATAAAGGCAAAGTCGATATATAAAGACCCAGCACGAATTGACGCGAACACGCTTGCAATAGTATTAGGTAATCTTATTGGAATTGCAATCATAGTGGGGTATGAGGAAGGTCATATCATCACCAGCAAAGCACTTGGATTTGTTTTAAAGGGACGTGTGTAATACATGTCCTTCTCTTTTTGCCTCGCGAAAAAAACACATACTATAATGAAAGAAAAGTGTCGTAACTCGAAAGAGGGGGACTTTACTTGGGTTCGAATCCCAAGCTTATTTTTTTGTTTTTCGCACAATTAACACATACTATAATAGAAGTAAAATTTATTTTAAGGGGGATTTTATCATGAATAAAAGTTTAGGAGAAGTATTGGGAAATGCCATAGGGGTAATAACTATTACAGGATGGACTATTTATGCCATGTATAAAATAGGAAAAAAAATAAACGAACGAGTAAAGAGAGCTTAGGCTTTCTTTTTGCCTCGCAGAAATAACTTATTGTATAATGAAAGTAAACTTGAAAGGGGATTATAAAATGGAGAGAAATGAATTATTATGTTTAGGATTAGTTGGAATTGGAGGAATGGTAATTGGTAATATAATTAACAGATGTAGGTTAAATAAACAGCATACAGAAGCTGAAATATTATTATCAAGATCATTAGACCAATCTAAAGAATTGATAAGCATAGCAAAGAAAGCTCAAACTGAAAATAAGATCCTTAGAGCGAAAATGAAGGAGATGGGTTGTCTATAAAAGACAGCCTTTCTTTTTGCCTCGCGGGAATAACACAGTTTATAATGAAACCAAAATAAATTTTAGGGGGATTTAATCATGAATGATAAAACACTAGTAAGGTTAGTAGCATGTGTAATATTGGCACCAGTCGTATGGAATGGAACAATGGCACTCGTGGGTCTAACTGCAAAAGGCGTTAATCAAGTGGTATATAAACACAAAATTAGAAAAGGTTTAAAAGATGGAAGCATAGTTAAAATCGATGGAGAATACTTTGAAGTAGAGGTATCTGATATTGAGGAGGCTTAGGCTTCTTCTTTTGCCTCGCATAAAAAACATAGTGTATAATGAAAGTAAATATAAAGGGGGATATTATAATGGAAGATAATACTTTAACGAAAGAGATTGAAAGGCTAGTCAAAGAGATTCAGCGTGACGAAAGAGACGTCATCACATGGAGAAACTTAGACGATGCAAAAGCAAACTCAATCGAGAAGGCTATTGAAAGAAAAATAAAACTTTTAGACATACTTAACAGAAGGTAAGCTTAGGCTTACTTTTTAATTTTTGAAAGGTGGTATATTAATATGTTAAAAGGTCAAGGGGAAATGGAAAAAACAGAGTTTGGAGCAATGAGGGAATCAAATGACGGGCGAGGTAGATTTGACTTACTTCCGTACGAAGCCATGGAGGCACTTGCTAAATGGTATGAGGAAGGTGCTAAAAAATATGAAGATAGGAATTGGGAAAAAGGGATTAGTGTTAAGGATTGCATTAATCGTATGATTCGTCATTCACTCAAGGCTAGCAATGGTTGGACTGATGAAGATCATTTGGCTGCGGTTATGTGGAATGCAGCAGCGGCTATTACAATGATGCGTAGACATCCAGAATGCAATGATCATATTTGGGATCTAGAACATATCAAGTTTTAGCTCGCAAGGATTACACAGCCTATAATAGAAGGAGATGGTTAGCTCAGTAAGGTAAGAGCGCTGATAGAGTTACTCAGAGGTCGTCAGTTCGAATCTGACACATCTTCTTATTTTTGCCTCGCGGGGTTTACACACTATATAATGAAAGGATATGATAGATAGGACGTCGTAGCAAAAAGGCTAAATCATATTCTTTTTCTTTTGCCTCGCGAAAAAAACACAGGTTATAATGAAAGAATATGGGACTTTGTACTTTAAATAGTATATCAAACTAGAGTAGATTGCTCTGGAGGTCACCATATTCTTTTACTTTTATTTTTGAAAGGGGATTATAAAAATGAACAAAGAGAGTATTAATCAATTAGCATTGACAACAAGAAGAACGGTCATTAAAAATTCACCTGCCATATTAACAGGTATGGGAGTGCTGGGAGTATTTACTACTGTATATGCAGCAGTGGATGCTACACCTAAAGCTATGCAGATCTTAGAAGAACGACGTGCAGAGGAACTAGATGCCAATGAGGAGTTTAGCGACTTCACTAAATGGGAGATGTTTAAAGAGGTTTGGAAATGTTATATTCCTACTTTTATCTCTGGTGCAGTAACCATTACAGCAATTGTGTCTGCTAACTCAGTAAACCAGCGTAGGAATGCTGCACTGATTGGTTTATATTCTTTGTCTGAGAATGCTCTAAAAGAGTATAAGAACAAAGTAGTAGAAATAATAGGTGAAAAAAAAGGACAAGAGATTAAAGATGGAATTGCTAAGGACCGTATACTCAAGAATCCAGTTAGAGATACTGAGATAATCAACACTGGACATGGTGACACCTTATGTTATGATGTCTTAGCTGGACGATATTTCAGAAGTGATATTGAGCATATTCGTAGATCACTTAATGAGGCAAGTAGGAAGTTAATGACCGAAATGTTTATGTCAGTGAACGATGTTTACAGCGAATTAGATTTACCAAGTAATGGATTAGGCGGTCTGGTTGGATGGAATATAGATGATGGTTTGATAGAGCCAGAGTTCAGTTCCCAGTTGACAGAGAATGATATTCCATGTTTAGTACTTGACTTTACTATGATGCCAAGGACTATGAAATAAAATTTGAAAGGGGTAATAAAAATGAAAAACATTAAAACATTAAAACATTCTGTAAGGATCACAAGAAGGAAATCGTAGTTACCGGGTTAGTTATTGGAGGGGTTATAGCAACCTCCTTTGTAACTAAAAGGATATGTACAAGAGGATTAGTTAATGCTAAAGGACTCAATGTTCTCACTTGGAAAACACCAAAGGGTACTGCAAACCTAGAGTATGTTAAGAAATTCCTAGATGCGAATGCTGGGAATGGTGAGCCATTTGCGATATTTAAAGAAGGACCAGATCCAGATGCTTATGTCTCTATATTGTTTAATGACAAAATAGTTCAAGTATAACTAATGAAATAGGAGGGATAACCATGTTAAGACAAATCGGTGAAAAAATAGGATATGCAATTGGTTATGTAGTGGGACATACTGCGGCTGTAATAGTCGTAGTTCCTTTGATGTTTCAAATAGAAAAGCGAATACGTATATATACTGATGATGTAGAAGTTGTACGAGAATTATCTCATCGAGTTATAGATATAGTAGTAGCCGATAGTGATAATATTATGTGGCATCCATTTAAATCAAGAGATCTTGTTAGAAAGATTACTGATCAAGAAGTTAATAAATGGTTGTATCGATAGATAGGGAGGGATTACAATGGTCAAATATAGGAAAAAACCAATAGTAGTAGATGCTAAACAATTTGTAGTTTATAATGCTCAAGGTGATAGTAATGCTACAGAAGTTGTTTGGTGGATTTTAAAAAACAATGGACAAGCTAGAGGTGAGAACCCATTTATATATATCCAAACTTTAGAAGGAGAGATGCGCGCAGATTCAATGGATTATATAATACAAGGAGTTAATGGAGAATTTTATCCATGCAAGCCTGACATTTTTGAAAAGACTTATGAGTTATGTGAGTTGACTAAATAGCTCGCGAAAAAAACACAGTGTATAATGAAAGAAAACTTAAATATGAAAGGATGGATAAACATGAAAAATATTAAAGGATTCGTAAACGAACACAAGAAAGGACTTAAAAGAGTTGCAATCGGAGGAGTAGTAGTTTTAATAGCAGGAGTGTTATATAAAGTGCTGCACAAAGATGAAGACGAAATTGACAATTTTGAAGTGACGTTTGATGAGCCAGTAGATGTTAATTATGTAGATGCACCAACAGAACAAGAATAATTTCAAAGGGGAGTGTTATGAGAAATCATAGCATTCTCTTTTATCTTTTTCGTATTATGAACTAAATGGAGGAATAAAAATGAAATATTACTTTGTACTTGACTCATTAAATAAAAGACATATCATAGTTGCTGAAAACGAGGAAAACTTGATGTCTATTGTAATCGATGATAAAATGACAGTAGTCGAATTTTATGAACTCACACCTGATAAATTCACTACATCAGGATTCCTTATTTCTGATAAGTAAAGGGAAGGAGTAATTTCATGATAGTTAAACATTATTGTCCATTTTGTAAAAAATTAATAAGTGTTGATAAAATAGCAGTCGAGGATAGGAGAATGGCTACAATAACAAAAGAAAACTTGAATACTATATTTAAAGTTTTAGGAAAGAGTTGTGAATCTATACACAGTTAGTTGAAAGGGGCGAGTTATTATGATGATCGACGAGTTTATAGGAGAATATTACTTTCTAAGCAACTTTAGTTACTCAAAAATAGAACTAAACGGATTCATATTCGATAGTGGTGAAGCAGCATTTCATTCTTTTAAAGATATTAGTAGGCAATCTGAATTTGTTGATATATTTCCTTTAATGGCCAAAAGAAAGGGCAGACGTGTAAGTCTTAGAAGTGATTGGGAGCAAGTTAAAGATGACATTATGTATCAAGTTGTTAAAGCAAAGTTCGAACAGAATGTTGACTTAAAAGAAAAACTATTAGCAACCGAAAATCAAATGTTAGTTGAAGGTAACACTTGGAATGATACATATTGGGGCATATGTCAAGGTAAAGGATTTAATGTGTTAGGCGTAACTCTTATGCTTATAAGACATGAATTGAGAGGGGAGAGTTAAATGCTAACAAGTAAAGAACTCGAATTGGTTAACAGTATACTTATGGCAGTCAAATATTCTGGAACTGTTGTATATAATCGTAGCGAACTTTCCGAGTACAAGGGTTATAATATTATCCATGCTATAAGAGAAGTTGAATCCAAAGGAATAAAATGCGAAAAAATTTCAGATAGGAATGGAAAACTAATTGCATTTATAGTGAGGGAATAAATATGAGAATAAAGCCATATACCAATATCGGAATAAAACGTATGAAATGTTTTAAATGTGGTGAGAAAGCAGCCGCCCAATGGCAGATTTGCTCAGACAGTAATCAGTACAGACCAGTGTGTCTAAAGTGTGATTTCGAATTAAATGAACTGGTTCTTAAGTGGGCAGGTTTCGATGACTGGGAAGATAAATTAAATAAATATAAGCACCGAATCAACGAAAGGGGCGAGTTAAATGGACCAAATGAATAACAAAAAACCAATGTATAAATGGCTATTAGTAATGAAAAATGGAAAAGAATACTTTGTATGGCATGAAGCAAATACTTTAGATGCTTTAATAATACGATTACTACCCACTCAACTCAATGAACAAAAATGGACATCATTAGATTTGGTATTTCCGAAAGATGAGTATACTGCAATAGATATTAATGGTGTTGATATATCAAGTATAGGATATAAGACCAAGTAAAAATAGTATGAAGGGGGAGAGATAAATGAAGAAAGCGGATTTAAAAAAAGAAAAAGACTATGAAAAGTTTATGTATAATCCAGATAACCAAGGTAAGTGTAAAGATTGCCCTGAGAATAAGGGTTATGATACTTTCTATTTATGCGGACAACAGCAGTGTTGGGTAACAGTTCATTGTAAGAGGGCGAAAGAAAATGTTTAAATGGTTAAAACAATTAACTTGTAAACATTGGCAAGCAATACTTATATCCTGGACAATTATATCATTTGATAGTGTTCGAGTTCTTTACAGATGTGTTGACTGTGAAAAAGATATATCTCTAATATTAATGGGGAAAGAAGCTTTTGATTGGATGAAATCAATGGATGATTATAAAAGAGTTTAATTACAACATTCGAAGGGAGAGAGTAAAATGTTGGTTAAGGAGTTAGTTGACAAGTTACTTAAAATGCCACAAGATGCTAATATTGTCATAGTAATTCCATGGGGTGACTACAACAATGATGTAGATATTGATGATGAGTTCGAACCTAAATTATTAGCAAACGGAAAAGTAGAAATTTACCTTTGAAAGGGGAGAGTGAAATGAAGAAATATTTCTTTCATATAATTAATAAAGATAATGGTGGCTTTAGTGGTGCTATTTCAATGCCAGGAGAGAACCAAGAAGATGCAGCTAATAAAATCCTTAAAGTAAAGCATCCTAGTGGTTGGGGAATGTATTTTAATCCTAAAACTGATAAACTAGTCTTTAAAAAGGAGATTGAGGATAATGAGTAAAATTAGACGTCCAGTAGAAAGATTGACTGCTATATCAGGTCAAGTGTTAGAAAGATATGATAGTATTACCCTTGCAGCAATAGCATGTTATGCTGATGGTGGTAGTATTTCGAAAGCATGCAGAGGCAAATTACAAGTTGTTGCTGGATACAAATGGAGGTATTGTGATGAAATTTGATAAGAATTTAATAGAACTAGTATTATCTGGATTTGCAATGGTTGTATTTGTGATTGCACTTATAGGAACTGCTATATTTAGTGTGTAAATAACTTAATATCGAAAGGGGATATTATTATGAAATTAATTAGTAAAAAAGGTTATCTCTATTCATTACGAGGTAATAAATTTAATCATTTTGAAGGTCTGGTTCAGTATGATAAATCTACTAATATTACAATCTTCTATATTCCATCATTAAATAAAAATTTTCAATGTTCGGCAGATCCTGGAATCATGTTTAAAGATAGACTTTGGCTTGAGACTGATAATCCTAAGTTAGTTATAGACCTTTTAATAAAGAATGAAAAAGAAAAGTTACAAGCAAAAATCAATGAGCTTCGTAATAAAATGACAATGTTAGATGATAAAAAGGAGATATTATTATGGATGAACAACCTATCATCAGTGTTTGGAGATGTTCAATGAAACAGTTTATATTCATTGTTAAAAGAAATAGTGGATGCGGAAATAGGATAAAATAAAATTACAACCTTTGAAAGGGGAGAGTAAAAATGGAAAATGTAGCAATATTACCAATTAAAAAAGGTTATCTTTATTCATTGTGGAGTGGGAAGTTAAGAGTGCATGAGGGTCAAGTAGGTTATAGGGATTGGAATGGAAATGGGATATTTAAATCAATTACTGGTAACCGATTTACATGCTCCATGGAACCTGGAATAGTATTTAATGCTGTTGTTTGGCTTGAAGAGGACGATAAACAATTAGCTTGTAAGATATTGATTAGTTATGAGAAAGAGCAGATACAGATATTACAGGATAAAATAATGAAGTTACAGGAAAAGATTGGAAACCACCAATGTAAAATCTCTTTATTGGAGGATGCTAAGAATGAATAAAAAGAAGCAATACCTATATGTTTTAAGAAATGGTCAGTTTAATGTCTTTAAAGGAGAAGTACAAGTTGGCTATATTGATGGTATTACAGGATACGCTATATTTATGACTGATTTTGGTAAGAGTTATATTTGTTCATTACATCCTTGTACTGTGTATAATTCTGTTGTATGGTTAAACGATGATAATGAAACTCTTGGTAGGGAGATTTTAAGATTGCATGTACAAAAAAAGATAAAAAAGTTAGAAGAAAAACTAAACAACCTATCATCAGTGTTAGGAGTTGTTAAATGAAATACTTTATCTTTCATATATGCAACTGTAATGGTAAATTTATAAGTGCCATTTGTGTGCTTGCTGAGACAGAAGAAGAGGCATTACGATTAATAAATACTAAACAGTTACTAAACCTTCATATTATTAAAGGTGACACTATTCAATTAAAAAACACAATAGATATGGATGAAAGGTGGAATTACTAATGAATAAAAAACTAACAGCATTGATAATAGTGGCGGTAGGTATTGGGTCTGCATTTATAGATGGGGATATTACTTTTACAATTGTGGCATTAGGGGTCGGTTGGATAATGTTCTTTGATGATGGTAAAAAAGTTGAGGACTAAATCGCGAAAAAAACACATAGTATAATGAAAGATTAAACTTGAAAGGTGGAATTTATTATGATGAGTAATCGTGAAAAAGTTAAATTTGTTGGAGGATTAGTTATTTCAATATGTGTAAACACAGTAATCAGTAATGTTATAAGAGGAAGCAGTTCCGAGGACATTGGTAAAGCGGAAGCAGTAGCAATGAGAATTGGAAAGGCAGCACTCTCAGTAGCAATTAGTGGTTTTGTAGTAGACAAGATTGAAGAACGATTCGATAAGAAAATGGAACAGATCGATGCTAAGAGTAAAGAAGAAACAGCAAAAGGTTAATTAGAAAGGAGTAGGTACTAGTAACATAGTACTTATTCTTTTCAATTTTGAAAGGGGAGAGTGTAATGGATATACTTGTATGTCTTATAATTGGAAGCATTATATTCTTAGTTATATCACAGTAATAATGAAAGGGGTTATAAATTATGTGGCAAGGATTAGTAGGGTTAGTAGTTGGTGTAGTTATAATGAGTTTAGTACAGATAAATAAGCACAATGATAAATACTTAGAAGAAATTCATAAAGACGAAAGGAAGTAATATTATGGATTATATAACTTGTACCATTCCACGTCTAGACTATACTGGAGTATTCATAATTGATAGTAATTTCGTTAAAAATAAGTTACTTGAGGCTGGGTTTGATCTAAGTAAACCAATACTCCATGCTTATGATTTTATAACAGATAATAACATATTTAAACAAGAAAAAGGGGCGAAAGATAATGGCTAAAGTAGATATGGATTTTCCAAGCAATTCAAGAGAACCAAAAGAGACAGTTGAAAAAAGAGTTCCGACTAAAGTAGTACAGGGTAAAGTTATAAAACGAAAAAAAACTCTGGGTAAA
>Ga0302167_10000137_pt1 | contig 39919 bp, 28 predicted proteins | sample I_Fen_N1_1_FD_193496 | JGI IMG/M metagenome (GOLD analysis project Ga0302167, IMG submission 193496) | Peat permafrost microbial communities from Stordalen Mire near Abisko, Sweden - I_Fen_N1_1 | ecosystem: Environmental > Terrestrial > Soil > Wetlands > Permafrost | place: Sweden: Abisko... | reverse complement strand
GGAAAAAACCCAAGTTATAAATTTAAATCTGTTGGCGAGAAAAAAATTACTCTAATCGTAAACGGAGATGTAGAGCATACTGCCGTAAAAACGATTTATGTAGCTCCAAAAACTATTAAAGCAAAACAAAAAATAGATATTCAGTCTTATCAACCTGAAAGACAACCAATTGCTTTTTCATTGCCAAGAGGAGCCGCACAGAAAGATCCTTTGGTAGACATGCTTCAGTATATTCCGGTTTCTCCAAAATCTAAATCGAAGAAAGACTCAATTATCGCTGAGAAAAAAGCACCTGAAATTTCTAATGAACAATTCCAATTGCTTCTAAATCAGGTAGCAGCACAGGCAAAAACAAAAGATGATTTTAAAGATTATCTATGCGGAAATTTTGATATTCCTGTTGTTATTAATGATAAAAAACTGATGCCGTTCGGGCAATTCTGCCAGAATATTATGGGCAAAAAAATCAAAATTACAGCGCTTAGACTTAATAAAGATTCCAAAAACTGTATCCAAAACATCAACGTTCAGTATAAAGTGAAAAAAATGATGCTTTGGGTGAGAGATTAATTAAAATCCTTAAACACATTCTTTAATAAAATTAACAGTATGCTTAGTTAGGGAACAAAACTTATTATTTAAGTAAAAAACACAAAGCCTTATGAATCAAAATGAAATAACCTACAGTCAGGAAGTTACAAAAGCACTCAATATTGCTCAAAAAATAGGTCGAGAAAACCTTAACAAATACTTCAATGGTGCACATTTGCTTAAAGCTATGCTCAACAGAGATCTTGGTCTTTTGAAACAGTTGGAAAATCTGGGAATTGATGTTTTTTACCTTGAAGAATGGGCAGAAGTAAGGATCGAAGAAAGTCCTAAATCTTCAACAAATATTTACTCTTGTGAACCGGATGAAATCATTGATGAGATCTTTGCAGAAGCCGATTCTGTAAGAGAAATTCTGGACGAAGAGGAAATATCTTTATTTGCTGTGATGACTGCGATCAGTTCTCCAGGAGTGGCATTCAGTTTTGATCAGATGAAAACTTTTCCAACCACAAGAAATGAATTACTGAAAGATGTTAATTTATTTGGATTAAAAACCGAATCTGAACCTTCAATATCAAAAAAAACGAGCAATACTTTCATCAAAAAATACTGTATCAATAAAAATGATCAGGTAAAAAGTAAAAACAAAAAAGAACTTTTAGTAGGCCGCAACACGGAAATTAATAAAATCACAGAAATTCTTTGCCGTTTCAGTAAACAAAATGTATTAATAATTGGTGATCATGGCGTTGGAAAAACAGCATTAATAGAGGGTTTTATTCAAAAAAATATTGCAAAACAAATCCCGGATATACTTTCTGGTCTTCAAATTTTCGAGCTGGATATGGGCGCTTTAGTTGCCGGAGCTTCTTATAAAGGCGAAATAGAAGACAGAATTAAAAGTATCGCTCAGGAACTTAAAGCTTTCACTAAATCTGTTTTAATTATTGAAGAATTTCATTCGCTTTTTGGAAATCAAGGCTCCGATTCAGGGATTGTCAATCTTTTGAAAAGTGAAATATCCAATGGTTTGACGATCATTGCAACCTCAACTATCGAAGAATACACGAAAAAAATAGAAAAAGAGCAAGGTCTCGCAGGAATGTTTGAACTTCTAAAACTGGAAGAAACAGAAGATGAAACCCATCTCAGAATGTTGAAACAGACTTTAGAGGATTATCAGATTCACCACAAAATTAAGGTGGATGACGAAACCATGAAGGAAGCCATTCGTCTTTCCAAGCGATATATGAAGGAAAAAAGTCTTCCCGCTTCTGCCATTGACTTAATCGATCATACAATGTCTGTGTTGAAAACTGCAGGAGAATCTTTTTTAAAGGAAAAAAATCATTTATTAACCAAGATCATTCATCTTGAAGATAATACCAACAATTATAATGATACTGAACGAAAACAGCACTCCGAGTGGCAATTAAAAGACTTGATTGAAAAAACAAAATATCTCATCAGCACGTCAGATATTTATAAGGAAGAAGATCAAATGCCTGAATTTGAAAATGCGGACGAAATTTTAAAATATTCAAGAGAATTAATTGAAAATGTTGAAAAAATAGCTCAGCAAAAAAGAACGCATATTACAGAACTGGATTTAGCGTTAATAATTTCTCAAAAAACAAATATCCCGATCGGAAAACTGAAAGAAGAAGAAAAACAAAGGCTCAACGACATGGAAAATGTATTGGCAAAACGTGTTGTCGGGCAAGATCATGCTATTTCCATCGTTTCGGAAGCCGTGCTGGAAACTCGTTCAGGATTAAGTAAAGCCGGACAACCCATCGGATCATTTTTCTTTTTGGGGCCAACAGGAACCGGAAAAACCGAGCTTGCAAAGTCGTTGGCAGAATTTTTATTTCAGGACGAAAATGCAATTATCCGTTTTGATATGTCTGAATTTAAAGAAGAACATTCCGCGGCGTTGCTTTATGGTGCGCCTCCTGGATATGTTGGTTATGAAGAAGGTGGACTTTTAGTGAATAAAATCAGGCAAAAGCCCTACTCTATTGTTCTTTTTGATGAAATTGAAAAAGCGCACGCATCAGTTTTCGATGTTTTTTTACAAATTATGGATGAAGGAAAACTTCATGACAGACTTGGAAAAGAAGGTGACTTTTCTAATGCAATTATTTTATTTACATCCAATATCGGTTCAGAATTTATTGTTGAATCTTTTGGAAAAGGTGAAATTCCGCCGTCATCAAAATTAATGGAAATGATGAGCCGTTTTTTCCGCCCAGAATTTTTGGGAAGATTAACCGAAACTATTCCTTTTGCCCCGATTAGCAAAGATAACGCTCTGAAAATCTTTGAAATTCATCTTAAAAAGGAACTATTAGATCTTGTAAAAAATCTGAATATTGAACTTAGGATTACTCAGGAAGCCAAAGAGTTTTTATCAATGGAAGGTTACGACATCAAGTATGGGGCAAGACCTTTAAAAGGTATTATCAGAGGGCGATTAAGAAGACCTTTGGCTAAAAAAATTGTTGCAGGCGAATATAAAGAAGGCGATAAAGTAGAAGTTTCTTTGGAAAATAACGATCTGATTTGGAAGAAAATTAATTAGACTTACATTTTATGTTCAACCACAAAATGCACAAATATTTTCACAAATAAACACAACGTTGCTATCAATAGGGGCGGACTTTAGTCCGTTTAAAAATACATGAAAGATGGTTGGCTTTAGCCAAAATTTAATTTTTCAAAAATAAAGTTTAGATTTTTTCAAGAATCCAAGATGTGACGAATCAATAGTAAACTGTTTGTATATTCAATTTTCAACATCGTGCAATCAATTATCCAAATTCAAACTTCGGATACGATTTTGGGAGAAAAAAATCATTGAAAAATTCTCTTATCTACAACACTTATCATAAAATATACAATAAGACTATTCCTTAAACGCCTGTAAATAAATACTCAAGAAAACAGTTACCATAACAATTCACAAATTCATAATAATTTATTGAATATTGTCTAAAATCATTACATTTAAGAGTTAATAAATAGTTAATTCTAATTATTTAAACATTTATCGATTTTAATTACAATTAAATGCAATCGATTACATTTTTGAATTTAAAATATTAGAATTAATAAAAATCATCAATCACAATTAAAACTAAACTATGCAAATTATAGATTCGGGACCGAAATATTCTTCAGGTACAAAAGCACAGATCAACATGATGTACGTTACGGTATTGACGCTGGTTGCCACTCTGGGCGGACTTTTGTTCGGATATGATACCGCCGTAATTTCGGGAGCCGAAAAATCAATTCAGGAATATTTGATCATTCCGTTGGGATTAAGTTCATTAGCGCATGGAGCAACAATTTCAAGTGCTTTAATTGGCTGTATCATTGGAGGAGCTGTTTCTGGATATTTTTCAACAAAATTGGGGAGAAAAAAATCATTGATGCTTGCTGCATTTTTGTTTTTCATCAGTGCTTTGGGAGCTGCTTATCCTGAATTTTTATTTTTTAAGCACGGGGAACATTCAATGGGAGTTTTGCTGGCTTTTAATTTTTATAGAATTATTGGCGGTATCGGTGTTGGACTTGCCTCTGCGGTTTGTCCGATGTACATTGGAGAAATTGCTCCTGCCGAAGTTCGCGGAAGATTGGTTTCTTTAAATCAGTTTGCTATTATTTTCGGAATGTTGGTCGTGTATTTTGTCAATTGGGGAATCGCCGACGGAAAAAGCATTGAATGGATTAACCAGATCGGATGGCGTTACATGTTCTTATCATTAACCATTCCTGCAGTATTGTTCGGAGTTCTACTATTTTTCGTTCCGGAAACACCCCGTTATCTTACTTTGATTAAACAAGATGATGAAGCATTGAAAATTTTAACCAAAATAAATGGCGAAGCAAGAGCAAAAGAAATATTTTCTGAGATAAAAGGAACCGTTGCAGAACATAAAAGTGAAATTTTCGCTTTCGGAAAAACAGTCATTATAATTGGGATTTTGCTTTCTGTTTTTCAGCAATTTGTAGGAATTAATGTCGCTTTATACTATGCTCCAAGGATTTTCGAAAGTATGGGTGTTCATAAAGATGCATCCATGCTGCAAACTGTTGTGATGGGATTGGTTAACGTAGTTTTCACCGTTGTTGCTATTTTCACGGTTGATAAATGGGGAAGAAAACCTCTATTAATCATCGGTTCTATCGGAATGGCGATTGGAATGTTTGCGATTGCTATTTTCTCGTATTATCATATTATCGGGATTGCTACGTTGGTTTTCATTATTGTTTATACGGCTTCTTTTATGATGTCTTGGGGACCTATTTGCTGGGTTTTGATCTCAGAAATTTTCCCGAATAAAATCAGAGGAAGTGCTATTGCCATTGCGGTTGCTGCACAATGGGCAGCCAATTATTTGATCTCTTCAACCTATCCTTTTATGATGGAATTTAGTGGAGCTTTTACATACGGTTTTTACGGTGTGATGAGCATTTTATCATTAATTTTTGTATGGAAAATGGTTCCTGAAACAAAAGGAAGATCATTGGAAGACATTGAAAAAATCTGGAAAAAGTAAAGTATCTTTTATATCAGTTAGTAAAATAGGGCATCGATTTTTCGGTGTCCTATTTTGGTTAAATTAACCACGCAATTTTGGTATTTAAATTCATCATTAAATATCATTTTTTATGATAAGTACCATTGATTATATGCAAGTACAGCTTTTTATCCCATATAGAAAATAGCCTTAAAACAAAGATAACTAAGCATTTAAATACATTTTATCTTTAATTTAATTATAACCAACCATAACCTGATATAAAATACATAATATTTCCTTTCTGATAGTTATAATTTGATTAAATTTACCTCAACAACGTATATCGTTTTGATATATAAAAAACAGCTAGAAAAACTCATTTATGAATAAGAAAAGTGCCACCATATACGATATTTCAAAGAAAATTAATGTGAGTGTGGCTACTGTTTCCAGGGCGCTTAATGATCATCCGAGGATAAGTCAGGCAACGAAAGATTTGGTGAAGAAAACTGCCAAAGAAATGAATTATAAGCAAAATAATCTTGCCAAAGCTCTTAAAAGTGGTGAAACAAAAAACGTAGGAATTATTGTTCCTTTTGTTAATACCAACTTTTTCTCCTCCGTTATCCGCGGAATTGAGGAAGAACTTTCTCCGCACGGTTATCACGTAATTATTTGTCAGAGTCACGAAGATGTCAATATTGAAAAAAGACATTTAAATACTTTGCTGAATGCTCAGGTTGACGGGATTTTCATGTCTGTTTCAAGAACGACAATTGATACAGAACATATTCAGAGTATTTTAGATACAACCAATACGCCGATCATCTTTTTTGACAGAAAAAAGGATATTCCGGGCATCAGCACCATCGTTATTGATGACTATCGAGGCGGTTACATGGCTACCGAACATTTAATTAAAGAAGGTTATAAAAACATTTGTCATTTTGCGGGAGATCTTAATCTTGAGATCTATCAAAACCGTCTTAATGGCTACAAACAGGCATTAATTGACCATAATTTCCAGGTTAAAGAAGACAATATCATCATCACAGGAAGTTCGATCGATGAAGGAATTGATGCCATCAAAAAACTTTGGGACGGAAAATCTGTTCCCGATGCTATTTTCTCATCGAGTGATTTTGCAGCATTAGGCGCTTGTCAGGAATTAAAAAAACGTAAGATTAAAATACCTCAGGAAGTAGCGGTTATTGGCTTCTCAAACGAACCTTTTACCCAGTTTATGGAGCTTTCGATGAGTTCTGTAGATCAAACTCCTGTTATCATGGGGAAAATGGCCGGACAAGTGTTTATTGAAAGCGTAAAAGAAAATGGTTCCGGAGTTTCGATTGAGAAAAAAGTGGTGTTGGCACCGCAGCTTTATATTAGGAAGTCTTCGAAAAGGAAGTAAGTTTTTTTGATATAAATTTCTTTTGTCTTGAAACAAAAGAAACAAAAATTGACTCCATAAAGTCGTCGAATGTTATTTCAAGACTTGGAAACTTCCGCTAAAAATTAAAATTTAATCCTAAAATCCCCAAAACTTGCGCGAATTTACTATTTGTTCTTCGTATCAAAATCTGTCTCGCGCTTCAAACAGTGGGAATTTTTTAACGGATTAATTTTTAATTTTCTTGACGCTCCATTTTCCTATGTCGTTATTGACAACTCAACGTGTAGTTTGTCATTCTGATGAAGGAAGAATCTCAACTTTATCAGTAAAAATATTTAAGTTTTGGCTAAAGCCAATCTAGATTGTATATTTATTAAACGGGCTAAAGCCCGTTCCTATTGAAGTAAATTTAACGATTTATTTCTATTAATCCTTTAATTTGGAATTTTCACTTCTCTAAATATTCCTCTCTCTGATATTTCGTTATTAATAATCTTATTTTTTGGAGTCAAAAAAATGTGTCTAATCTGTTCAATTGATTTTGTTTTTGAATTGAGTGTTACTTCATCAGCAATGATTTTTTTAATCTCTTTTTTTTCATTAAGTTGGATATAAATTTCTCCTTTTTTGATTTTTAATTCGTAAAGATGTATTCCATTCATACTTTCGACATCATCCAAATTATAAAAAAATAAACTGTCAGTAGTTTCTTTAAACTTTTCAAAAGCATATCTTTCTAAACCTCTAGTATGCTCTACATAACCTTTGTATTGATAAATACGACTTGTTAATTCTATATCTTCGATTTTTGTTTTTTTCAAATCCATGGGTTTAAAAATTGGAACACTCTTGTAATATGGATCTCCACAAGTTCCATAACAATCATGTGTTATTCCATCAATATTCGATTTAGTTGGAATATCAGATAATTGATAGATTGGAAGAATATTTTCTACATCTACCTGAAAAGTTTCTGTAGAATCTAAAATAATAAATCCATGTGGATTTGAATCAAGACCTCCCCAAGCACTGAAATTATAAATAACCTTTGACGAGCCTTCAATTTTTTGCATATATATTTCATCAATTTTCCATTCCGTTTTTATGAAATTACAACCATAAAACATAATAAAAATTGGAATGATATATAATAGTTTGATTTTCATTATTGAAGGAGATTCTAAGATTTTTTTTAATAGCACTCAAATATACAAGGTTTTCTAGCCAAAAGAAAATGCCTCCCACAAATGTAGAAAGCATTTTCAACCCTAATATTTATATAATTAAAACAATTATAAACTTACTCCCCGTCTCCAGGGAATAAAATCGTTTTGATTCAAAATTGCGGCTTTTGTTTTTACCTCTCCGCTTGCGACTTCGATGATAAATTCTAAAAGTTCTTCTGCTTTTTCGTCGATTGTTTTTTCACCTGTAATCACGTCTCCTGTGTTGAAATCGATAATATCAGGCATTCTTTGTGACAAAGAAGTATTTGACGAAATTTTCACCACCGGAACAACCGGATTTCCAGTCGGAGTTCCCAAACCTGTAGTGAATAAAACTACGTTTGAACCCGAACCAACCAAAGCAGTTGTACATTCCACGTCATTTCCGGGGGTGCATAATAAATTTAAGCCCGGTTCTTTGATGTATTCCGTAAAATCGAGAACGTCATTTATTGGTGATGAACCACCTTTTTTAGCCGCTCCTGCAGATTTCATGGCGTCGGTTATTAGTCCATCTTTAATATTCCCCGGTGATGGATTCATATCAAAGCCTGATCCTGCAGCAACGACTGATTCTTCAAAATCTTTCATTAACTGTAAAAATCTTTCTGCATCATCTTCATTCACACAACGGTTCACCAATTCCTGCTCTACTCCACATAATTCCGGAAATTCGGAAAGGATGGTTGAACCACCGATTCCAGCCATTAAATCCGATAATTGTCCTAAAACCGGATTGGCAGAAATTCCTGAAAAACCGTCTGAACCACCACATTCCAATCCTAAAACTAACTTAGAAATTGGGGCTGGTTTTCTTTCGATTTCGTTGGCTTGTTTGATCGCTTCGTAAGAGTCTTTGATAATTCCGTTTAGCATTTCATCAACCGTTCCAGACTTTTGCTGTTCGTAAACGATGATCGGTTTTTTATTATTCGGACTGATTTTTTGTAATGCATCCGTAAAAATTTGAACCTGTAGATTCTGACATCCAAGACTTAAAACCGTTGCTCCGGCTACGTTCGGATTGTTAACATATCCTGCCAATAACCTTCCTAATGCTTCCGCATCCTGACGAATACCGCCACAACCGCCTTGATGCGTAATGAATTTAACTTCAATATTTTTAAAAACTCTAGAGTTTTGATCTTCTTCAACAGCAGTTTCCGCTTCGGAATTATTGATTAATGATCTTAATAATAGCTGATGTTTTGTTGCTTTTTCAAACAATAATTCTTTTTCAAAAACATCTTTTAAAATCTCAACATTTCTGTTTTCACAAAAAACCAATGGGAAAAATAACCAAACGTTTTCTGTTCCAACCTGCCCGTCTTCTCTGTGATAACCCATGAAAGTTTTATCCTTCCATTTGTCAACATTCGGAGCAGTCCAAGCCGTTGTTTCTGTTTTGCCTTCTACTTTTGCGCTTTGGTGCTTAACGTTTTCAGTCGTGATAACCTCTCCTTTCCGGATTGGTTGACTCGCTTTTCCCACCAAAACACCGTACATAATGATCTCGTCTCCAATCGCAAGATCTTCGGTCACGAATTTATGTTTCGCCTTCGTGTCTTTTATAATGTCATAAGTAAGTTCACCCAAAGTAACAGTTTCTCCCTGCGTCAGATCAACCAATGCCACTGCTACATTATCTTTGGGATTTACTTTCAGTACTTTCTTTTGCATAATTTTTTAAGAATAAAATTGTATAAAGTTGTGATATGCAGTTTCGATATCGTTGTGATCAATTTCCCACAATGCCTTTGCTACTGCAGATTTCAAACCGTTAACCTTTGTAAGATCTGTGTCCCAGAAAATGGTTTCGCTTAACGCCAATTCTGCGATTTTTTCGTAATCTTCGTTTGCCCAGATTTCTTTAAATCTAGCAACAATCGCTTCTCCATCATTTATCGGTAAAGATTTTTCACCAAAATTACCTTGATAGAATCTGATTAAACTTGCCAATGAGAAGGTTAAATTAAGCGGTAATTTATGGTTAATTTCAACATATTTTAACAGACTCGGAAGAATTCTCACCTTAAATTTAGACACAAAATACAAAGCGATACTTGCCTGATAATGCTTGATAAAAGGATTTCTGAATCTGTCGAAAACTTCTTCAGCAAAATCTTTCAATTCATTTTCATCTAAACCTAATGTAGGATTTACTTCATTAAAAATCGTTTCATTTAAAAATTTACCTAAAAATTGATTATCGATAGATTCTTTTACCGTTTCTTTTCCTGATAAAATTGCCAGAGCCAACATCAATGTGTGACCACCATTCAAAATTCTTACTTTTCTCAAACGGTACGGCTGAATATCATCAACAACCAAAATCTGTTCGTCAATTTTATCAAAAGGAATTCTTTCTTTTAAATTTGCTGCATCCTGAATGACAAAAAGTAAGAAAGTTTCAGAAACGACCATCATTTGATCTTCATAATCCAATTGATCTTTATAAGTATCTGAATCATCTTTCGGGTAACCCGGAACAATCCTGTCTACCAACGTGTTATGAAAATAATTATTTTGTTCAATCCATTGCACAAAGTTAGCTTCTAAATTCCATAGCTGGGCATATTTTAAGATAATTTCTTTTAAGGCAAAAGCATTGTCTTCGATCAATTCACAAGGAATAATTCTCAACCCTTTATCTTCCGCTCCATTGAAATATTTGAATCTCTCGTGTAATAAAACTGTTAGTTTCGCAGGAAAATTCTTGTGCGGACCAGCGTAATCATTTTCTGATTCGTCATAAACAATTCCTGTTTCTGTTGTGTTTGAGAAGATAAATTCTAATTCTTCTTCTTTCGCCAACGCTAAGAATTCATCATAATTTGTATAAGGATTGATCGATTTTTGAATCGCAGAAATCACCTGTTTTGTATCAATGATCTCCCCTTTTTTAATCCCTCTCGAGAAAAGCGTATATAAATTATCCTGCTCTTCCAGTTTATGAACCGAACCGCCTGCCGTTGGCTGAACGTTCACGATTCCTCCATTAAATCCTACTTCTTTATTTAATTTATCAATCACATAATCTGTGAATCCTCTCATAAAATTCCCACCTCCAAACTGTACAATTTTGATTGGAAGTTTTTCCTGAGAACCATGTAATTCACGATTTAATTTTTGTTTTGTCTGATTTTCCATCTTTTTTTAACTCGATGATTTTGTTTGTTTTTAACGCAAAGGGCGCAAAGATTTTTTGACTACTAACTGTTTTTAAGTTCGCAAAGGCGTTTCACTCAGCTAAGACCGCTATAAAATCTTTGGATCTATTTTTCGTTTAATCAAACCTTCAAGGTTTTTGAAACCTTGAAGGTTTAGACTAGATATATTTATTTACTTATCACTTTATATTTTGGAACCAATGATTTCATCACTACCCATGCAATTAAATAGGCTACTGCGCAGATTGAAAAAATAATCATGTATCCTTTATCAATTCCGTCTGAAACTACTGCTCCGGACTTTTTTAACTGCTCAAAGAAACCATCCGGTAAACGATCGTTGATGTATTGAGGGTATTTTTCCAACAAAGGAACTCCGTCAACAGTTGACCAAGCTTTGTGAGCATGATCGAATAATACTCCTGAAGATTTATTAATGATAAATGAACCAATTCCTCCTGCCATTCCGCCAATTCCTGTGATGGTTGCAATTGCTTTTTTCGGAAACATATCGCCAACTGTCGAGAAAATATTTGCTGACCAAGCCTGATGTGCAGCTCCTGCAACACCGATAATTAAAACAGGAATCCAATATGTTGCAGTCCCTAATGGTTGTGCTAAAAGTGCTAACAAAGGGAAAAATGCGAAAATTAACATCGCTTTCATTCTTCCTGTGTAAGCGTTCATTCCTTTCTTTTCAACAAAATATTTTGGAAGCCAACCTCCTATGATCGACAATAAAGTGATCATATAAAGAACGAATAATGGCAATGCACTTTGTGTAGAATCCATCCCGTACACTGAACTTAAATAAGCCGGTGTCCAGAATAAAAAGAACCACCAAACACCGTCTGTCATGAACTTTCCAAAAGCAAAAGCCCAAGTCTGTCTGTAGCTGAAACATTCTTTGAATGTAAATACTTTTTCCGGAACAGAAGTGTCTTCATTGGGAAGATCGTCCTGATCCTGATTAATATAGGTTAATTCATGTTCGTTAACTCTCTTGTGTAAATGCGGTTTTTTGTAAACAAATACCCAAAGTCCCATCCATACAAATCCTAAAGCACCAATAATGATAAATGCCCATTCCCAACCCATTGATTTTGCAATAAAAGGGATAGTAAGTGGTGCTGCCAAAGCTCCAACCGTTGCTCCTGCATTCCAGATACTTGTAGAAAATGCTCTGTCTTTTTTAGGGAAATATTCCGCCGTAGTTTTAATCGCTGCCGGGAAATTTCCTGCTTCACCAATTGCCAATACGAAGCGTGCAAAAACAAATAACGTAACACTTGTACTGATGATTGCAGAAGTATTAGAAACCGTACCGATTAATTCTTTCGAACCATGAAAACCAGCCAACCAGTTTCCTGTAAGAATTCCTGAAGTTGCAATTCCACAAAATGCATGTAAAACTGCACCGATAGACCAAACACCAATTGCCCAAAGGAAACCTTTTTTGGTATCCATAAAGTCCACAAACTTTCCAGCGAAAAGCATTCCTACTGCATAAAATATAGAAAATAATGCAGTGATGTTTCCGTAATCATTGTTATTCCAGTGAAATTCGGGTGCGATAAAATCTTTCCACGTTAATGACAACACCTGACGATCCAGATAATTGATCGTGGTAGCGAGAAATAACAGAAGACATATCGTCCATCTGTAGGTAGTCGGCTTAAGAGATTTAACTGAACTCATATTAATATTCAGAATTTAGTTATTGTTTAAAGTCTGAATAATTTCCAGTACTTTTTTTGTTTCGTTTTCTATGGTTGTATAGTCTTTAGCAAGCATCAATTCTTTGCTTACCAATTTGCTTCCCATTCCTACTGCTGAAACACCAGCTTTGAACCAGCTTTCGATGCTTTCTTTTGTGGTGTCAACACAACCGGTCGGCATGAATTTCAGATTTGGGAAAATATCTTTGATCGCACTCATAAATCCGGTTCCTAAAGAATTTCCAGGAAATAATTTAATGAAAGTTACTCCTGAATTTTCAGCTTCGATAATTTCTGTAGGAGTCATACAACCCGGACTGTACAGTAAGTCTTTTGGAATTAAAAATTCTGCAACTTCCGCTACAAAACCCGGACTGATAAAGAAGTCTGCACCCGCTTTGTAATATGCTTCTGCTTGTTGTAGATTCTTAATTGTTCCGATTCCTAAAAGCATTTCCGGCATTTCCGCATTACGGATTTCTACCATTTTTGTGAAATTGCTTAATGCAGCTTCACCTCGGCTTGTATATTCTACCGCACGAATTCCGGCTTTGTAAAGTGCTCTCAATATCTCTAAAGTTACTGTTTCATCAGCATTATAATACAGAGGTAAAACTCCTTGGCTGATGATCGTATTTGTAACTGATTGAATTTTTGTCATTTTGCTTAATTATCTTGTTTAAAAATAATTTTTGATGGGATTAAATCCATCCTTTAGTATGCTGTACTTGCAAGATTTTTTATCTTAATCTTTTGTTTTTAACGCAAAGGACTCAAAGATTTATTTTTAAATCTTGATGTATATTTTTAAGTTCGCAAAGGCGTTTCACTTAACCAAGTCCGCAATGTTCTGGTTTTAATTATCTTTTGATGCGTCCACCGGAATCTCCATTCATGACTTCCAGAATATCTTCTGCGCTGCTGTAATTAATGTCACCTAAAATGGTGTGTTTTATCGCGCAGGCTGCATTGGCAAATTTCAATGCTTTTTCATCATCAAAATTGATTAAACCATAAATCAAACCTGCTGCAAAAGCATCACCCGTTCCGATTCTGTCGACTACAGGGTTGACTTCGAGCAATTCAGTTTCAAAATAATTCCCATCGACCAAAGCTCTTCCTTGCGTCTGTTGTGAACTTGCCGTAACTCCGATTCTTATCTTATCGAAAATCTTATGAATAGAAGGGATTTGTTGTTTTAATTCTTTACAGGCTTCAATGAAACCTTCTTTATCTGATGAAAACTGAGTTCCGAGAATTTCATTAATTTCATTCACTCCACCGATGAAAATCGTTGAGTATGAAACCAATTCTTTCAAAACATCATTTCCATTTTTACCATATTTCCAAAGGTTTGAGCGGTAAGCCGGGTCTGATGTAACTTCAATTCCTAATTCACGGGCTGTTTGTAAACCTTCTTTTAAACTTTCATAAGCCGATTCGGAAATTCCGGGGCTGATGCCTGTCCAGTGGAAATATTTACAGCCTTCAAGCGCTTTTTTCCAGTCAATTTGTTCAGGTTTAATGTTTGCGAAAGAACCGTTCAATCTGTTGTAAGCAATTCTGCTTGCACGAACTGATGATCCTACTTCTAAAAAGTATAATCCCAAAGGATGTTCATTTTTAGAAATAAAATGGGTATCAATTCCGAAGCTTTTTACAAAAGAAAGCGCTGACTCCCCTACAAAATCATCTGAAACACTACTGATATGTCTTACGTCACAACCCATTGTTGCCAATGAAGATGCTACATTAAGCTCTGTTCCGCCAAAAAAGAATTCCATTTCGTGGCTTTGCTTCATCGTTCTGTTTCCGGGTGGCGAAAGTCGCATGATGACTTCTCCGAATGTGACTATTTTATTGCTCATTTTTTTACAAATGTTCTTAATTTATTGAATATCTGTTTTTTAAACGCAAAGTGCGCAAAGATTTTTTTGACTACTAACTTTTTTTAAGTTCGCAAAGGCGTTTCACTTAACTAAGACCTCAAAGACTTTTTTAATAGAAAAATTACAGATATCTCTTTTTGATTTAAATTATTAAGATTTTATTTATCTCTCGCAGATCTAGCAAATTTCGCAGATGATTATTTAAAAAAGATCTGCATAATCTGCTAGATCTGAGAGAGTTTTTAATTCAATTAAAAATCAAAATAATTTTTAGCATTATGATAACAAATATCTGAAATTGTTTTACCAATCAGTTCGATATCATCCGGTAATTCACCGTTTTTCATTTCTTCTCCGAAAAGATTACACAATACTCTTCTGAAGTATTCGTGTCTCGGGTAAGAAAGGAAACTTCTGGAATCCGTCAACATTCCAACGAAACAGCTGATCAATCCCATATTTGAAAGGGCGTTCATCTGCTTGATCATTCCGTCTTTCTGATCCAGGAACCACCATCCTGAACCGAACTGTACTTTTCCTTTGATACTGCCGTCATTGAAATTCCCGATCATTGTCGCGAAAATCTCGTTATCGGCAGGATTTAAATTATATAAAATGGTTTTCGTTAATTTATCTTTACCGTCTAAAGTGTTCAATAATTTAGACAAAGTTTCAGCCTGAACGAAGTCACCGATAGAATCCCAACCCGTATCAGGACCTAGAATTCTGTGCATTCTTTCGTTATTATTTCTCAATGCTCCCAAATGGAACTGCTGAACCCATCCAAATTTGTGATAAGCCTCGCCTAAGAATAATAAAATGGCTGTTTTGAACTGATTCACCTGCTTTTCAGCGATCACTTTTCCTGATAATTTATCTGTGAAAATTGTGCTTACTTCAGCTTCTGAAGCTTCTTCGAAAGAAATATTATTCAATCCGTGGTCGCACAATCTGCATCCGTTTTCGTGGAAATATTCAATTCTTTTAATTAAAGCATCGCACAATGTTTGGTAAGAATTAATTTCAATTCCGGCAGACTCGCCTAATTTTGAAATATAATCTGCAAAGTTGTGGTTTTCAATTAAAATTGCTTTATCAGGACGGAAAGCGGTACTTACTTTAATATCAAAATCGCTTTTCGCCAAATCCTGATGGTAATTTAAAATGTCTGTAGGGTCTTCCGTTGTACACAGAGATTCTACATTCATCATTTTTAATAAACCTCTTGTCGATTTTTCAGGCGTCTGAAGTTGGGAGGTAATGTTTTCGTAAATTTCTGATGCATTATCTGCATTTAACAATTCATCAATACCGAAGTAACGCTTCAATTCTAAATGAGTCCAGTGATACAAAGGATTTCTCAATGTATAAGGAACCGTTTTTGCCCAAGCCTCAAATTTTTCTTTATCTGAAGAATCTCCGGTGATGAATTTTTCATTCACCCCCATTGTACGCATCGCTCTCCATTTGTAATGGTCGCCAGCAATCCAGACCTTTGAAATATTTTCGAAAACAGTGTCTTCTGCAATATCTTTAGGAATCAAGTGATTATGATAATCAATGATCGGTTGCTTTTCTGCATACTTGAAGTATAATTCTTCAGCGTATTTATTTTGTAATAAAAAATTATCTGTAATAAAAGGTTTCATTCTAATCTAATTCTGTTGTTACTCATTAGCCGGTTTCCCGATAGTCGCCAAAATTCCGCCATCAACGTAAATAATTTGTCCGTTGATGAATCTGCTTGCGTCCGAAGCAAGGAAAATAGCCGTTCCAGCAAGGTCTTCAGGGTTTCCCCATCTTCCGTCCGGAGTTCTGCTAATGATAAAATCGTTGAAAGGATGTCCATCCACTCTGATCGGTTCTGTCTGAGAAGTCGCAAAATATCCGGGACCGATTCCGTTCACCTGAATATTGTGTTTTGCCCATTCTGTCGCGAGATTTTTGGTAAGCATTTTAAGACCGCCTTTTGCAGAAGCATAAGCGACTACATTGTCGCGACCCAACACACTCATCATCGAGCAGATGTTGATGATCTTTCCGGATTTTCTTTTAATCATATGTTTGCCGATTAATTTCGACATGATGAAAGGTCCTGTAAGATCTACATCGATTACTTTTCTAAAGTCTTCCACTTCCATCTCAATTGCGGGAACACGTTTGATGATTCCTGCGTTATTGACAAGGATGTCTATTTTTCCATGGGTAGCTTCCATTAAAGCTACTTTCTGAGCGGCTTCAAGTTCATCCGTTACATCAAAAAGATAGCCTGTTGCTTTATATCCTTTTCCGTGATAATAGTCTAAAGCAGCATCTAATTTTGATGGCGTTGTACTTGTGATCGCCAATTCAGCACCTGCAGCGGCAAGACCTTCAGCCATTGCCATTCCTAATCCGTGAGTACCGCCAGTTACAACGGCTACTTTACCGGATAAATCAAATAAATTCATTAGAAAAATTACTTTAGTTCGTTAGTTTTGATACCGTCCATATCGCCGTAGTCCATATTTTCCCCGGCCATACCCCAGATAAAAGTATAATTTGAAGTTCCTACACCTGAGTGGATAGACCATTCCGGAGATAAAACAGCTTCACGGTTTTGCATAAAAATATGACGCGTTTCCTGAGGCTGTCCCAAGAAATGACTGATTGTCTGACCTTCTTCCAAATCAAAATAGAAATAAGCTTCCATTCTTCTTGTGTGGGTATGTGAAGGCATTGTATTCCAAACACTTCCTGGGTGAAGTTCCGTCATTCCCATTTGTAATTGACAAGTTTCAAGAACAGAATTTACAATCAGTTTGTTGATCGTACGCTTGTTAGCATATTTTTCCTCACCTAATTCTACAATTTCGGCTTCGTTTTTCGTGATCTTTTTTGTCGAATAAGCATGATGCGCCGGCGCTGAATTAATGTAAAAATAAGGTTGTGCATCACCTGATTTTTCAAAAAATACTTCTTTTGCACCTTTACCAATATATAAAGCTTCCTTGTTGGCAAGCTCATATACTTCACCGTCTACCGTTACTTTTCCGGCACCGCCTACGTTGATGATTCCTAGCTCTCTCCTATCAAGGAAATGTTGAGCTTTTAAATCGTCTGTCGGTTCCAGTTTCAAAGCTTTTGTTGAAGGCATTACACCTCCTACAATCAGCCTGTCGTACATGGTATAGACTAATTTTATCTTATCTTCATTAAATAAATCATTGATTAGAAACTCCCTCCTAAAATCTTCAGTGGTATACTTTTTTGCATCTTCTGGATGGTGGGCGTAACGAAATTCTGATTGTGTCATACTACTTGATTTTTATACTTTTTCTTTTGCGGTTTTCTCAAACCTGTTAAACTTTGCGTAATCGATTGCATAAAATTACACTAAAATTTGATAGAATTACTGTTGGGATAAATATATAATTATTCTTTAATTAGTTAACAAAAAATTAATTTTAATTTACAAATACCTGAAAAACAGATTAATAATTTTTAAATTTCAAAAAAAACAAAGAATATTTTATGGAATTTCAAGGTTAAAAATTAACCAAAAGTTAATCCTAACCTTTAATTTTAAATAAAATCATGCCAAAATAAAGCAGCAAAACCAGAGTTATAAAATCGTTAATAATAACTTAATTTCTCTATACATATGATGTGTATTAAGTTTAATCTTTAGTATTAAAGAAAAACGGTTAAAAATATTAACCTAAAAAGATGACAAAAATCAGGAAAACAGTTGAAATTTTGAGTTTGAGTATCAATTTTGGGAATTTTTAAGACAAAAAAACAGGCTTTTTTTAAGTAAATTTTAAGTTTTTGATTATTAAACAGCAAAAAAATTCATGTATTTTAAAAATATTTCAATATTATTTAATTTAATAATAAATATTTAATTATCAACCAATTAAAACAAACTAACGAACAAATATTCTGTTAAATTTAACAACTTAAACAATCAAATTAATGAAAAAATAATATTTTTTTCTTTGCGTAATGGAAAATAATATTAGTTTAGGAGCCAAGATATTTTATAACGAAAAATTACGCAATCGATTGCACTTGAATAAAGCGTACAATTTTTAAAAATATTAATCACTAAAAAGAATAGAATACTTACTAAATCCACAAAACAAAAGCAACAAAGCTTGAAAAAAAACTTTCAACCAAAGAATTAAAACTATAAGGATACAATAATGGATAAAAGAGTACAATCAGTAAAGTGGTTATATTTAACTGTCTTTCTTCTTCCTGTCCTTGCAATGGCTCAAGAAAAAGAAACGAAAGCAGAAAAAGAAACTAAAATCGACGAAGTGGTTTTGGTAGGATATTCCAGAGTTTCTAAAAAAGACGTTACCAACGCTGTTGGTTCTGTAAAAGCCGAAGCTGTAAAGGACATGCCTGTGAACAGCGCTGCGGAAGCCATCCAGGGTAGAATTGCCGGTGTACAGATTACTGCAAGTGAGGGCTCGCCCGGTGCAGAAGTTGAAATTAAAGTAAGAGGTGGTACTTCTATTACACAAAGTAACGCACCCTTATATATCGTAGACGGAATTCAAATGGATAATGCACTATCTATCATTTCGCCGAAAGAAATTGAATCAGTTGAAGTATTAAAAGACGCCGCTTCCACTTCTATCTACGGATCCAGAGGTGCAAACGGGGTTGTGATAATTACAACAAAAGGAGGACGCAAAAAAGCGGTTACAACGATTAACTACAGCGGTTACACAGGGGTTAGAAAAATCACGAATACAATTCCGGTTTTAGATCCTTATGAATTTGTAATGTATCAGTATGAACTTTACAATAAAAACGGTGTAGCTGAAGACATTACAGCCTTTAATACAAGATATGGAACCTATGATCAACTTGCGACCAAATATCAGAATATTAAAGAAAGAGATTGGCAAAATGAACTTTTCGGTCAAGAAGCTTTTAATTTTACGCATAATTTAAGCTTAACAGGAGGATCTGATAAATCTGCATTTTCATTAACATTAAATCATGTTGAAGAGGACGGAATCATGCTAAATTCTGGTTTCAGAAGAAGTATGGCCAACTTTAAATATGATTATGATATTTCTAAGAAATTAAAAGTTGGATTCAATGCAAGATACAGCCGACAGTTGATTTCCGGAGCAGGAACGTCTGCTACAGGTTCTCAGAGTACCAACAGACTGAGAAATGCGGTAAGATATCAGCCATTCGAAGGAGGAAGTAATGTTCCTGTGGATGATTTTGATCCTAACTACGCAACAAACACCAATTTGGTTAATCCTTTGTTGTTGAACGACAATGAAATAAAGGACGCAAGAACCAATGACTTATTATTAAATGCTTATTTAAACTATAATATTACGAAAGACTTAACTTTCAGAAGTGTTGTAGGTTATGTACAGAAAGATAATTTTGTGAATCAGTTTTGGGGAACTATTACAAGTGATGCCAGAGCCAATAACAATCAGCCAATTGTACAATTAACAAGAAACCAAACCAGAAGAATTACCAATACGAATACTTTAAATTATACAAAGAAATTCGGAAATCATAAACTTGATTTATTATTGGGTCAGGAAACAGTACAGACCGATGGTGAAGTATCCAGTACTTACACAAAATGGCTTCCTGTTTCTATTCTTCCTAACGAGGCATTTGCTAATATTCAGGCTGCAAGTCCGCCATCAGGAATGATTCAGGATGCGCCAAGAACGAGCGCATTACCACCAGACAGATTAGCTTCTTTCTTTGGTAGAGTCAATTATATTTATGATAACAAGTATATCATAACAGCTTCCGTAAGATCAGATGCTTCTAATATTTTTGGTGCTGAAAACAGATGGGGAACATTTCCTGCGGTTTCAGTAGCATGGAAAATGAAAGAAGAAAAATTCCTTAAAAACAAAGAATGGCTGGATGAACTTAAACTTCGTTTTGGATATGGTTTAGCCGGAAACAACAGAATTACCCCTTATTTATACAATACATTCTTTACTACATCTACAGATTTCGGATATACATTCGGAAGCGGTGTAACGCCGGGAGCAAGTACAGGATCTATTTTAGCGAATCCTAATATCAAATGGGAAGCTACAGTTTCTAAAAACTTAGGGATTGATTTCGGATTTTTCAACGGAAGATTGTACGGTAGTGTAGACGGATATATTACAGATACAAAAGACCTTTTGCTTTTAGCTAAAATTCCACAGACTTCAGGTTATGAGTCTCAATTCCAAAATTCAGGGAAAACTCAGAATAAAGGAGTTGAAGTTTCATTAGGAGGTATTATCGTAAATAAAGAAAACTTCACTTGGAAAACTGATTTTAATATCTCTGCCAACAGAAATATGATTAAAAGTTTAGGTGCTGGTAACGGGCCAAACAGTACTCAATATCTTGTACCTTCAGGATGGGTAAATAATTTATTTGATTTTGTTGCTAAAGTTGGAAATCCTGTAGGAACTTACTACGGTTACGTTACAGAAGGCAGATACGAGATCAGTGATTTTGATTATAATACAGCAACACAAGCCTATACATTAAAGGCTGGAGTTGCTAGCAGCAGTGCCGTGGCTAATGGTTCAAAACCAATCCAGCCGGGAGATCTAAAATTAAGGGATCTTAACGGTGACGGACAGATCACAGCAGCTGACCAGACAGAATTAGGAAGCGCTCAGCCGAAATTTTTCGGAGGTTTCAGTCAGACTTTCAGATACAGAAATTGGGATATGAGTTTATTCTTTAATTTCTCTGTTGGAAATAAAGTATATAATGCTAATAAAGTAGAGTTTACCACTCAATATTTATACAGAGACAACAACATGTCAGCAGAGGTTGCAGACAGATGGAGATGGTTCGACAATAACGGTGTTAAAGTTAACGACCCTACTGCCCTAGCCGCTTTGAATGCCAATACAACAATGTGGACACCACCACAGGGAAGTTACATTTTACATTCTTATGCCATTGAAGATGGATCTTTCTTAAGATTAAACAATGTAACGATAGGATACAGCTTACCAAAAAATTCATTAGAAAGCCTTGGTATCAAGAATTTCAGATTGTATGCTACGGTTAATAACCTATTTACCATTACAGGTTACAAAGGTTACGATCCTGAAGCGAGTACAAGAAAAAATCCTTTAACTCCAGGTGTAGACTACGCTGCCTATCCTAGAAGCAGATTTATTTTAACAGGTGTTGATATAACCTTTTAATTAAAACTTAAACATGAAAAAGACAATAATTATTTTAAGTTGCATCCTTTCCTTAACTACGCTGACTTCATGTAATGATTATCTGGAAGCAGAAAATTATTCAAGTGTAGCAGAAGCGCAACAGTTCGACAGTACATCAGATACATTTTCCGCATTGGTAGGGGTTTACAGCCAATTGGCAGGTGACGACGGATATGGACAAAGATTAGCATTAATCTATCCTCACTCAAGTGACGATTTCAGAACTTCAGGAGATTACAACTGTAATGACAGAAGAGGAATTGCAACATTCGGATCTTGTCCTACCAATACAGAACTTAATAAACCATTCTTAAAATTATATTCAGGAATAGAAAGAGCGAATCTTTGTATTAAAAACATTCCGCTTTCTCCGGTTTACAAAACAGGTTCTGATGCCGATAAAAAATTAATGGATCGCTATCTTGGTGAAGCATTAACCTTAAGAGCTCAATTTTATTATGAATTGATCAGAAACTGGGGAGACGTACCATTTCAGGATAAGCCTTCAGCAGATATGGCAGATCTTTATCTTCCAAAAACAGATAGAGATATCATCTACGAAAGAATGATTGCAGACCTTGCACAGGCTTCAGCATTAGTTCCATGGAGATCAGAAGGAAGCACAACCAACGCAAGAATTTCCAAAGGTTTTGTAAAAGGTCTTAGAGCAAGAATTGCAATGGCAAGAGCAGGATATTCTTTAAGAAGAAGTCCGCAGGTAATGGCGCAGGGATCTAATCCTCAAACTTATTATCAGATTGCTTTAGACGAGTGTAAAGATATTATGAATCACGCTGGAGAACATAGCTTAAATCCTAGCTATGAATCTGTTTTCAAAGCCTTACACACCAATTCTCAAGATACTACAAACGAAATTATTTTCTGCGTGGGAGCTTTTGGAGGTAATGCAAGAACAGACAGTAAAATTGGATATTACAACGGTTTAAAACATGATGACAACTCCAACTGGAAAGGCGGTGGCGGTATCAATGCCCTTCCAACTTACTTCTATGAGTTTACTAAATATGACTTAAGAAGAGACATGAACGTTGGAATTTTCAAAGTAAACAATACCAACCAAGCAGAATTAGTTACTGCGATTTCTTTCACAGATTCAAAATACAGAAAATCTTGGACGAATATCACAGGACCTTCTCAAAACCTTGCGGTAGACTGGCCTTTACTACGTTTTTCAGATGTATTATTGATGTTTGCTGAGGCTGATAATGAAATTCACGGAGCGCCTTCTGCTGATGCAATCAATGCTGTAAAAGCAGTAAGAAACAGAGCATACACAGGAAACTTAGCTCAGGTAGGAACAATCCCGACTGATAAAACAGGATTCTTCAACTATGTTGTACAGGAAAGATTATTAGAATTGGGTTCTGAAGGAATCAGAAAATATGATTTGATCCGTTGGAATTTATTAGCTTCTAAAATCACGGAAACAAGACAAAAACTGACAGCTTTCGCAAACGGAACTGGCCAATATGCAAACGTTCCGCTAAACCTTTACTTTAAAAAATCGGTTTACGATCCTACAAAATCGGCACAGCAAAATATCAACGACATCGATATTTATTACACTGGCGGAGACAAATCTCAGGTATTTTATATGGCTTCACAAGACGCAACGCCTACAGGTTATACAAAAATTGCATGGAGAGCAGCGGTTTTACCAACTTACATCAGTGATCCGGTAAAAGGTTTTGCTCAGTATTTCCAGCCAAATAAGAGAGAATTATTGCCAATTTATAGCGATATCATCCAGTCTAACTACAATCTTACCCAAGATTACGGCTACTAGGAGATTAAAAATACATTCATATCAAGTTAGATACAGACTTACTCCGTAACAAGAGCTAAGTCTGTATTTTTAAAAAAATCCAAAATCAAATTCAATGAAAGCTTCCACTTTTCATAAAAATTTTATTCTGTTTTCTGTTTTTTCTGTATTAATTTTAAGCCTTCTTTCTTTCAAAACTAATGATAAAACAATCGTGGTTTCGAAAGACGGAAAAGGCAACTTCACCACAATACAACAAGCCGTTGACGCAGTTGAAAACGGAATTTCAACAAGAACAAAAATTTTAATTAAAGCTGGAGTTTACAAAGAAAAAATTACCGTTCCCGATACAAAAGGAGCAATTTTGATGGAAGGAGAAAATCCAGAAAACACCATCATCACTTACGATGATTTTGCTTCAAAAAAGAATTCGGAAGGTAAAGACATTGGAACAACGGGCTCTTCAACGATTTTTATTTATTCAAATGATTTTACAGCAAAAAATATTTCGTTTGAAAACAGTTCAGGAAGAGTTGGGCAAGCCGTTGCCGTTTTGACTTCAGGCGACCGGATTATTTTTGAAAACTGTAAATTCTTAGGAAACCAAGACACTTTATATTTAAAAGGAGCTCAGGATTTACAGGACAAAACAAAACCATCAAGAAATTATTTTAAAAACTGCTATATCGAAGGTACAACCGACTATATTTTCGGAGCCGGAACAGCCGTTTTTGAAAACTGTACAATTTACTCCAAAGAAACGGCAAGTTACGTCACGGCCGCTTCTACTCCGCAGGAAAACGAGTTTGGATTTGTTTTTATTAAATCTAAAATTATCGGAAATGCTAAAGAAAATTCAGTCTATTTAGGAAGACCTTGGAGACCTTTTGCTAAAACAGTTTATGTCGATTGTGAAATCAATTCAACCATAAAACCTGAAGGATGGCATAATTGGAGCAAACCCGACGCAGAAAAAACAACTTTCTATGCAGAATCTAATTCAAAAGGAATGGGAGCCAATATTTCAAAAAGAGTTTCCTGGTCACATCAATTAACCAAAGAAGAAAGGAAAAAGTACACCACAGAAAATATTCTTAAAGGAAAAGACAACTGGAACACGAAAAAAAGTTTAAAATAATTTAAACCTCATCATCAAAAACACCAAAGAATTTTCAATTATGAAAAAACACTTCACAAAACTATTCACATTAGGAATTTTATGCGGTATTTCTACGCTGACTAATGCTCAAAATGTGTTAAGTTTTCCTGGTGCAGAAGGTTTCGGAAGATACACAACCGGTGGGCGTGGCGGAAAAGTTTATTTTGTAACGAAATTGACAGATGACGGTTCAGAAGGGACTTTGAGATACGCTTTAGACCAAAAAGGTTCGAGATATATTGCTTTTAAAACAAGTGGAACGATTTATTTAGAATCTCCATTAAAAATAAAAGAAGGCGACGTTACCATTGCCGGACAAACCGCTCCCGGAGACGGAATTACCATTGCCAATTACGAAACTTTCGTTGGCGCAGACAATGTGGTTATACGTTACATGCGTTTCAGAATGGGTGATCAGAAAAACTATGAAGGTGATGCTTTGGGCGCAAGATTCATCAAAAATCTGATCGTTGATCATTGCTCGATGAGCTGGTCAACGGACGAGACGGTTTCCATTTATGTCAACGAAAATACTACGCTTCAATGGTGCGTAATTGCCGAAAGTCTGAGAAATTCTGCTCACCAAAAAGGTGCTCACGGCTATGGCGGAATTGCAGGTGGAAAATTTGCCTCTTTTCATCATAATATTTACGCTCATCATGACAGCAGAAATCCGAGATTGGGAGAATATGCGGGAAGTAAATTTGCACTGACCGATCTTACCGATTTTAGAAATAATGTCATTTACAATTGGGGACACAACAACGTTTACGGCGGTGAAGGAATGAACGTCAATATTGTTAATAATTACTACAAACCCGGTCCTGCAACAATGACAAAACAACGAATTGTTGCTATCGATAAAAACGAAAAACCCGAGACAGAAGTTTACAATATTTGGGGGGAATATTACATCAACGGAAATGTTGTTGAAGGGAATCCTGAAGTTACACAAGACAATTGGACGGAAGGTGTTTTCAGTCAGATGAAATCCTCTTATAATTTGACGGATAAAGATAAAAACTCCATAAAAATCAATCAGCCACACGATATTCAGAATAATGTAAAAACACAGTCTGCAAAAGAAGCTTATGAGAAGATTTTACAGATCGGTGGAGCAAGTTTGGTGAGAGATGCAGTGGATTTACATGTTTTGAAAGATGTAAAAAATGGAAGTTTCACTTACAAAGGCTCAAAAGGAAGCACCAACGGAATCATCGATTCTCAAAAAGATGTCGGCGGATTCCCAGACCTGAAACAAGGGAAGCCTCTACTCGATTCAGACAACGACGGAATGCCCGATGAATGGGAAATTAAAAATAAATTAAATCCAAGAGTAGCCAACGCAAACGGAAGAGATTTAGATAAAAACTACGATAATATTGAAGTCTATTTTAATGATATTGTTAAAAAAATAACCGAAAGACAATTCTAATAACCATGAAAACTCTTTGTTAAATCCGGTAAAAAAATAATCAACTTTAAAGTTTAAAATCATGAATTTCATTAATAATAAGATAAAAGCATACGCACTCGCAATTTTAGGTTCAGGAATGTTCCTTGCATGCGCTCAAACTAAATCTGTAGCATCAAGACCTGCAACAGAAAATTCAAAATCAGGAAAAACAGTTCCAACCAATTTGAAATGGTCTGAAAGAATGCTGCTTTCCGAAATGAACCGTTTCCCGGAATCATGGATGCTCGATTTCAGTAAAAGCCCCAAATGGACTTATCCATCAGCAATTGTTTTAGACGGAGCAGAACAGGTTTATGCAAAAACCGGCAAAAAAGAATATTACGACTACATCAGCAGTTTTGGAGAAAAACTTGTCAAAGAAGACGGAAGCATCCTTACCTACGAATTAGATAAATACAATATCGACCTTCTAAACAGCGGAAATGTACTTCTTTATCTTTACGAAAAAGAGAAAAAAGAAAAGTATTTAAAAGCCTTGAAAATGCTTCGTTATCAGATTGATGGGCAACCAAGAACATCGGAAGGTGGTTTCTGGCACAAAAAGATCTATCCAAGTCAAATGTGGCTGGATGGTTTATACATGGGACAACCATTTTATGCTCACTACACCAAAGATTTTGCAAAAGGTGCAGAAGCAACAAAAGCTTATGATGATGTTGTTTTGCAATTTGATTTAATTCAAAAACATTTGGTAGACAAAAAAACAGGCTTACTGTATCACGCTTGGGACGAAAGTAAAGAACAGGCTTGGGCAAACAAGGAAACCGGAGTTTCTCCAAATTTCTGGGGAAGAGCAATGGGTTGGTACGGAATGGCAATGGTTGACGTCTTAGATTATTTACCGAAAGACCATCCGGGAAGAGCAAAATTAATTTCTTACTTAAAATCTTACACCGACGCCATAATAAAAGTTCAGGATAAAAATAACGGACTTTGGTATCAAGTATTGGATAAAGCAGGTGAAAAAGGAAACTACACAGAAGCTACCGCATCATCAATGTTTGTCTACACAATAATTAAATCAGTCAACAACGGTTATCTTCCAAAGTCTTATAAAGCTGCTGCCAAAAAAGGCTACGACGGAATCATCAAAAATCTTATTTCAGTAGACGAAAACGGTGTAGTTAATTTAAATAAATGTTGTGCAGTCGCAGGTTTAGGCGGAAAACCTTACAGAGACGGTTCTTATGAATATTATGTAAATGAAGAAATTCGTTCCAACGATGCAAAAGGAACAGGACCATTTATTTTGGCGAGTATAGAATTTGAAAAATAAATTATTACAGAGCTGTCATTCAGAACGAAGCGAAAGCGTAGTGAAGAATCTATAAATACATAATAGATTTCTCCTTCGTCGAAAATGACAACAACATTCAACCTTTGCTGAGTCAAACGCTTTTGCAAACGAAAAATATACAGCAAGCCATTAAAAAATCTTTGCGCACTTTGCGTTAAAAAGAAGCCAGACTAAAACTCTGATTTATGAAGACGAAAAACATTTTAAATATACTTTCAATCACAGTTTTTTCTATTGCATCAAATTATTTGAATGCTCAGGAAAAAAACTATGTTTCCGAAGTCTGGACAGCAGATCAGGGGAAAAACTTTAGAAATCCTGTTTTGTATGCAGATTATTCCGATCCAGACGCAATCCGAGTCGGTGACGATTATTATATGACCGCTTCAAGTTTTAATGAAGCGCCGGGCTTACCCATTCTTCATTCAAAAGATATGGTGAACTGGAAATTAGTGAATTACGCACTTCCTGACGTTCTTCCAAATGAACATTTTTCTACGCCGAAAAGAGGCGACGGAGTTTGGGCGCCAAGTATCAGATTTCATAAAGGTGAATTCTATATTTATTGGGGTGATCCTGATTTCGGAATTTATATGATTAAAACCAAAGATCCTCTTGGAGCTTGGGAAAAACCAGTTTTGGTAATGGAAGGAAAAGGCTTAATCGATTCTTGTCCTTTCTGGGATGAAGATGGAAATGCCTATTTGGTTCATGGTTGGGCGGGAAGCCGTGCCGGAGTGAAGAGTATTTTAACGTTAAATAAAATGAATCCTGAGGGAACAAAAGTTCTCGATAAAGGCGTTCATGTTTTCGATGGTCACGATGCACATCCAACCGTTGAAGGTCCGAAAATGTATAAGAGAAACGGCTATTATTACATTTTTGCCCCGGCAGGTGGCGTGGCTACAGGCTGGCAATTGGTATTAAGATCAAAAAATATTTATGGTCCTTATGACGAGAAAGTTGTGCTTGAACAAGGTACCACAAAAATCAACGGACCCCATCAGGGCGCTTGGGTAGATACGCCTTCGGGAGAAGATTGGTTTTACCATTTCCAAGACGTCGACGCAGGTGGGAGAATCGTTCATTTACAACCTATGAAGTGGGAAAAAGACTGGCCAGTTATCGGAATTGATAATAATAAAAACGGAATCGGTGAACCGGTTCTAACCTATAAAAAACCAAATGTCGGACAATCCTACCCCATCGTTACTCCGCCAGAAACAGATGAATTTGATGGTGAAAAATTAGGAATCCAATGGCAATGGAGTGCCAACGAAAATATCGTCTGGTCATCCAAACTTCCCGGACAGAAATTTTTAAGATTATTCTCCATGAAAGTTCCTGAAGGTGAAAAAAATCTATGGAACGTTCCTAATTTATTAACTCAAAAATTTCCAGCGCCAAACTTTGCAGCTTCAACAAAAGTGAAATTAACTCCCGAAGATGCCAAAGAAGGAAAAACAGCAGGACTTTTAGTGATGGGATTAGATCATGAATCAATCGTAATTACCAATAAACCCGACGGATTTTATTTACAATTAAGAAGAGCCGAAAAAGCAGATAAAGGCGGTGAAGAAAAGGTTTTATTTGAAACAAAATTAAAAGGAAACGAAGCTTATTTAAAAGTAAACGTGAACGAGCCAAACGGTTTGTGCCAATTCAGCTACAGCGAAAACGGGAAAAATTTCACAAAAGTAGGTGACGTTTTCCAAGCAAAACCAGGAAAATGGATTGGAGCTAAAGTTGGTTTATACAGCGTAAGCACAACCAAAGCCCCTCGCGGTGGATATGCCGATTTTGATTGGTTTAGAATTACTAAAAATTAATTGTTTCCCGCAGATTACACAGATTTTCACAGATGCTTAAGTAGAATTTAAATTACAATAAAAAACTATGCGCAATTATCTGTGTAAATCTGCGAGATCTGTGGGAGAGAAAAAAACAAACATTAGATTTTCAAATAAATCAATGACAAAAAAAATATACAATATAGTTTCATTTTTATTTGTTGTTTTGCTGTTGTCTGCATGCCAATCACAAGCTCATAGTCAAAAGTCAGTAGCAAAACACAATAAAAAAGTTACTCATATCTACCTCATCGGAGATTCCACAATGGCAGATTATACGGAAAATTACGAACCCGGAAAAGACTATATGAAAGTCCGTTATCCAATTACAGGTTGGGGACAGGTTTTTCAGCCTTTTTTTGTGAAAGACAGTTTAGTTTCTCTAAAACCAGCCATTACAACAGATTCTGTCTCAGTTATTGACAGAGCCCATGGTGGAAGAAGTACAAGAACTTTTTTTCAAGAAGGAAGATGGAGATATGTGTACGAACATTTACAGCCAAATGATTATGTGATCATGCAATTTGGCCACAATGATGGCTCAGAAAAGCATACAGAACGTTATGTAAATATTGAAGGTTATAAAGAATTTTTAAGGTTATTTGTAACTCAAACAAGACAAAAAGGCGGAAACCCCATCATATTAACCCCTGTTGCAAGAAATTATCCTTGGAAAGACGGAAAATTAGAAAATATACATGGAGAATATGCACAGGCTCCGATTGATATCGCCAAAGAAATGAATGTTCCCTACATTGATTTAAACAAATTATCAATGGAATATTTCACAAAAAAAGGGCAGGATTTTACTACAAATCATTATTTCATGAATCTTCCTGAGAATGTGTATGAAGCTTATCCGAAAGGGCAAAAAGACAACACGCATTTTCAACCGGATGGAGCAAAAGCGGTTGCCTCAATTGTTTATCAAGAATTTAAAAAAGTAATTAAAACTCAAAAAAAATAAAATGAAGAAGTCTCTCAAAGTTATTGGTTTAGTAGCAGCAATGATGTTTTCAGGGCAAGTGTATGCTCAGAATCTGGATATTTATAAAAACATTGAGTTTAAAATGCCTCAGGTTACAGAAACTTCTTTTGCAGCCAACACTGTTTCCATCACACAATATGGTGGCGTTGCAGGCGGAAATGTAAAAAATACGGAAGCTTTCAAAAAAGCAATCGAGGATTTAAGTAAAAAAGGAGGCGGAAAATTGGTCGTTCCCCGCGGAATGTGGCTAACAGGTCCAATTGAATTAAAAAGCAACATCAATCTTCATGTAGAAGAGGGCGCTTTCATCGTTTTCAGTAAAGATAAAGCAGATTATCCTTTGGTTGATGTGAGTTTTGAGGGATTAAATACAATCCGTTGTCAATCTCCAATTTCAGCAAGAAACGCGACCAATATTGCGATTACAGGAAAAGGGGTAATCGACGGAAGCGGTGATGCATGGAGAGCCATTAAAAAAAGCAAAGTCGCAGAATCTGAGTGGAAAGAAATCGTAAAATCCGGCGGAATTCTATCTTCTGATGGTAAAAATTGGTATCCTTCGGAAAGCTATAAAAAAGGATTTGAAAGCAGTTCAAGCTTCAATGTTCCTGATAAAATTTCTAAAGAAGAACTCACAACGGTTAAAGATTTTCTTCGTCCCGTGATGGTAAGTCTGGTTGGCTGTGACAAAGTTTTGTTGGATGGGCCGACTTTCCAAAATTCCCCAGCCTGGAATCTTCACCCATTAATGTGTACGAATGTCATTTTAAGAAACCTTACAGTTAGAAATCCTTGGTTTTCTCAAAACGGTGACGGCGTAGATTTAGAATCTTGCAAAAACGTTTTGATCTACGACAATACTTTTGATGTTGGTGACGATGCAATTTGTATTAAATCAGGAAAAAATGAAGACGGAAGAAAAAGAAATATGCCAACTGAAAACGTGATCATTAAAAACAATGTCGTGTACCACGGTCACGGAGGTTTTGTAGTAGGTAGCGAAATGTCTGGTGGCGCGAGAAATATTCACGTTTCCGACTGTACTTTCATCGGAACAGATATTGGTCTTCGTTTCAAAACAACGCGTGGAAGAGGTGGAGTCGTTGAAAATATTTACATCAAAAATATTGATATGATTAATATTCCGACACAGACAATTGGTTTCAATATGTTCTATGAAGGGGCTTCTCCCGTTTTGGAAGACGGACAAAAACAAGAAGGTAACAAAGCTCCTGAAAAAGTGTATCCGGTAACAGAAGAAACTCCGATTTTCAGAAATATTTTCTTTAAAAATATCAATGCCGTTAATTCTTATGAAGCGATCACTTTGTTTGGTTTAGCAGAAATGAACCTTAAAAATATCGTGATTGAAGATTCTCAGTTCGACACAAAAAAAGCTTTAACAATCGTTGACGCAGACGGAATTCAATTAAAAAATGTAAAACTGAAATATTCTGAAGGAACCGGAGCAACCATTTACAACAGTAAAAACATCAACCTTTCAACGGTAAAATTTGAGTCTACAAATAAACCATTAGTTAAGGTTTTAGGAAATAAAACAGGAGCAGTATTGTTGCCCAAAGAAATCATGTCTGATAAAAATTCAATTTCTATCGGAACTGATGTAGCTAAAAATGCAGTTAAATAGTTGGAAAATCACAAAGACGCAAAGGGTTTAATATGTAACCGTTATTAAGACGCAAGGATTTTATCTACGATAAAATTCAATATTTCAAAACTTGCTGAAAATCTTTGATTTTATTGCGCCTTAAAAGCATTATTAAGATTAAAATCTTTGCGTCTTTGTGATTTTCCAACAACTTAAAATAAAAAACAGTATTAAAAAAATTCCACAAGCGAATGATTTTTAACAAACAACTTACTTATATTTCTATTTTTTGGTTAGGAGGCACATTAGTATTCGGTCAAGTTCCACGACCGAATGCTACTCCTTACACCAATGAAGCGACGTATGAAAAATTAAAGAAAAAATATTCTTTTATCACACCTATCGACCGACCAGTTCCGCAAAACATTAGAGTTGATAAAGATGTAGAATATACCAACATCAAAGGGCTTTCGTTAAAAGCTGACATCTATTATCCTCTCGATAAATCGAAACAATATCCGGGAATCGCAATGGTTCACGGCGGTGGCTGGGTTTCTGGAAGTAAGGAAAATGAAAAATTTATGGCAATGGAATTAGCTTCAAAAGGATACGTTGTCATCGCAATCGGATATCGATTGGCTGATGTTGCAAAATATCCTGCCGGAGTTGAAGATATTGAAACGGGTATTCAATGGTTGAAGAAAAATCACTCCAATTATTCTTTAAACAAAAAGAAAATGGTCGTTTTGGGAGAATCGGCAGGAGCGCAGATTGCCACTTTAGTCGGAGTTAAGAAAAAGAATAAATTGCAGGCTATCGTAAACGTAGACGGTGTTGTTTCATTTATTCATGAAGAATCAGGAAAAGAAGGAACTTACGATGCTTATTGGCTTGGCTATCCACAAAAAGAGAATCCGAAAATATGGAAAGAAGCCTCACCGTTGGAATATGTAGATAAAAATACACCTCCTACCCTTTTTATCAATAGTTCGCAACCTCGTTTTCATGCAGGTCGAGATGATATGATGAAAAAATTGAAGAGTTATAATATTCCGACTGAGTTTCATGAAATTAAAGATTCGCCGCATTCATTTTGGTCTGCGGAGCCTTGGTTTACAGAAACATTGAATTTAACGATTGACTTTTTAGATAAAGTTTTGAAATAATTTTAAACGCAAAGATGTACTAATAATTATGTTAAACTTTAAGGAGCAAAGAAGAATCAATAAATTGATTTGATGAAGTTAGTGTCATAGCTTCGCGAAGCAAATTTTATTTGCCTTTGCTCTCTAAAAACTATGAGGTTTTATAAAAAACTTTGCGTTAAAAAAATAATAAAATCAGTTTATGAAAAAATTATTTTTAATTCTATTCATTTCTATTGCTAATTTTCTCTTTGCAGAAAATGATCCATATATCAAAATTACCGTAGCCAAAGACGGAAGCGGAGATTTCACGTCCATTCAAAAAGCGATCAATTCGATAAGAGATTTAGGTCCGGCAGAGGCATTGATTTTTATTAAATCCGGAACTTATAATGAAAAAGTTGTTATTCCATCTTCAAAACATAAAATCACACTAGAAGGTGAAAATAAAGATAATACCATCATTACTAATAATGATTTTTCAGGAAAACTGGATTCATTTAATGAAAAAATGACGACTTTTAATTCCTACACTTTATTGGTGATGGGTGATGATATTAAAATTAGTAATCTGACCATTCAAAACAGTTCTTGTAACGAAGGACAGGCGGTTTCACTTCATGTGGAAGGTGACCGTTTTATCATTAAAAATTCAAAAATTCTGGGTTGTCAGGATACCATTTATTCAGCAACCAATCACAGCAGACAATACTTTGAAAACTGCTATATTGAAGGAACAACTGATTTTATTTTCGGACAGGCAACGGTTGTTTTTAAAGGTTGTACAATTAAAAGTTTAGCCGATTCTTACATTACCGCCGCTGCAACAGAAGCCGACAGACAGTATGGTTTTGTATTTTTTGACTGTACATTAATTGCCAAAGAAGGCATTACAAAAGTATACTTGGGAAGACCGTGGCGACCATATGCAAAAACAGTTTTCATTAATACTGAAATGGGAAAACATATCCTTCCCGAAGGCTGGAATCCATGGAAAGGCGACAAAATGTTTCCTGATAAAGAAAAAACAGCTTTCTATGCCGAATTTGGAAGTAAAGGCGATGGCGGAAATATCATAAACCGAGTAAACTGGTCGCATCAGTTGACAAAAAAAGATTTGAAAAATTATACATTAGAAAAGATTCTTGATGATTGGAATCCGAATAAATAACTGAGATGCTTCGACTTCGCTCAGCATGACAAACCTAATACTAAACGGTTAATTTGTAGAAATGTCATGCTGAGCGGAGTCGAAGCATCTTAAATTAAGTTTAATTAAAAATAAATTTACTTAAAATGAAAAAGCTTACTGCACTATTTTTATTTCTGTCAGTACTGACATTTGCACAAAAACCAACTCTATTCCTCATCGGTGATTCAACGATGGCGAATAAGGAAAATCCTGACAAAAATCCAGAACATGGATGGGGACAGGTCTTACCACAATTTTTCACAACAGGAATTGAAATCCAGAATCATGCGATGAATGGAAGGAGTTCAAAAAGTTTCAGAACGGAAGGAAGGTGGGACAAAGTTGAAAAACAGCTTAAAAAAGGAGATTTTGTCATCATTCAATTCGGACATAATGATCAGAAGTTGAAAGATTCTACAAAATTTACCAATCCTTACACTCAGTATAGAGCGAATTTAGAAAGATATGTGAATGAAACCAGAGCAAAAGGTGCAACGCCAATTTTGATGACTTCTATTGTAAGAAGAGATTTCAACGAAAACGGAGTTTTAATTGATACCCATAAAGAATATCCTTTGGTTGTAAGAATGGTTGCAAACGATATGAAAGTTTCGTTTGTAGATATGCAATTATTGACAGAACAGTTAGAAATTTCTTATGGCCCTGAAAATTCAAAAAAGCTACATTTACATTACAAAGAAGGTGAAGATCCTTATTATCCAAAAGGAAAAGATGATGACACGCATTTGTCAACACTTGGAGCAGAATCTATTGCAAAGTTGGCAGTGAAAAATTTGAAGAGTTTGAAAATAGGATTAGAGAAATATATTAAATAGTTTTTTAATCTCAATAATCAAACAGGCAAGTGTGTCATTCAGAACGAAGCGAAAGCGTAGTGAAGAATCTATATAAATGTATAATAGATTTCTCCTTCGTCGAAATGACAGAGTGGATGTAAATAATTTACTTTAAAAATAAAAAACATACAAAAAATGAAATTCAAAAAAGAGCCTTTCTTTGACGGTAATTCCGAATGGGAAGATTTAGGAGGTGGAGTATCAAGACAATTTGTTGGATACAATTCACAAGTAATGATGGTGATTGTAAAATTTGAAAAAGATGCGATTGGAGCTTTGCATCAGCATTTTCATTCTCAGATCACGTATGTCGCTTCAGGGAAGTTTGAAGTGACGGTTAATGATGAAATAAAAGTTTTACAAAAAGGTGACGGATTTTTCGCTCAGCCTAATATTTTTCATGGCGTAAAATGTCTGGAAGAAGGACAGTTGATTGATGCTTTTACACCTTTTAGAGAGGATTTTCTTAAAGATTAATTTGAAAAAAAACAAACCTCATAGGTTTTAGAAACCTATGAGGTTTAGAAAAATACACTTCATAATCATCACAAATTAAAAAGCCATGAAAAACTCTGTTTTCATATTATTAATTTTATTCTTCACCCAATCCTCTGCTCAGGAAAAAATCATGGTTTGGCCAAAAGGTCAGATGCCGAATTCCAAAGGATTACCATTAAAAACTGAAGAAAAAGATGGAAGAATTATACAGATAAAAGAAACCGAAATGTTTGCTTTTCTACCTCCGAAAGAAGAGAGAAAACAAATGGCAGTTATTGTAATTCCCGGTGGTGGATATTACAAATTAACATATGATTTAGGTGGTTATCAGATTGCAAAATGGTTCAATACCCAAGGAATTTCTGCTTTTGTTCTAAATTACAGATTGCCAACTTCTCCTGATTTGAAACAGAAAGAAATTGCACCATTGCAGGATGTTCAGGCCGCAATAAAATATCTTAGAAAAAATGCTGAGCAATATGGCATTTCACCGGAACAAATCGGTGTCATCGGAACTTCTGCAGGCGGGCATTTGGCTGCAACAGTAAGTAATATCCCTACAAATTATACGGAATTAAAAGGAGATTGGGCATCCATTCCGACAATTCCCAATTTTGCAATTCTAGTTTCTCCGGTTATCGATTTGGGAGAATTTGCTCATGTCGGAAGCCGAAACAGTTTACTTGGTGAAAACGCTTCTCCGGAAAAAATCAAAGAATATTCAATGCAAAATAGAGTGACGGAAAAAACACCGCCTACGATATTATTTCATGCACAAAACGACAAAACAGTTCCTGTGATGAACAGTATTTTGTACTATCAGGAAATGGTTAAGAATAAAGTGAAAGGCGCGATGTTTATTTTCCCGGAAGGTGAACATAAAATCGGAATTACCAATAAATCTGAACTGACGGATAACTGGAAAAAATTATGCTCTGACTGGCTGAAAACGATTGGCAATAAATAATTGGTAATGAGTAATTAATCATTACGTTTTTTAAACTCTAATAAAAGACAAATCTCCCGCAGATTTCACGGATTACGCAGATCTTTTTCTGTAAAATTTTTGAAATCTGCGGGAATTTTATTTATAATTAAAAATATTTCAAATTAAAATAAATATAAATCAAAGCGCAACCGATTGAATTAATTAAATAAATAACATTATAATTATATAAATATTAATACATTAAAATATAAAACAATTAATTAAATATTTAATAATTTTGAAATTCACCAAATCACAAAAATTATTAAACTATGAAAACAAAAATCAAAGTTGCGTTATTTATGGTAGCTCTAAGTTCAACTTTTGCATTAACAGGCTGCGGACAGGAGGATGTCAAAAGTGAATTAAAGGAAAGTCCAAACGCTATTAATCTGGGTTCATTGGAAACCAATGCCGTTGTTCCTCTCGCCAATTGTGCCGCTCCGGGGTGGGCTTCTCAAAATGGCGGAACTACAGGAGGCGGAACCGCTGCCGAAACTACAGTTACGACCTACGCTCAATTAAAAGCTGCCATTGAAAATACAGCCGTAAAAGTTGTTAAAATAACAGGAACCATCACGATTACCACGCGATTATCTCTTCAGGATCAGACAGGAAAAACGATTTATGGAGCGAGCGGTGCAAAATTGGTTTCAACAGACCAAACAGCAAGCGGTTCAGGAATTATTAACATTAAAAGATGCGAAAATATTGTTGTTAGAAATTTAATTTTCGAAGGCCCGGGAGCTTATGATACAGACGGTTGGGATAATGCTATTTTAGATGACTGCAGAAATGTCTGGATCGATCATTGTGAGTTCAGAGACGGTGTAGATGGGAACTTTGATATTAAAAATAAATCAGACTTTGTTACGGTTTCTTACACGAAATTCCATTATCTAAAAGCTCCAAAACCTGGAGGTTCAGGCGGAACAGATGATCACAGATTCTCTAATTTGATAGGATCAAGTGATGGCGCAACTGCCGATGCAGGAAAACTGAATGTAACTTTCGTTCGTTGCTGGTGGGCGCCGGGATGTAAAGAGCGTATGCCAAGAGTGAGATTTGGAAAAATCCATATCATCAACAGCTATTTCAACAGTTCTGCAAGTAATAAATGTATTGCAGCAGGTGTTCAGGCGAATATTCTTGTGGACAGAAATGTGTTTGAAAACGTGAAAGAACCTATTAATTTAATGAGCGGATTTACAGCAGTAACCCAGACAGGAAGTACTTTTACCAACGTAACAGGAAACACTGCCGGAAGCGGAACCGCATTTACTCCGCCTTATACAATTCCTGCTTTATCGGTTTCTGCCGTGAAAGCTGATGTTACAGCCAATGCAGGAGCAACTTTGGGAGGCAATATTTGCAATACATTATAAATAAAAATTAGAATTAGAGACGAAAATGACTGAGCGTAATACTCAGTCATTTTCTATTTATACTAATATTTTTCTTTTATTTAGGAGCTTTTTCCCGCTTTTCATTACAATCTTTTTTTTCAAAAAAGGATTTTCATTGCAATCGGGGCTAGGGAATTAGGAATGGTGACTTCGAGAGCCTCAGCCACCAACTACGCTCCTCGCAATAATACCAAAAGCACTACAACTCTCCTTACTCTCACTCTCCCATTCTCAAACTCTCAAACTCTCAAACTTTCAAACCCTCAAACTACTCCGTTATATTATTCTTTTGTGTCCATTTCGGAAACTCTTTATTAATCAATTTATCCGGTGCATCACCGAACCAACTGTACCCGTTTCTTCTTTCCTCGGAAACATCATTGTAATTATATTTTACGCTTCCGTCACGATCTCCAAACAAAGGTTTGTTAGTATTAATATCATAAAATCTTGCCCAAATGATAGAATTTTTATCTTCAGCTAAAGTTCTGACAGCTTTTCCGTTTTGTTTGGTAACGTTGTAGCTGTAGCCTTCAATTTTATTGTCTTTAAACCATTTTATCGCTGATTTAATAGATTTTTGAATCTCAGGAGTTGCCGTTTGCATCATTAAAAATCTAACAATATTTACCGATTCTCCTGTTGCCAAAGAAATAGGCTCAAAAGCTCGGGCTTTATCGGGTTGCATTGTAATTTCATTATATTGATCTCCCCAAATTGACGGAGTTCCTTTCTGTACAACCTGAGTTTTCAAGATACAGTCAATTCCTTTTTGAACGGCAGTTTTAGATTTTTCCTTTAATTTAGAATCAACAACATCAAAATCGTTTTTTCCTTCTGCAACGTTGTATAAAACCGTCAAGGCATTAATCATTGCATTGTCATTGTACGTAATCTGCTTTCGGTACAGTCCTGAATTCGGGTAATATTGAGGAAATCCTCCATTTTTATATTGCATCGAAAGAAGGTAATTAATCCCTTTTTCTGCAGATTTTAAATATTCCGGATTGTTTGTAGTTTTATAAGACTTAATTAACGCATTGATCTCTCGTGAAGTAGCATTGTTATCAATCGTTGCATGGTCGTCTCCTGTCTCTTTTATCTTTGCTAAAAGTTTTTTATCGATGGGTAAATTATAATCCACCACAGATTTATCATCAAGCTGTTTTCCCCAACCTCCGTTTGGAAGCTGATATACTAACATTTTTTCAGCCAATGTATCTTTTGTTTGGGCTGAAAAAGCAGCAGTAATGAAAGAAGCTGCTATTACCGAAATTTTAAATTTCATCATTGTATTTTATTATTTAATCTTAATTAGTAATGGATTGATAATCATCTAATATTATTTAGTCTTAATGGAATATTAATGAATACAACTTAAAACAATGCAACCGATTGCGCATATTCATCCAAGAAGAAAAATTTTATTAATAAATATATTGAATTGTTTTTCCAAAATTAAAAAATATTTTCAGTTTAGCATAAAAAAACTCATCAATGAAGTGTATTTCTTAAATTTAATTTAAATAAACAGCTAGCCAGTAGGTTTTTATATATTTTTTTCACTTTACTATCTCTATCATCAATTTTTAATTATTTACATTTATAATATTATTAATCTAAGAAAAGATAACCATTAAGTGATATTTCTTACAACAAATAAGATATTTCGTACAATCTTTTGATTATAATAACAGATATGTTTGCAATGATTTAAAAATATAAATTATGAGTACATTAAAAAAATTATGTTATCTGTTCACGGCTTTCACCCTGACTGCCACTACAATATCTTGTTCAAATGATGATGACCAAGTAATTGTTGAAGAACAACTTGTAAATCGTCAGCAAAAAGTGGACATTTGATATTAGAAATTTAAGGAGTGTTTTCATAAAAAGAGTAATTTTAATTATGGCAACACCGAAAAAGAAACCGACCGAAAAATTTGTAAAAGATA
>Ga0302167_10000135_pt1 | contig 40429 bp, 25 predicted proteins | sample I_Fen_N1_1_FD_193496 | JGI IMG/M metagenome (GOLD analysis project Ga0302167, IMG submission 193496) | Peat permafrost microbial communities from Stordalen Mire near Abisko, Sweden - I_Fen_N1_1 | ecosystem: Environmental > Terrestrial > Soil > Wetlands > Permafrost | place: Sweden: Abisko... | reverse complement strand
ACATGGACAAACTAGACCGATATTCGGCATTGGAATGGTTGCAATATGAATTTGAATCAAGAAATGCTGTGTCTCGTGAGATCTTAGAACTTATTCCAGATGCTTCTTTGGTTACATCGGATTTGTTTTCGGAATTGAATAATGTTTTGCTAAATCCGACCTTACGTGAAGTTGAGATTTTTATATCAAACGATATTGCTTCATGGAATCCAAATGAATGGATATTCAACAAAAACAGAACAATCCAAAGACTAGCTATGCAAGACAAGAAGATATTCTTTGCCATGCCTAAAAAAGAAATTGTCTTGTCGAATCTGTCTGCATCAGAACTTGTCACATTAGTAAATGCCAGTGTCTCTTATAATCTTAATTTTGTTTCAAACAAACAAAAAGGCTTATATCCACTTATTCAGGCTACATTTTTAAATGGTAAAAAAGTACATTATTTCAGTGATACTGAATGTTATTATTTTAACGATGAATGGGGTGCCAATTGTAATTTATATCGTTCAGAATCTTATTTCCGATATCAATTAGAACGTTATCAACCTGATTTATTTTCAATTCAAGACAGAACAAATATTATGTTCGATTTCAAAATAATGGAAAAGAATATTAACGCTAAACTATTAGGAAATTTACTTTATAAACAAAATTCTGAGAAATGGGATAGTATTAAAAGTAGTATTTCCAACAAAACAGTAAATGTAAGTTATACAGACATTTACGTAAAAACTCCATTGGCTTGTTATATGCTTATACATACAATCAATTGGTTAAGTAAGTTCTTTGACTTTTCAATTAAGAGTATTAGATTTAATTTTGCGTCGTTTAATAAGTCCTATATTCAATATGATGGATTAATTAGTCAAGATTTTGTAAGTTCTGACACTCGTAATAAATACATGAATGCATGTTCGAATCAAATTCTGAATATCAATCCGGAAATTGAGGAAGGATATCTTCCTCATTATAGAGAACTTTCAATTTCAAATAATGAATTTGAACTTATAATTAGACCTGATGGTGGAATAGAAAATGGTTGGAAAATTGACAGGTCAAAAGAAGAATTATATGATTATGAACTCCAAGATGATTTTGACACTGATTTAGGGATATTCAACAAAGAATCTAGAAATAATGGAATTTTATATGTTGTTGGCTGGAAACAAAAAAAATAAAATAATTATACGAATAAAAACAATAAAATAAAAACAATGATCACAGGAGAATTGAAATCGCAGATAGATAAAGTGTGGGAAGCGTTTTGGATAGGAGGACTGTCGAATCTACTGATTGTAATATCCGATTTCTATTACCCAAAATATAGTAAAATTCAATAAAACAATATGACCAACGAACAACTCAAAAAGTTAGAAGATGATCTCTGGGCGTCAGCCAATTCGCTCAGGGCTTATGGAGGATTGAAGGCTGCCGATTATGCGGTGCCCGTGCTGGGGTTAATCTTCTTACGATTTGCCGATAATAAATACAGTCACTACGAAACGGAGATTAATGCCGAATACGAAGCGGATAAGGAAACACGACTGGAACGCACTATCGAATCGATAGCCTTGACTAAATGTGGGTTCTACCTGCCCGCTCATGCCCGATACGATTATTTGCTGAACCTGCCTGGTGAGGAAAGTCTGGCTAAAGCCCTGCGAGAAGCGATGGAAGGTATTGAAGAATATCAGGACGAAAAGTTTAAAGATGTACTTCCCAAAGAAGCATTCTTTGACATTGAGAAAAAGAAAGCCGACATACTACCATCTTTGCTGAAAACCTTTTCGGATATACCGAAAGATGCCAGCGGCGATATTTTCGGGAAGATATACGAATACTTCCTGGGCAAGTTTGCCATGAGCGAAGGACAAAAGGGAGGTGAATTTTTCACGCCTACTTCGGTGGTGCGTTTTATTGTGGAAGTGATAGAGCCTTATGCCGGTAAAATATACGATCCCGCCTGTGGTTCGGGTGGTATGTTTGTGCAGAGTGCCAAGTTTATTCAGGAAGCCAACCACGACCTGAGCGATATTTATGTTTGCGGACAGGAATATATGGGCGAGACCGTAAGGTTGGCCAAAATGAACCTGATGGTAAACAATATCCGCGGCGAGATTACCGAAACAAACTCTTACGAAAACGACCCCTACACCAGCTTAGGCAAGTTCGATTTTGTAATGGCTAATCCCCCTTTCAACGTAAAATCGGTAAAGGAAAGTACGGTGAAAAACGATGAACGTTTTTATACCTACGGCTTGCCCAAAAACAAAGGGAAAAATACCGACGACAGCATAACAGATGCCAATTATCTGTGGGTTTCGTTGTTTGCTACCTCGCTGAACGACACAGGACGGGCAGGATTTGTAATGCCTAACTCGGCTTCGGATGCCGGAAACTCCGAATATGAAATTCGTAAAAAGATAGTGGATAGCGGCATTGTGGATTGCATGGTGTCTATGCCCAGCAATATGTTTTTTACCGTTACACTTCCGGCTACCTTGTGGTTTTTTGACAAAAGAAAGTGTCATCCTGAGCTTGTCGAAGGACCCAACCGAAAAGACAAAATTCTCTTTCTGGATGCCCGCAATACCTACTATCAGATAGACCGTGCACACCGCGAATGGAAAGAAGAACACATTCAGAACCTCTCGGCCATAGTGCGCTTGTACCGTGGCGAAACCGACCGTTATCTGGAGCTGATACAGCATTATTTGCTTGAAGCTGATAGTGCAATAACTGAAGTAGAACCTTGCAAAGCTGCGCTTGTAAATCAATTAAAGAATTCCTATGCAAGTTTGCTGGAATACATAAAAGCTACCAAAGCCGAAAAACGAACTCCTGCAAAAACAGAGGCCTTGCAGGCAGCTGATTTTTACAACAAGCTGAATGCTTTTGCACTCACCGAAGCACAACAGAATGAGGTAGTGTTGAATAACCTACTTTACCCAATAGCCAAAACTCCACTGGAGAATGCCGCACAACTGGAGGCCGCATTTCACCTGCAATGGAGCGTCACCCAAAACGGCTACGACCTGGTGGCACTAAAAAACGATGCCAACGCCTTGCTGGAAGTATGGAAAATGGCCGACAGTAACCTGAAGTTAAAAATGGATAAACAGTGGGTGAGCAATGACTTGAACAGGGCCGACAAAGCCTTGGAAGAAACACTGGCTGCCTATACCGATGCTGTAAACCGGGCAGCTTATTGGAACGACAACATTTCGTGGCTACAAAGCCGCTTCCCCGATGCGGTATATACCGATGTAGTGGGTCTTTGTAAAATGGCGGACAAAAAGGAATATGCCGAGGAACAAAATTATTCCCTTAATGCCGGACGATATGTAGGAGTAGAGATTGATGGAGTAGAGATTTCAAAAACAGAATTTAATCAATTGATAGATGAAAAGATCTTTTCTCTTGAAAAATTAAATTATATGTCAAATAAATTGGAAGACATAATTTTACAACAACTGAAAGATTTACTATGATTGAAATATTTGATTTAAAAGATATTACAACGAAAATTGGAAGTGGTTCTACACCAACTGGTGGTAATGAGTCTTACAAAACATCAGGTATTTCTTTAATAAGAAGTATGAATGTGTATGATTTTGTTTTTGATTATGATGGATTAGCATATATAGATGATGAACAAGCCTACAAATTAAGGGGTGTAACAATAGAGGAAGATGATATTTTGTTGAATATTACTGGCGCTTCTGTTGCAAGATGTTGTATGGTACCTCTTGAAATTTTACCCGCAAGAGTTAATCAACATGTTAGTATTATTCGGATTGATAAAAATATAGCTAATCCAAAATATGTATTGTTCTTTATAAATTCGCCTTCATATAAAAGTTATCTTTTAGGTTTATCTGCCGCCGGAGCAACAAGAGAGGCATTGACAAAGGAAGTAATTGAGAATCTAAAGATACCACTCCCAAGACTTCCTATTCAAAATAGAATTGCTTCCATTCTCTCCTCCTACGATGAGTTGATAGAAAACAACAAACAGCGCATTAAGCTATTGGAAGAAATGGCGGAGGAAATTTACAAAGAATGGTTTGTACGGATGCGTTTTCCGGGTTACGAAACAGCAAAATTCTTCAATGAACATGGCGTTGAAGTAAAGTGTGGAACAGAGGGAGGGTTGCCGGAAGGATGGGTGAATGGTTCAATCGGAGATATTTGTAATGTAGGAAGAGGTTCTTCACCAAGACCAATAACAGATGAACAATTTTTTAAAGATGGTACAATCCCTTGGATAAAAATTGCTGATGCAACTTCCTCTTCTAAGTTTATATTAGAAACAAAAGAATATGTAAATGAACATGGAGCTTCATTTAGCCGATACTTAGATGAGGGTAGTCTAATAATAGCAACAAGTGGAACTTTAGGATTTAGTGTAATATTAGGCGTGAAAGGCTGTATTCATGACGGGTGGATTTATTTTAACGATTACAAAAAAGGTATTACTCCAATGTTCATGTATTTTAAAATCAACTCGCTAAAGGAGTATTTTAATAATTTCTCTTATGGTGCAGCAATTCAAAACATAAACACTGAAATTTTAAGAAAAACACCTATTTTAATTCCAACGATAGATGTTTTAAATAAGTTTTATTTGATTATTGAGCCTATTGACAAAGAACATAAGATTTTATTGCAGAAAAACCAGCTTCTCCAACAAACCCGTGATTTATTATTGCCAAGATTAATAAGTGGTAAGTTAAGTATAGAGCATTTGCTATATGCAGAGAGTGAGGGTTTAATGGCGGCGGAGCCGAAAAGTGAATATCAGGTGAAATAAAAATATAATTCAGCTATGGAAGAAATAAAAATTCAAGATGAAATACAAAACCTTTATGGCAGCATTGCGGCACTGATAACGCAGGCAAAAACCCGTGTAGCCATTACGGTAAATGCCGAAGTGGCTATGCTCAACTGGCGCGTAGGTGTGTATATTCATCAGTTTGTACTGCAAGGCAACCGGGCTCCTTATGGGAAGCAAATTATTTCAAATTTATCTGAGTTAATGGTTCTGAATTTCGGTTCAGGATGGTCGCAGAAGCAATTGATGCATTGTCTCCGCAGTGCAGAGAGTTTTTCGGAAGAGCAAATTGTCTCCGCAGTGCAGAGACAATTGAGTTGGACACATATAAAAACAATTTCGTACGAAAAAGATGCACTTAAACGTCAGTTTTATTTGGAGATGGCAATCAATCAACAGTGGAACACAAGAACATTAGCCGACCAAATAGATAAAATGCTCTTTGAGCGAACTGCAATTGCAAAAAAGCCGGACGAACAAATAAAACAAGCCTTACAAGAACTCAAAGTTGAGGATCTTATCAATCCCGATTTGTTTTTCAAAAATACCTATATTCTCGATTTTCTTGGAATAAAAAATACACATTCCGAAAAAGAATTAGAAAATGCATTGCTCGCTAATATAGAAGCGTTTATTTTAGAATTAGGGAACGGGTTCGCCTTTGTGGAACGTCAAAAACGAATCTCCATTGATGCTACAGATTATCACTTAGATTTGCTATTTTATCATCGCAAGCTTCGGAGATTAGTGGCTATCGACTTGAAATTAGGAAAATTCAAACACGAGTACAAATCGCAAATGGAACTGTACCTCCGCTGGCTCGAACGATACGAAATGCAGCCAGGAGAAGAGAAACCCATTGGTCTTTTGCTTTGCAGCGAAGGGAATACAGAACATATTGAATTGTTGATGCTCGATGAGAAAGAAATAAAAGTGGCACAGTATCTCACCGAACTACCTTCGAAAAAATGGTTTGCCGATAAATTGCACCGTGCTCTTGAAATTGCAAAAATGAATAAGGAACTTGAATAAGCCGAAAGCTTTAATTAATTGAACCCAAAACTGTCAACGAATAATTATTAACTATCAACTGTCAACTAATTACCTACCTATGGCCTATCTGAACGAATCGCACATTGAAGTCGCTGATATTAATTTCTTTACTGAGAAACTAGGATACACGCATATCAATGCCTGGGAAAAACAGCTATTAGGACGGAAAAATCTGAAAGAAGTGGTGCTGAGGGATCGGTTGAAAAGTAGCCTGATAAAGCTCAACGACCAGATGCCCGAATCGTGTATTGATTTTGCGGTGAGTGAAGTGACTAAAAGCAGGGCCACCTTGTCACCGATACTGGCAAACAAAGAAGTATACGAACTAATTAAAAATGGCGTTCAGGTAAGTTATAAAAATGAACATGGCGTGGAGGTGAATGATTATGTGCGAATAATCGATTTCATAGAACGAGCAGACAATGATTTCTTATTGGTATCGCAGTTAAGTATCGAATATCAACTGACAGAAAACATTACCCGTCGTCCTGATTTGTTACTGTACGTCAATGGCTTGCCATTAGTGATGATTGAGTTGAAAAATGCCAGTGAAAAAGTAAAGACAGGCTTTGATAAAAACCTGACCGATTATAAGCGTGATATTCCACAATTATTTTGGTTCAACCTTTTTGTATGTATATCCAACGGCATTCAAACCCGTGTAGGCAGTTTTAATGCTGAATGGGGACACTTTTTTACTTGGCTGAAGCTACTGGATACTTCCATTACGCACGAACAACCCACCAAAGATGAAATAGAAAGCGAAAGCGAAAGAACCGGGGAACACCTTAGTTTGAAGATTTTTGGTGAAGGGATGTGCCGGAAGGACATACTGCTGGATTATTTTGAGAATTTTGTGTTGTATCACAAAAATAAAGTAAAAATTATTGCCAAAAATCACCAATACTTGGGGGTAAACAATGCTATTGTTGCTTTGGAAAATAAGGACGAGAACAAAGGAAAGCTGGGTGTGTTCTGGCATACGCAGGGATCAGGGAAATCATACTCTATGATATTCTTTTCCAAAAAGATACACCGAAAAGTGGCAGGTAATTGGTCGTTTCTGATTATTACCGACCGCAAAGACTTGGATGGTCAGATATACCGCAACTTTCTGGAAACAGAAGCCATTGTAGAAACACAGGATCAGAGAGAGAATTATTTCAGACCTGCAGATAAAGTGAAGTTAGCTGAATATCTACAGACTAATCGGGCGTATGTGTTTAGCCTGATATTCAAATTTGGGGTGGAAGCCGGAAAAACCTTTAAGCAACTCACCGACCGAAAGGATTGGATTGTAATCGTGGATGAAGCGCACAGAACCCAGTACAAAAGTTTGGCTGAGAATATGCGTATTGGATTACCACATGCGCAATACATCGCCTTTACAGGAACTCCATTATTGAAAAGTGAATTGACCAAAGATTGGTTTGGACCCTATGTGTCGGAATATAACTTTGCACAAAGCATCGAAGATGGCGCAACAGTTCCGCTTTATTACAAGAAAAGCGTCCCCCGTGTGGAGCAAATTAATCCTGATTTGGTTAAAGATGCAGCAGCAATTTTAGAAGAAGAAAAATTATCGGAGGAACAACAAAGAAAGTTGGATAAAGAATATTCAACGCTTTTCAATGTGGTGAGGCGCGATGATAGATTGGAAGAAATTGCCAAACATATAGTACAACATTTCCCGTACCGGTTGGATGTGGTTGATGATGAAGGTAAACGCCGCCCAATGAAAGCTATGGTTATCAGTATTGATAAGTTTACTGCTGTAAGAATGTACGACAAAGTGCAATATCATCTTAAAGAAGAGATTAAAGTACTGAGAAAAAAAATATTCACTGAAAAGAATCCGGAAATAAAAGCACGATACGAAAAAGCTATTGCCTTTATGCTGGAAACCAAAATGGCTGTAGTTATCAGTCAGGAAGGCAGCGACAAGGAAGAAGAAGCAGTATTCAAAAAAGAAGGGCTCGATATTACTTTACATCGTAAACTAATGGATAATCCGGATGAAGATGGTCGAAATATTGAAGATTACTTCAAAGACCCTAACAATACTTATCGGATTGTTTTTGTGACGGCTATGTGGATGACGGGCTTTGATGCTCCATCAGTATCAACCCTGTATCTGGATAAACCTTTACAGAACCACACATTAATGCAGACCATTGCACGGGCAAATAGGGTCATTGAAGGAAAGAAAAACGGATTGGTTGTTGACTATTTCGGTGTGTTCCGTAATCTGAAAAAAGCATTGGCTGCCTATGCCGAAGGCACAAAAGGAAAAACCGGTACAGATGATGAGGATGAATATCCGGCTAAAGAGTTTGAAGAATTACTGGCTTTATTGAATGAAGCCATTCAGGAAGCCAAGGTTTATTGTGCCACACTGGGTGCTGACATTGATCATATCCTGGATTTCGGAGAAAAAGGCTTTAAAGATATTGAGATATTTCAGGAATATGCCGATTTGATTCTAGCCAAAGATGAATACAAAAAGCAATTGGGACTGTATGTAAATACAATTACATCCTTGTACGATTCGGCAAAACCTGAAGTGTATGATTTCCCTGGAATAAAAAAGAACAGGGATGTCTTGCAATACCTGAGAGATATTGTTGACCGTAAAATTGATCAGGACGAAGCGGTTGAAAGAGCAAAAAAGAAAATAGATGAATTGCTGGATTCGAGCATTGTTGGTAAAGGCGATTTACTGGCAAGTCCGAAAGGTGAATTTATTATTGACCCTTCTAAGCAAATTGATTTGAGTAAACTGGACTTTAGCTTACTTCGAAACGAATTCCCTGAAAAGAAACATAAAAATATTCAATTTGCTGACCTTAGAGAATTGTTGGAAGTGAAACTCAAACAGATGTTGGCTCAAAATAAAACACGGGGTTCATTCCTGGTCGATTTTCAGAAAATTATTGATGATTACAACACAGGTAGTATTTCGATAGAAGAAGCTTACGAAAAATTACTCAAACAAGCTGAAGTCATGTCTGAAGAACAACAACGGGCAGCCAAAAACGAAATGACCGAAGAAGAGCAGGAATTATTTGATTTGCTCAAAAAAGACAAACTCACGCAAGCCGAAGAGAAAAGCGTGAAACTGGCTGCGCATTCCTTGTTGGAAAAACTTTATGATGCCAACAATAAAATTCTGATACAAGAATGGTGGAAGGAAAAGGCCACTCAGGAAAAAGTAAAACGCGAAATACAAATTGTATTAGGCAAACACCTACCCGAGCCTGTTTATGACAGAATTCTTTTTACTCAAAAAGTAGATATCACTTATCAGCATTTCTTCGAACTGGCACAGATGGGAAGAGCTGTGGTAGCGTAAGATTTTCAGCCATATCATAGTCAGTACAAAGATGTGAAACAAAAAAAGCGAAATAATTTTGACTGTAAATTCTTATTCCGGCAAAGGAAATCGCGAAACGAAATAAAGGCTGATTCAGAAGTATTGGGTGAGCCAAAGATGGAGTTTGAATAAAAAAAATGAAAAAAAGTATGATACTAAATATTATTGGAAATGGATTTGATTTACATCATGGTATTCGTTCAAGTTATTTCAACTTCAAGGATTATCTTGAGGATAATGATTCAGATGTATTTGAAATGATTGAAAAATACTTGGGTAACACTCAGAATTTTTGGTATTCATTTGAGCAAAACCTAGCATACCTGGATGAGGATAGCATATTAGATCATGCATCAAATTATTTAGTAAGCTATGGTGCTGATGACTGGAGTGACGCAAATCATCATGATTATCAATACGAAATTGAGCAAATAACAAAACCCTTAACTTCTGGTTTACAAAAAAACTTTACACAATGGGTGAAACAATTAGAAATTAGTCATTTCAAAAACCAGTTGCTTTGTTTTGAAGAAAATTCAATTTTTCTAACATTCAATTATACATCTACATTAGAAAAACTATATGGAATTGATGAGACAAGAATCCTCCACATACATGGCTATGTTTCAAAAGAGAAGAATGAATTAATTTTTGGTCATAACTATATTAAACCCTCAAACAATATTGATTTAGAGAAAATTAAAAATGAATTAGGTGAAGAAGCATACTATGAATATGTTGAAAAACTGAGTGATGGAGATATTCGAGTAACGGAAGGAACCGAAATTTTGAATTCATACTTTACCGAAACATTTAAGCCAACCGAAGTAATTATAACTGAAAATAAAGTCTTTTTTGAAGAATTAAGTAAGATAAGTAAAATTACTATTATTGGACACTCATTAGAGAGTGTTGACATGCCCTATTTTGAAGAAATAGTAAATCGAATTAACTCTTCAGAAGTAAAATGGTTTGTGCATTATCATAAACAAGAAGATGTTATTAAACATACTCAAATACTAATCAAATTAGGAGTAAAAAAAGATTTGATACAAAATGTAAAAATTGATTATTTCTATCCAAGTGAAGGTGTACTTTTCAGTAGTGATGATTTTCTATAATTTATTCTTGCAGAAAAATTATATTTATGAAAAAAACTATTCGCAAACCCATTTATTGGTCTGACTTCGAAGATCTTTGCAAGAAACTCTTTGGTGAGATTTGGCAGTGTACCTATTCTATAAAAAAGAACGGTCGACAAGGCGAGGAACAATTTGGAGTTGATGTTTATGCAATACCCAAAGATGAGACAGAATATTGGGGAGTTCAGTGCAAAGGAAAAGATGAATATGCTCATAAGCAACTTACTACAACTGAAATCGACCGTGAAATAAAAAAAGCAGAAACATTTAAGCCCAAACTTAAGACATTCATTTTTGCTACCACTGCCAATAAAAACTCCACAATTGAAGAATACATACGCTTAAAAGATATTGAGCATCGCAAGGCCGGAGGATTTGGAATTCTGCTTTATTGCTGGGAAGATTTAGCTGATTTGATAGAAGAAAACCGAATTGTTTTTAATTGGTATATAAATGGGCAGCAGTTCAAAGAGTCGCATAAAGTTTGGGTTGGGTTTGAAGGTCAAAAGGAAGAATTTACATTTAATATGCCGGTTGTAAACCATATAAAAAAATACTTGTATGTTGAACCTAATCCATATTTTAATTCCAATCTAATTGTTAGTCCTAAATTTTCAATTTTTGATGCAGCTCTACAAATAAGATCTCCATTTTCCGGCCCTGATAAAATCAACAAAAGTTGGAGTGAAACTGAAATAATAATCAGGAACACAGGTGAAAAAGTAATTGAGGATTGGAAATTGTTTTTGAATGTAGAAAAAAACAAATTTAAATATATTGATGATGATTCTCCAAAAGGATTTGATAGGTTATCATTCAAAGATTGGCATAAATATCAAACCTGTTGGGTTCATAAAGAAAAAAATTACTTTTCATATAATCCATTAGAAAATTGCCCTTTAATACAAAAAGACTCAAGGTCTTTTAAAATATTTATACTTCCAAATTTGGATGTCAATGAAATAAAACTTACATGGGAATTACTTTCGAGAGATTATAGTGATGAAGGTGAAATAATTATTAGAATCAATCATGAAATTACGGAGAAAATAAATGTAATCGAAGTCAATAATGTTGAAGATACTCTTGAAGAAGAGTCTGAATTAGAATACTTTTATGAAAAAGTTGAAAGAAATGAAGATGATTTTATGATGCCCTCAATTAGTGGTAAATCACGAAAAAAGAAATAAACATATTGTTAATTTAAAAATGCAATGATACCTGGATCAAACACAAACAAACCAAACCCTAATTTATTCAAGGGTGAAAAGCCAACTGAATTATTGCCAGAGACTTATTACGCTTATTTGGATACTGTAGAACAAATAGATAATGAATTTTACATTCAGTTTGACTGCGTTGTGAAAAAAGTAGTTGATGAAACTCAAATTTCATCAGAAGCACTGATGGACCTACCTTCAATTATAATAAGCACAAAAGGTTCTGTTAGTGAGATTAAAAGTCTTTTTAATTATGGCAGTTTATACCAACTTGAAAGCCAATGGATGGTAATTAAAACTCAATTCAATAAATCAGACTCCAAACTAAGTCAAAACTTATATTTTAATTTTCAGGAAGTAAGAAGTGAGAATTCACTTTCATATAACTTGGAATCAATTCGATTATTTAGAGATTTGAGTACTGAGGAACAAGCTAAGGTTCGAGAACTTGAGCGAGCTACAATTTTAGAAGAATCTCCGGCAGAAGAAATTACTGAGTTTTTTAACGAAGCAGAACGGCGTTTAAGTAATTTATCACATGTAAATGTTTATAACGTTGGACAAGGGAATTGCGTTGGGTTGGTAACTTCAGAGAATCAACCATTATTATATTTTGATGTTGGTGGTGGATATAAACGAAACGCTCACACTTATCCTGCTGTTTTTAAGCTGTGTAACACACGCAACCCACCTGTAATTTTATCACATTGGGATCAAGATCACTATCAAACAGCAGTATTAGACACGGAAGAGGAAATTTTTAATTCAAAATGGCTTGTTCCCTTCCAAAAAATTGGAATAACAGCAAAACATATTGCCTATGCACTTCAGCAAAGAAATAATCTTTTATGCTGGAATTCAGAATTGTTACCAAGATATGATTTCAATAACTTCTCCATTGTAAAATGTTTTGGAGATCCAAAGTATAAAAACAGTTCAGGACTGGCTTTATTTGTAAACCAGAGAGATGGGAACCACATTTTGTTGCCTGGAGATGCCAAGTTTGCTAAGATCCCAGATTGTTCAAATGAAAGATTTACAGGATTAGTTGTAAGTCATCACGGCTCATCTGGTGAGATTAATGGCATGCCAAATTCGAATTTGCCGGCAATGACTGTATACTCATTTGGCATAAATAACCATGAAAACCACCCTACAGAGAAGGCAAAAAAAGCATATTCCAACAAAGGGTGGGTTAATAAAACAGAAACAGTTAATGGGAGTATAGCAATGACATCTAATTTAGCTGATTTGAATCCACCTTGTGGGAGTATAAATTGCACTTTAAATGTGATACAACATTATTGAAAATCACTAGTGTCCGGTTGTTGAACCGGACACTAGTGATAAAATATAGAGAATTAAAATTACCACCTATTTGATTAATATTTTAAATTGTTGGACAAAAGCCGGGATTACAAATCTCTTTAGCTAGATTAGAATAGTGAGTATCGAAAAAATACACATTTTAGTATGATCAAAATACAGCTGTAAACAAACACAGATAAGATATGGAAGATAACACTTTAAATGATAAACTCAGTCAATTGTACAGAAATAAATTAAGCGCTGGTAATCCATGTTTACTTCAGATTCTCAGAGAACAACGTCGAAATACAGATAAGTATATTCAACCTGCATATCCGTTACTTATTAAAATAAATGAGGAAAATTACGCAAAAGCAGATTTGAAAATCATGGTTTTTGGTCAGGAAACAAATGGTTGGGAAACAAAAGTTTCTGATATAGAAGTTCCTACGAATAAAAGTATTGATCATGTAGATAAAACGGTTGATACATTTATGAATACCTACTATAATTTTTTCAAAAAAACAGATCTGAAATCACCTTTCTGGAATGCATTTAAAAATATACGTAAGTTGACACAAGACATGAATTGCGAAATTGTTTGGAACAACGTTTATAAAATTGGTAACAGAGGAAAGAATATGAATAGACCACATCAGACGATTCGGCAAATTGAAAATGACTTTTTTGATGTTATTCAGGAAGAAATATCAATACTGAAACCCGATGTCATTCTGTTTTTAACTGGGCCAAACTACGAAGCAAGAGTCAATAAGAAATTTGGAATAAGAGGCTATCATTCAATTTCAAATCATGAAACGAATAAACTAGCAAGAATTTCAATTTCAAATGAAATCTTAGTATATAGAACCTATCACCCTAATTATTTGCAACTACATAAGTTACTAAAAGAATATCTTAAACATATAGTTACTGATATCAAAAAGGAAAGTGAAAGGAGATGATAAGGGTCAAGTAGTAAATCTTTTCCTATCAAACAAATCGAGAATTAAGCAATGCTTAATCTGAATGATAACAAAACAACATCATGAGTAATATAGAAACAAACGAACTAGAACGACTCTCTATTCCAGAATTAATGGGCAAGAATTTTTTAATCCCTGATTATCAGAGGGGTTACCGTTGGGAAGAAATTCATATTTATCAATTACTTTCTGATATTTGGGATTTTTCGAATAATAGTAATGGAGAATTCTATTGTCTACAGCCTATTGTAGTAAAAGAATGTAGTAAAGAAGTCTGTGAGAAATATAAGCTCAATTCTGAATTTGATAACAACAGATGGTTTGAGGTGATTGATGGGCAACAGAGACTAACAACAATAAGGCTCATTATTCAAATGAATAACATAATCTCGCCCATTTCAAAAGTTAGAAATTGTTTCAATCTGTTTTATGAAACACGTCCAGAGCTTAAAGATATATTCAATAAACTAAGTATCTCAACTGTTGATGAAAGTATTGAGGTTAAAATTGACAAAACAAGTATTGACTCTTATTTTATTACTTCAGGATTTAAACATATTGTAGATTGGTTTTGTAATTCGGGAAAAGATTATGAAAAAAGAGCTACAATTCAACAATTTCCAAGTTTCTTTTCGGTATTTTTTGGTGAAAAATCATCAGACACATCACAACGACAAGGAAAATCTACACAAGTAATCTGGTATGTTGTTAATCAGAGTTCCAATGAGGATAGTGTTGTAAATGAAGGTTCTGATGCAAAAACAATATTTAAACGTCTTAACGACACCAAAATTCCTTTGTCAAATTCCGAACTCATAAAAGCATTGTTCTTATCTCAGGATAGCAAATATAAACTAGACTACAATTCCGAAAGTAATATCGATGAGGATGCTCAAAAAAGCACCTTGAAAATTGATAGAGCTAAGAAGCAAAACCACATTGCAAAACAATGGGATTTAATTGAACATTCTCTTGGAAATACAAGACTTTGGAATTTTGCAACTAATAGAGAAATTGAAAGCTATGACACAAAGATTGAATTAATATTTGATTTGCTATCTGGAAAATACACTAAGAACGAACGTAACAGTGAGTTAAACAAAAAAGATAATTTATATACATTCTTGTTCTTTGATAGGTTAATACGAAAAGGAGAAGACCTTTGGAATCTATGGATGCAAATAGAGCAATACTATGAAACGATTTGTTATTGGTTTGAAAACAGAAATCTTTATCATAAGATTGGTTATCTGGTTTGTATAAATGATGATACAATTTTGATTGACTTGCTGTGTAAGGCTATGAAACAAAACAAGACGGATTTCATCAAAAATTTGAATAATACTATATTTGAAAGTGTAAATTGCGATCTTGCTAAAATAAATTATAAAGATGATTACGATAAAATACAGAAATTATTGATATTATATAATATTGAAACTGTCAGAAAATTAGAGAGCTTAGAATATTATCCTTTTCATTTACATAAAGAAAAGAATTGGACACTTGAACATATTCATGCCCAGAATTCTGATTACTTAAGCAGGGATGATCAAAATTCATGGTTTACATGGTTGGATGAACATATATCAGTTATTTCAACACTTATTGAGTCAGATTATATTCAAAATGAAAATAAAAATGAACTTATATTAATTCTTAGAAATTTGAATCTTATCAGAGCAAATAATAAATTAGATTTTTCTACTTTTTTGAACGAATTCAATCGGGTAATAATATTTTTTGAATTATTAAACAACCAAAACGGAGATTCAAAATCAGTTCATTTGCTATCGAATATGGCGCTACTTGGTGGAATTGAAAATTCGATATTGAGCAATTCAATCTTTGAAGCGAAAAGAAAAGAAATACTTAAAATGGATGCAAAAGGTAAATATATTCCATTATGCACAAAATATGTATTTTTAAAATATCATAATATAAATGAAGACAACTTTTCAAATCAGCAGCATTATTTTTGGGGAGAAAAAGATAGGACAAATTATTTGTCACACATCAGGGAAGTGTTAAGTGAATATTATCCATTAGAAATGTTATTGCCAATATCAGAAGTTATTAACTAACAAGAGAATTAAGAATGAATAATAGAAAATATACTTTTTGGTCGTTATTGGAAAGAGGTAGAATTGTGATCCCTCAAATACAACGTGATTATGCATATGGCAGAACTACTGAAAAAGCAATAAATGTTAGAACAGAGTTGCTTGAAGGCATGTTTAAATCGCTGGAAGATAAAACATTCAACACACAAAAAACTTTAGTTTTAGATTTTGTATATGGAAGTTTACTGAAGGATAAAAGCATGACTCCGCTTGATGGACAACAAAGATTGACAACCTTGTTCTTACTTCATTTGTATGCTTGCATTAAAGAAAATAATGTTGAAAAAACAAAACTGCTTAAGTTTAGTTATGAAACCCGACATTCCGCAAATGAATTTTGCAAATCTCTAATTAATGATTTTAAGTATGACTTACAATCTGAAATTACTTTGATAGACCAAATCAAAAATGAGGCTAAATATCTCAATTCATATAATGATGATCCAACAATTCAGTCTATGATAGTTGTGTTAGATGATATACATAATAAGTTTTTTGATGTTGACGACCTTTGGCACAAATTAACCATTCAAGAACGAATTATTTTCTATTATTTAGATTTAGAGAAATTTGGTTTGACAGACGATTTATATATAAAAATGAATTCTCGTGGTAAAAGTCTCACGAAATACGAAATTTTCAAATCCTCATTCGAGAAATTTTTGGAAGAAAACCATCCTAATTATAAAGAGGAAATATCTAAAAGACTTGATGTAGAATGGACAAATATGCTTTGGGTGGAAGGCTGTGAAATAGATTCTGGATTTTTGCATTTGTTCAAAAATATTTTCATTATCAACTACTATCTAAATAATTCAGCTATAAAAAAGATAGATGATGTAGATAAATGTTTTAAAGAAATGCTATTAGAAGAAGAATCCTTAATTTTTTGTGTAAATTCATTGGATGCTTTCTATAAATTATATACAAAGGAGTCTAAGGGGATTGATGAGTATTATAATAGATTTTTTTACTCTTCTGATGAAGCTCTCGGCAAAAATAGATTGATAAGAGTTTTTTGGCAAGCTAAAGAAAATCTTTTTATGAGAGCAAGCTCCTCAACATTAACATGGGCTGAAACATTAATGTTTTATGCTCTAATTATATCATTACAAAATAATATTAATGAAAACATACTATTCTTCAGATTCAGACAGCTTCGTAATTTGATATCAAACAGTGGATTTGAATTGCGCCCCGAAAATATTCATAAAATGCTTTTATACGTAAAAGAGCTTATTTTAAATGGAATACTTCCAGAAGACACATTCAATAATAATCAGATTATAGAAGAAAAACATGAGAGTAAAATTTCAGATATTGGTAATCAACTTTTAATATTTGAGAATCACGATATTTTAAAAGGATCTTTAGGCCTATTTATAAACAACATTAATCATACAGAAATTCTTAAGAAGTTTACTACGATTTTCGATAACAATCACAAGGAGAATACATCTTTAATAAGACAAGCTTTGTTATCAATAGCTGATTATTCACAACAAGATACAGATGCTCGTAAACGTTTTTTTGTTCACAGAAACGATGAATGGCGTAAATTTTTCACAATAAATCAAAGGAGGAAAGACCAAGATAAAATAATTGATATCATTGATAAAATCTCAATCAATGAAAATTTAAAAAATGACCTTGAAAATATTGTTAATTACTATCTGTCTTCAGGAAAGAAGGATTGGAAATACTATTTTGTAAAATATGATAAACAATTTCATAGTCCAGAGACACAAGGATACTACTATTGGAATGATCGTATAAACTCCCCATTGGAAGTGATAATGCTTAATAGTAGTTATGAATCAGCATCAAATTTGGAATGGAATATTTATAATTGGATTCTTTATGATAATAACAAAGAAATATCATCCTTAGATTATCATGGTGCATCAAGTTTGATGTTGTTCAAAATAGGTTTGTCAATTAATGGAGTTCAAAGTGGATATGAATTAAAAGCAACTAATGAAAACAATATTGTATTTAATAAATTAGTCGTAGAGAATATAATATCCAAAGAGGGGATAATTACAATCTTAGAAAATGAAGACAAAATAGAAAAGGGGCAAGAATTAATATCAAAGATAAATGCATTATCTGAAATAGCAAATATGTAACAAGAATCTTTCTGTTCATAAATAGTTACAGTATGGCCTAAAAATTCTCTGAAGATAACCTGATTGCATAAACTGCGATATGCATGCCAACAAATTGATTACAAACTTTAATGATTTATATTGTAAAAAACCGACATATTAACCTCAGAGTGCTTTGAAACCTTCCAAAACCGTCACTTCTAACCAAGTGACGGTTTTTTTATGCCTAGACCTCATGAACATGAATACTTCTGCTACTTTTTAGCACCTGTGCTATGAAATGGCATAGGCGACTCCTACCTTTGTCTCAAATTTAAAACAAAGATTATGGAAATAGCTACTACTCCACCTTGTAATGCCTTTCGAGCCCTAAATTCAATAGGTAAAAGATTTAAAGATAATACATACAGTGATGAATTACTAGCCGAAATAGATATAAATATTCAGTATTTGGCCAATTATATGGGTGTCACATCTCGTGAAGCTTTTATCTTTTCAATTGTATTCTGGTTGTATTGTAATGGCGAACATAGTGGTGTTAGTTTTTCTGATATTTCCATTTTTCTGAATAGTGAGATAATTGATGTGGTAGCCTATCAGCCTGAATTTAACTTGCTTACCCAAAAGAATATGCTCGAAAAAGAAAGAAATCGACGTGGCCCAAGGGTAAAAATATTAAATTATAGTTACAGCGTTTCTTCTGAATTGGTAGATGCTATTATAAGTAATGCCTCTATGCCAGAATGCCCTGCAGGTGAGCCTATGGATATTTATCAGTTTGTAAAAACAGTTTCGGATTACATAGAAGATCGATCAAATGATGCTTTCAATACAAGAGAATTGTTTCAGATGGTGGGACAATTGGAGGATGAGAATCCCGATTTGATTATGGTAAAGCAGGTTGTCAATATGGGAATGGGACTTGAAGACCGCACGTTATGGTACGAAATCTGTGACGATATGGTTAATGGAAGTAAAACGTCACTTGAATCAACTATGAACGATATTTACAAATCTGCTTGGCAACGCATGAGGAAATCAAGTGAGCTTTTAGAGAGAAAAAACAAACTTTTTGAGTTGGATTGGATTGAGTTGCAAGATGGTGGTTTCGTTTCAAATGCCTCTATTGTTTTGACTGATAAAGGACGGGAGATATTCATGGGCGAAGATGCGGTTCTTTTTCTAAAAAAAACGAAAGAGAACAAACTGATAACTCCTGACAAAATAGGTATCAAAACGCTGTATTTTGATGAAAATTTAGAAAGGCAGGTCAATTTTATACGACAGAGTCTTGATGAAACTATGTTTGAAAATCTGCAAAGTCGTTTGGACGCGAAAGGACTCCCGAGAGGAATGTCAGCAATATTCTATGGTGGTCCCGGTACAGGGAAAACAGAATCGGTATATCAACTGGCTCGTCAGACCGGTCGTTCAATTCTGCACGTGGACATAAGCCAGTCGAAGTCGATGTGGTTTGGCGAGAGTGAAAAACGAATTAAGGAAATTTTTACAAATTATAAAGCCTTGTGTAAAACAGAATCACTTAAACCTATTCTGTTATTCAACGAAGCTGATGCCATATTTGGTAAACGAAAAGACAACAATGCCTCATCGGTAGCACAAACCGAAAATGCCATTCAGAATATCATACTGGAAGAGATGGAAAAGCTGGACGGAATACTTATAGCTACCACCAACTTGAACAAAAACCTGGATGCTGCCTTTGAGCGACGGTTTTTGTTTAAGGTGCAATTTGAAAAACCGACTCTGGAAGCTAAACAAAAGATATGGCTAAGTAAAATAGACTGGTTAAGTGAAGCTGAAGCAGGTCAGTTAGCCACCAATTATTCATTTTCGGGTGGTGAGATAGAAAACATTGTTCGGAAAGCAACTATGGAGGAGGTATTAACCGGCGAAAAGCCCACTTTCGATCAGTTGATGACATATTGTGAAAACGAGAAGTTCAGTTCAACCTCCGGAGTAAAAAAACTAGGATTTCAATAAATCAAAAGTAGAGCAGTGCCGTGAAATGGCACAGTCATATTCTTACTTTGCAATCAAATTAAATACACAGTAAACCATGAATAAAAAAATGAAATGTTGGGTAATAGCCAATATGGGTTGGCTCACCCTTAGTGGATTTATAATATTCGTAGTAATAGTACGATATGTATTTCCACCCACAATGGATGAAAAACTTCAGCATCAACAGATGGTGGCTGTAAGCTCTAATGCTATTCAGTTTGCACTTACGAAGTATCTGTTGTCAGCACTTACATTGTTTCTTTCGTTTAAGACGGCTATATACTCGTATACCAACTATGAGAATGTTCGAATTCAACGATTGTTCAGAAAAGATATAACCTCTATTTCAACATCAATAATTGGTTATGCAGCCAGTCGATTTTTGATGGCCGTACTATTTTTCCTATTCATAGCTGCTTATATCCTTTCGGGAATCTAATACTGTTTTCATTAAACAATTAATCAATATTAAAAAACCAACACATTATGCCAAATTTTCAGTGTGAGTATTGCGGTCTGAAATTCTCAAGTATTTCTACATTAACAGCTAGTAGTTGCCAACGCCATCCAAGTGGTTCAAACAAAGGTAGACATAAACTGTATGAAGGATCGGAAAAATCGAAGTATTTCTGCAAGTTCTGCGGTCAAAGTTTCAGTTCTATTGCTACTATGACAGCCAGCAGTTGTCAGCGACATCCAAATGGAAGTAATAAAGGTAAACACTCCCCTACCCTTTAAACAATGCTTTATGAAAAAACAACATGAAGTGAAGCAAAACCCAAAGGTGGAGAATCATATTGAGGTAGCTGATAGGTTTAAACGATTTTATAATTTAGACGGTAATCTGGCATTGCCTAGAGATGCAGATTGCTACTTTAATTGGCAAAGTTCTACTTCCAGCACTATTACTCTTAATGCAAAGTTGCTAGATTTAGGTTTTCTTCAAGCTAAGGGCTTTGACTTAAAGGCATTCATTGATGATAATAAAAGAAGTCACTTTACGCATACCAAAAGTATCTTCTCGCAGACTATTATATATTACATCATGTATATTCGCTATTTAGATTATTACCCCCGCTTTAGCGAAATACTCCTTACTCTTTCAGAGAAGAAACTTCTTGAGTTATTCTTATTTGAGCTAAATTTGGTTTACGATTCAGAGGAGCATGACATAAACTGCATGTTTTGGAGTGATAAGACTGTGCTGGAAGCTGCAAACAAAGTAAAAGGAGATCATAGCGAACAAGATAAACTTGTTGGTCTGATTAGCAGCAGTGAGATGATGAAAAATACTTTGACAAAAGAACCAGAAAAAGAATAGCCTATGCTATATTTTGGCGCAACTAAATTATATCTTTGCATCTATAAATAAAATAATACAATTATGGCAAAAGATCTTTTCAACAGATACATTTGGCTTGTAGATACTATTTACAATGCGGGTAAAATTACGCTAGATGATATTAACCGGAAATGGATGCGGAATGCGATGTCGGAAGGTAATCCTATCCCGAAAAAGACATTTCACAATCAGCGTAAAGCCATTGAAGCAATGTTTGATATCAACATTGAATGTACCAAAAATACATACGAGTATTACATCGACAATGCAGAAGATCTGGAACGAGGAGGTGTGCGACGTTGGCTGATTAATAGCTTTGCGGTAAATAACCTGATAAACGAAAGTCATAAACTCAAACAACGTATTTTGTTTGAAGACATCCCCTCTGGGCAACAACATCTGACTACCATTATTGAAGCGATGCGTGATGGGTTGAAATTAAATATGAGTTATCAGGCCTACTGGATGGAGGAGCCTTCGGAATTCGAAGTAAAACCCTATTTTGTAAAAGTCTTTAAACAACGCTGGTACTTGATTGGGCAAAGTGATAAACTGCGTATTTATTCCTTGGACCGTGTAAAAAGTCTTAGTCCGGGAACAAGTAAATTCAAAATACCTTCAGATATTCAACCTGAGACATTTTTCAATGATTGCTATGGTGTTATCATTGGAGATGATTCAGTTGCGCAGGAAATAAAAGTAAGACTCTCAAGGCGACAAGCCAATTACATGCGCACGTTGCCTTTGCATCATTCTCAGCAAGAAATTGAAACGAATGAGAATTATTCAATATTCAAATTCTTTATCAAACCTACATTCGATTTCCGACAAGAATTATTGTCGATGGGTGAAGATGTAGAAGTCATTTCACCTCTATTGTTTAGAGAGGAAATGAAGAACGTCGTAAAAAAGATGAATGTAAATTATTATTGAAGTATAAATAGAAATGAAGCAGTCAGTAAGACATAAAAGATAATTACAGGCAGCTCATAGGGTAAAATCTCATGTTCTTGCTTTGTCTGACTTAATAGTAATAATTTGTATATTTGTTGAATAACAAGGTGATTTTTTTTATTGTTCAGCTTCCATTTCCATTCAAACCCTGTGGAGCTATCTTTTCTTTCTGCCTGCTATAAGAGCATTCAATAATCTTCTGAATCATTGATAGGAGCATAAATAAATATTTATTCGGGTTCAACGCTTAAAACCTTTGTAAATTTCTTTCAATATTAAATAACGATACAAAAGTAACGCATTCTTTAAATTCAACATCTTGTATCTAAAAAAGCTATCATGATATGGCAAAAACAACTTTCCCTAGAAATCAATTCTTTGACCTTGTTTGGACTGAGCCTTTGGCAGCCATTTCAAGGAAATACAATATTTCCTACACTTGTCTGCGTGAAGTTTGCAATGAAATGGCTATTACCATTCCGCCCAATGGCTATTGGTCTAAACTGAAATTTGGCAAACCGGTTACAAAAGAGAATTTTAGGGAATCGACCAAAGCAAAACAAGAAATATCCCTATGGTTAAGAACTGATGAAGATACAGAAGAGTACTTTTCAAAAGATACAACTGCACTAAACAAAAATAAAACTGTAATTTCAAAGAAACTCAAGTCTGAGGATACGAAAAAAATTAGTCCCCGAAATGTTGATCCGATAATTACCATAACTAAAGAATTCTACAATAAGAAAGGCCATAGCAATTGGGATTCAAAAAGAGGAAATACCTTTTTGATAGACGTTTCAACAGCTTTAGTGCCACGTGCTTTGCGTGTAATGGAGCAATTTGTCAATATGATGAATGCTTGTGGACATTCGGTAATTGGAAAGGCTGGCAAAAGCTATGCTGTAATTTATGGAGAAGAGCTTCAACTATCAATAGCTGAAAAATCAAACAGAATTAATTATCAGGATGGTAGTTGGTATAGTTCAAGATTAGAATACAATGGTAAACTATGTCTAAAGTATTATTATTTATATCCCAGAAGAGAATGGACTGACAGCACTATTCTTTTAGAAGATAAGCTTTTTGACATAGTTGCAAAACTCGAAGTAATAGCACACAATGAGAAAACTCAACGGGAAGAAAGAGAAATATATTGGGCTGAACAAAGCCGTAAAGAGCAAATAAAAAAGGATCTTATAGCTATAAAAGAAAGAGAATTGTCAGATTTCAAATCAACACTTCAACTCGCAGGTCGTTATCAGAAAGCCATAGAGTTAAGGAATTATATAAGTGCATTTGAAGATAATGCAATAAAAAACAATTCGCTAACAGAGGAACAACAAAAATGGATTGAATGGGCGCGTAAAAAAGCAGATTGGTACGATCCATTTATTGAAGCCTACGACTTAGCTTTAGATGGTGCTAATCGAGAGACTCTCACATGGCAAAGCAAATGATATTAATCAGAGCTATTCAAAGCATCATGTGTGTTCAACACTTGTAGATGTTCATTGCCAATGAACAAGCGTTTTTAATGAACAAGCAAAAGCTACCAAGCAAGCCAGGTTGCTTAATACGAATCGTTCAGCAGTGCAAATTTCAACTTTAATAACTAGCATCGAACTGCATCATTACTCATGTAAGTTTAGAGGAAAGCAAGAACCCTTATTTTTCACAACATCTTTTATAAATGAAAAAAAACTTCACTTACAAAATGAAACTCGCAATACAAATTAGTTGTTGAGATACAGTAATTGACTGTCAAATAATATCAAAGCACCTAACAATATATGACTAGCTCTAAAAACTTTAGGTTTTCATTATGAGTCATATATTGAGTGTTCTCTATTTATTACTTGCAATTCATAACTTTGATTTCTACTCTTCGGTTCTTCTTGCGGTTTGCTTCAGAAGTATTTGGAACTAATGGTTCGTTTTCACCTTTACTTTCAGTAGTCATTTTATTTGCAGGCACGCCTTCAGCATTGAGTTTCGTTTTCACACTATTTGCTCTTCTCAGCCCAACCCGAAAATTGTTTCTGCATGTTCCCCAATTACAAGTGTGACCGATAATCCGTAAACACCGGTTGGGGTTTGCGTTGAGCATATCACGAAGTTCTTTTATTTCTGAGTTTTCATTATTCATCGTTTTATTGGAATTCTTTGTAAAATTGATGGTGATCGTTGATACTGTATCTAATGGTTGTTCTACTACATTTTCTTTTTCAATAGGAGTATAGTCTTTGATGACTGGCTGTTCTACAGCAACTACCGTAACAGTTTCTACTTTTTGAGGGGCAACCACCGTGTCCATTTTTTGAGCAGGTTCTGTTGGTCGGGTAATCACCTGAAGTTTATCAGTAATCATTACTTTCAGTGGTTCAGTCAGACGGAAATAGACACCTACTTTAATTCCTACCGACACAGGAGTTACCTTCGTGGTTAGTGTACTTGCCAAAACACCATTGTACATACCATCTAGCTGGTAAATTTCTTTCGTATCTGCTTTCAATGCATTGTTCAATCCGTAGTTGATATAAGCTCCAAGATATAGGTCAACTTTTGGTGATAAAGTGTAAAGCCCTCCCAAATCAGCTATTGCCATATACGATGGTCGCAATGATAGTTTGCCATTATGGCTCTCAGTAATAGTTGTAAAACCATATTCGGGTAAGTCGCTTAGCTCTGCATTTAATCGGGAGTAATAACCGGTAGTCGTTATGCTACCACCAGTTGTTTTAAAACGACTACTAATGGGAATAGATATCTTGCCACCGGCCGATCCTTGAAGACTTATTTTGTTGCTCAGTGCATGTCTATATTGAAGGGTTAAGGGAATATCCATAAACAAGGCTTGTTGTTTTTCCTGCCAGTTCTTGTAATTGGCGCGAAACTCAAAGTTCTCTCCATCAATATCCACTTGTGGTGTTGCCGATAGGTAGTTTACAGTCGACCGGGCGTTGAACCATTGCAGTCCGAGTCCGGATTGTACTCCCCAGTGTTGATTAAAAAAATAGCTGTATCCTGCATTTATTGAGTTTCCGAACCTACCGCTTTGTGTCCCGTTTTGCAAATCGTCCGAGAGATTATGTAACCCGCCTCCAACGGTCAAGTGTAGATACTGTTGCTTCTCCTGTGCTTGAAGCAAACTGCAAAAAAGAAAGCCCAGTGCAATTGTAATATATCTTTTCATTTATATTTTCGTTTACAAATTAATGTTGTTTTAGTAATGAATAAGCTTTGCAGTAGCAAAAAGAGCTACTGCAAAGCTTATTGTTAGTTTGCCACAATGACTTTGAATAAGAATGATTGCCCGTCGGCTGTAGTTACACGTCCGGAGTACATACCATTCATTATCGGAAGTTTAATTGTGTTTATCTTTTCAACCTTCGTTGAATAGTACACACGAATACCCTGTGATGAATAGACGGATAGTTCAGCTCCCTTCAAATCTAACTCCATAGCCTCATCGGTAATTTCCACCGTGCAGGTTTGGTTTGCTCTTACCATAGTAGGATATGCAGTTACCTTTTTAATCAGGGGTATATTCAACACCTTAGGATATGAATAAAGTATTTCGCCATCAGTAGTGGTGGCCTGTATCGAATAAGTTCCCACCAATCCTTTCGGATCGCTGTAGAACTGTTTAGTAGCACCGTCAATAGCTACTCCGTCTTTGTACCACTGGTAAGCACTGAACATCCTTGTACTATTATCCAAAACCAGCACCCGATTGTACTTTACAGCAATATATTCTGTTGGGATATTGACTGTAATTACAAAGTCATAAGCAGCACTTTCTACACCTGAATCATTTTTCAGTTGCAATGTTCCTTTGTACTTTCCGGGTCTTGTCCCTTTCGGTACGCTAATGGTTATCCTTCCATCCGCCCCTGTAGTTGCTAAAACGGTATAGCTTACATTCTGCATGCCTACTGCCAAGGCAGCTGCTTCAAAAGTTATCTTATATTGTGTTGGACCTCCATTAACAACGTTATAGGACAAAACTAAGTCAGTGTTTGCTGGATTGATAATTGGATTCGATAAGGGTTCTAATGTAATGGCACCTGAAGATATCTCAGCTCCCGTGGCTACAAAATTAGCAGGGGCGCTATAATTTCCGGCAGCACTACCGCCCAAAGTATAAGCTACCGTTATCCTTTTATTGGTCCCAACAGTAGCATTGTCATAACTTGCTACGGCAGTAACGGTAACCTTGCCCGCATCACTTGCCACTACACCCGATAAGGTTCCTACAGTTGATGTTGCCACATTGTTTCCATCATACACTTTACTAAGTGTTATGGTAGGGGCAGTTATTGTCAGTGATTTTGGAGTAATATTACCGTTGGCAGACACATAACTGATATCATAATTACCCGTTACATCTGCGCTGCCCTTTTTAATGGTAAGCCCTGAGGCAGTCAATACATGTGTTGTTGTTCCAACCGTTGCATTATTGAATGTTTGTGTAGGAGCTAAATTTATCGCATCACCAATGGCCAATGCTCCAACAGTAGGGACAGCTGTAGAAATAGTTGTGCCATCATAGGTTTTGGTATCTGCTACGGCTGTTACGGTTACACCCAACTTATTGATCGTTCCTGTAGCCTGCGCATAGCTAATATCATAATTGCCTGTTACATCTGTAGTACCATTCTTTATAGTCAGTCCCGAAGCAGTCAGCACATGTGCTGTTCCAACCACAGCATTATCGAATGCTTGTGTAGGAACTACATTTATCGCATCACCTGTAGACAGAGTTCCTACTGTAGGAACAGTTGTAGAAACTGTCGTTCCATCGTAAGTTTTGGTGTCGGCTGTTGCTGTTACAGTTACTGCCAGTTTATTGATCGTTCCTGTAACAGTTGTATAGCTGATATCATAATTGCCCGTTACATCTGTACCACCATTCTTTATGGTAAGCCCCGAAGCAATCAGCACATGCGTTGTTCCAACGGTAGCATTATCGAATGCTTGTGTTGGAACAATATTTATTGCATCACCGGCAGCTAATGCTCCTACAGTAGGAAGAGCAGTAGAAACAGTCGTTCCATCGTAAGTTTTGGTGTCGGCTGCTGCTGTTACAGTTACTGCCAGTTTATTGATTGTTCCTGTAGCAGTTACATAGCTGATCTCATAATTGCCCGTTACATCCGTGCTACCATTTTTTATGGTAAGCCCTGAAGCAGTAAGTACATGTGTGGTTCCAACTGTAGCATTATCGAATGCTTGTGTAGGAACTACATTTATCGCATCACCTGTAGCCAGAGATCCTACGGTAGGAACAGCTGTAGAAACAGTTGTACCATCGTAGGTTTTCGTATCAGCTACGGCTGTTACGGTTACGCCTAGTTTATTGATTGTTCCGTTAGCCGTTGCATAACTGATATCATAATTGCCTGTTACATCTGCGCTGCCATTCTTTATTGTCAGCCCCGAAGCAGTCAGCACATGCGTTGTTCCAACCGCAGCATTATCGAATACTTGCGTAGGAGCTCCGTTTATCGCATCACCAGTGGCTAATGTCCCAACGGTAGGAATAGCTGTAGAAACAGTTGTGCCATCGTAGGTTTTGGTGTCGGCTGTTGCTGTTACAGTTACTGCCAGTTTATTGATCGTTCCTGTAGCAGTTGTATAGCTGATATCATAATTGCCCGTTACATCTGTGCTACCCCTTTTGATAGTAAGTCCTGTAGCCGTTAGCACATGCGTTGTTCCAACGGTAGCATTATCGAACACTTGTGCAGGAGCTACATTTATCGCATCATCGGTAGCTAATGTTCCTACCGTAGGAATAGCAGTTGAAACAGTAGTGCCATCGTAGAATTTTGTATCGGTCCTGGCTGTAACGCTCAATGCTTTTTTATTGATAGTTAGTTGCTGAATTACATTAGCAGCTGCAGCATAAGTAGCGTTACCAGCTTGCGAGGCTGTAATGTTAGCTGTGCCTGCACCCACAATAGTCACAGTAGAACCCGATACGCGTGCTGCTGCTGTATTATCGCTACTGTAACTAATGGCTAATCCGGAAGTGGAAGTTGCAGTTAAATCATAAGGTGAGTCACCATAGGTTTTAGTATCCAATGCTCCGAAAGAAATGGTTTGAGGGGTAGACTGTACCGTAAAGCTCTCATCAGCACCATTTGTTGTTCCCTCAGCATTTACACCAACTACCCTGTAGTGATAAGTGGTATTAGGAGTTAAACCTGTAATAGCAGAACTAACTGCAGTTGCCGATGTTCCCGTAACCGGGCTTTGAGCAGCAGCAACACTTGTTCCATAACTGGTTGTCAAACCATATTCGAACGTTACAGCTGTGCTGGCATTGTTTGCATTTACGCTACCGTTAAGCGTAGCCCCCGTCGAACTAATGCTGGTTGCAGCATTGGTGGTTACCGTTGGAGCAGACACATACGTAAACTGATCAGAAGTACTCGTTGCACTCGTTCCCCCGGCAGTTGTAACTGTAATATCTACAACTCCTGGCGATCTTGCGGGAGCAGTTGCTGTAATCTGTGTCGCTGAGTTAACCGTAAAGTTGGTGGCATTGGCTGAGCCAAATTTCACGGCAGTAGCAGCTGTTAGGTTGGTTCCGGTAATGACAACCGATGTACTTCCCGCTGTTGATCCACTTGTAGGCGATATAGCTGTTATAGTTGGTGCAGCAACATACGTAAATCGGTCAGCACTACTTGTTGCACTTGTTCCATCTGCGGTAGTTACCCTCACATCTACTGTGCCGGTTCCGGTAGAAGCGGTAGCTATGATTTGTGTATCTGAATTAACGGTATAAGATGTAGCAGTCGTTGTGCCAAATTTCACGGCAGTAGTGCCTGTAAAGTTGATTCCGGTAATTACTACAGATGTACCACCAGCGATTGGCCCATTTGCAGGTGAAATGCTTGTAATGTTAGGAAGAGCTTTAAATGTAATATTTACTCTGAATTTCCCATACTTATTATCTGTAAATAATACGATGTAGTAGGCTCCCGGAGTTAAAGTAGTAGTTGTTCCGTTACCAGCTGCCATGTATTTCTTGGAACTTGAACTTGCGTCGTAGCTTGTCGAAACCAGAAATGCAAATTCATTTGTTGCAATTTCATTTGATGAAGCAGATAAAGTAATTGTACCGCTTTTAGGAAGAGTTACCTTATATCCTTTCGAAGGATATGATTTAACAGTACTAGCACTAGCAAGGTACATTGATGGTGCCAATGTAGAAGAAGACATATCTACATCATCCGTAGGGGCAAAAGGAAGAGTAATTTGGTCGTAAAATGATTCTGTTGGAGCAGTTGCAACAGTAGTAAATGTAAGGTCTGTCCCATTAGTTGTTCCGCCGACATTAACTCCATTTACCCTGTAATGATAAGTGGTACCCGCCGTTAATCCTGTAATTATTTTGCTTACCGGGGTAGCTGTACCACCCGTAACCGGACTTTGATCAGCTGTAACGATTGTTCCGTAACTGGTTGTCAAACCATATTCAAACGTTACAGTAGTACTGGCATTTTTTGCATTGATACTTCCATTGAGGGTAGCCCCTGTCGAAGTAATGCTTGTAGCTGCATTGGTGGTTGCTGTTGGAGCAACCACATACGTAAACTTATCGTTTATATTGGTTGTACTTGTTCCGTTTGGAATTGTAATAGTGATATCTGTAGCTCCTGCAGAGCCCGCAGGCGAAACAGCTGTTATCTGCGTGGATGAATTTACCGCAAAACTTGTGGCATTCGTTGAACCAAATTTCACTGCTGTGACATCCGTAAAACCTGCTCCTGTTATAGTAACAGAAGTTCCTCCGACTATTGGACCGCTTGTAGGAGAAACACTGCTGATGGTTGGAGGGATACCATTTATCAGGACACCGGTGGTTGCCCCCACGTAATACAAATTCAATTCAGCATCTTCGCCAAAATCACTACTTATTGTCCCACCATTAAGCTCGATCGCACTGCCAACGGTAACGCCATCCATATCCAAATCACCGGAAGCCACTGTATAACGAAATACCAGATTCTGAGAACCGGAGCCAGCCAAATAGGATGCTTGTACAGTACCACCTGTATTAAGGGTTATCGGGAGTTTGGGTGTTCCCGTTACATTGATAAGCGAATCAAAAGATACGGTAAAATTAAGGGCATCCCCTATTTTGTAAGTATTATTGGCCGGAACGCTAACACTTTGCACCTGAGGTTTGAATGTAATTCTCAAATAGGCTTTATCCCCGCTGGCATCATCATCAGCAACGAAGTTGAAGTAGGTGTTTGGCACAGTACTACCCGTAATAATCAGCGTGGCATCTGTTGCGCTGGTGGGTACAATCTTAGCACCCAAGGCAGAAGTAGGCAGGTACAATGAAAACCAGCCGCGAGATGATACCGGGGCATTGGTCAAAAGAACCGAAGCGTTGGATAAAGTCGGGAATGTTGATAGACCTGGAATTGAATTCTGCTCCCAACCGTTATCATCTGTCAGAGTGACTGTAGCCGTCGGGCTGCCCTGTATATCCATGACTCTAAAAAAGAGTTTTGCCCTAGAAAGGACAGATCCGCTTCGAGGCAGCCTAAATTTCAGGGCAGCTTGAGCCAGATTCTCGTTGTAGGTGGGAGGAATCGATGTTCCTACGTAATTTGTGACAGCCGAAAAATCCTCAGATACATAATTAGTCTCCATGATTGGAGTCGGTACAGCAAGGCCAGGATCAAAAGCATCATTCCGGAAAGCATCCCGGATGAGGGGTAAGTTAATTGTTTGTGCATGAATACTCATTGAATTAGCAAACAGAGCCATACACAATATAACAAGACTTCGTTTAATAACTTGCAGACTAAGAATACGAAATTGTAATGTTTGTTTCATCGTTTTTTCTCAAAATTTTATTGAAATTAAAGCAAAATATAAAGTACCAAAGAATAAAGATTCTATAAGTTTGAAATAATATTTTTGTTGAACACAAAGAGTACTAAGTTGTAAAAATGCCTGTTACAATACCCGTCGCAAAACAGTTTTTTATCATTGATCATTAATAAATAGGTCGTTGTGCCCTGGAGTTGTTGCTCTCTATTGTTTTCCCATCTTGTCCACTACTTCGTCTTGTTCAATATAAATAAGCACCTCCGTTGACCGAGATCACATACCCATCCCAACAGAGGAACTTACTTACACCGTGCTTATCAAAGAGTACAAAACCGGTGCGCCATTTTGATAAGCAACTAAAAAAGGAGTACAATCTAATTATTCGTTGATTTTAGCTGTTCCCAAAGCTTCTTTTGCATTTCAGGGCTAATGGCCTTTACCAGTTCGGCATTGTACGATACAGAGCCGGTGGGTTGAGGTGCTTCATTTATACCGTAAATCTGATTGGAGGCAATAGCGTAGCTGCGACCAACGGCAGCCTGCGATGTTGGGTCAATAATAGGATCTACGTTGGTTGTAATGATTGAAATAGTACCGTCGCTATTGAGTTTGATATCGAAAGTGCGGAATTGCTCCGGAAACTCGCGTAGCGACTTTGTCTCCACTTCCCAGAAACCATATTCTGCCGACTTACCGTTATCAGCAGCGAGAGGCGTTACAGTATTCAGATGACGGTGACCGGCTACCCAGAGTATCAGATTGGGGAACGATTTCAGTTGGCTAATGAGGTTTTGCTCGCTTGTGTAGCCGGGGGCGGGCACCCACGAAAAGGGTGAGCTGCCGGCAGCAACGCCAATTGGCACATGAGCCGATATAATCATCAGTTGGTTGGCTGCCTGACCGGCTTTAAGTTGTGACATAAGCCAACTATAACGTCCGTTGTTAAGCACTCCATGCCCGTAGATACCTTCAGCCACCGGTGAGTCGCTGTCGTCTTGCGTATCATCAAGTACAATTACTTTTATCGGTATTTGCGTGTTGGTCATAAAAGAGTAGCAACCCGGAATTGTATCGTAATTATTTACTTTCTTCTGATTAAAACCATGCCCTACAGGCGACGTGCCTGTATTATTAAATTCTTTCATCCACTCCTGTTTCGAAAGCGAACGGCGGTCAGGGTCAGGAGTTACAGTTGGGATCACATTCATCTTAGCCACTACTCCTTCGCCTATAATTGTACCGTAGGGTGTTTTTCCATCAATTGTACCCATAGAGTAAGTGCTTTCATTTATAGCATTGGGCTCTGATGGATTTAGGATATTACCCAGCTGAAGAATTTGACTGCCAACAAAGGCATTTCGCAATTTCTCATTTACCGGGTCTGACCACACGGGCTTCGATCCGATAAAGAAATGGTCGTGATTACCTACGGTAGCATACCAGGGGATTGATTTATCAAGTCCTTTGGCTATAAATTCATCCTGATAATCATTATTGGGTCCGAGAACTGGGTCTTTTTTACCTCCGGAGTAAGGTTTAATTGTACCCCCGTCGAGCACATCGATAAACCACCGCAGTTCGTTGCGCTGGGTGCTGTTGGCTAAATCGCCTAATGCCAATCCGAAGTCAAAAGCTTCCTTCTGGTGAATGCCGTTGATTGTCTGTACTGCTGCGTCGAGCATTTGCGTGGTGTAAAGCATTAGGGGTGCATAAACAGAAATGGCATTGTCGAACTTTGCTTGTCTGAAAAAGATGCATTGTGCCGGTGATTCTTCGTCGGTGATATGCACATCGGTGATGGTGAAAAAACGAGCCAGTTTTATTGCTTTATTAGTTGCAGTCGGTTCATTGTAGTTTGCGGGCATGAGGTCCAATCTTTTCTGACAAGGCAGTCCGGGACCATACGAAAACTTACCGTAACCGTATTGGTCGAAGAGATTGGGCTGGTCAATACGAACCTTTGGTATTGCTGTTACCAGAGTGGGTACCAACGTTCTCTCAAGAGTAGTGTAAACCGGACCTGTGCGGAAGCTCACCATCGAACCATAACTTGTTACATAAGGGTTGGCAAGTCCCAGAGATTTTGTTCGCTTCTCCTTTTTTGGTAACAGATTCATCACGTACGGATAAATAAAATACGTTGTATTTGGGCGAAGTTTCGTTAGTGTGACACTTGTTGCTCCATTTGTGAATCTGATAGACTGTACAACCCCTTTATTGCCAGTCGGTAGTGTATTGATAGTGTCTACCGATATACCGTACGAATATTGCGCTGTAGTTTTTGGATCGCTCATGCTAAACACGGCCGAAGTAGCAGTTATATCTGTCACTTTACCATCATGTCCTACCTGCATTTGCCCGTTTGAAGCGGAAGGTAATGCTGATGATTTTTTGGTGTTGGTTGTCTGGCTCCAGCCGGTAAGAGTGATTAGCAACATCAAGGCTGATACGGTTACTAATTTTTCGAAATCAAAAGATGTATTATTTCTCATTGGTTCTATGTTTTAAATAATGTATTAATGCTTAATAATTGATAGTACTACTTAGGGTTTGCTAAAAACCCTTTAATGTGCTAGATTTAAACGATGATCCTCTCAATTTCTTTGCACCGTAATCTAATCCTGAAAAAACAAACTGAGTTTATCTGTAGACTCTATTTATCAGTTGATGATGATCTGTGAGCGTGCTCACAAGTCTGATCACCGTATCATTTCGGATAGTTATCCAAATACTTTTTCTTCAATGCTTGTATTAGTTCCGGTGTCATTTTTAATTTTTCAGACAAATATGTTTTCATTCCACCTTTCGTATTGTCTATTATATCCAGACTCGTCTTTATATATTGATAATTTACAGTTAACGAACGGTGCAATAGTTCGCCCCTATTGTCATCATAATTTCTATTTATCCCTCTAATATAAGAATTAGCAGCATTTGAAATATATAGGTTTGTTTCCAGATAATTACTTATAATAGTTTGACGATCGACACCCAATGCTGATAATAGTAACACTGTTGCAAAACCAGTCCTGTCTTTTCCTGCGGAACAATGATAAATAGTAGCTTTACCCGTCGTTGCTAATTGATTTAGAAAGCTTGTGTATTGTTTCTGACAAACCGGATCATTTACAAGACTTCTGTACAGTGGAATAAACATGGTGTCAAGAGCTATGATACTTTTTGCGTTCAACCAACAATTAATTGAATCTGGAGAAGGAGGCGTTGAAATGGGCAGTCTGATTAGCTCCACGCCTTTAGGAAGTGAATCTTTAGCGTTCTCTTGTTCACTATCAGTTCGAAAATCTACATCTACTTTTATTCCGGCACTTTCCACATATTCCCTGTCGGCTGGTGTAAGTTTATTCAATGCTCCCGACCGAAACAACTTGCCCCATTTTATGTTATATCCATCCTCTGTAGCTATACCACCTAAATCGCGGAAGTTAGTTTGTCCCTTTACCGGCAAAGCGGTTTCTGTCACAATAACACTCTCTTGATTGTTTTTTACCACCTTATAATAATAACGAATATTAGCGTGGTTGAACAGTAACTTAACTGAGTCATTTTTTGTGCTTGCGTCAGGCAAAGATTTTACTAATGCAGTCAGGCTGTCTAGCTTGTAGATTCGCCAGTCTTCGGGGGTTGAAAACACAAAAGACACGGTATCGGTATCAGAACCTTGTGTACGGGTTACAGTAATATCCTTTAGAATATTTCTATAAGCTGGGGCGGTTCGGAAGCTCACTAGTGGACCATAACTTGTCACAAAAGGGTTGGGGATTCTGATGGCTTTTGATTGCTTCTCCTTACTTGACAACCTATTTACCACATACGGATAAATATAATACTGCGTGTTAGGACGAAGTTTCGTCAGTGTAATACTTGTTGCCCCTTTTGCGAATGCAATTGAATGCCTCATGCTGTTAGTACTTGTTGGTACTATATTTATAGTGTCTACCGATATACCGTACGAATATTGCGCTGTAGTTTTTGGATCGCTCATGCTAAACACGGCCGAAGTAGCAGTTATATCTGTCACTTTACCATCATGTCCTACCTGCATTTGCCCGCTTGACGCTAAAGGCAATGCTGATGATTTTCTGGTGTTGGTTGTCTGGCTCCAGCCGGTAAGAGTGATTAGCAACATTAAGGCTGACACGGCAACTGATTTCTCGAAATGAAAAGCTGTATTATTTCTCATATGTTCAACGTTTTAAATAATGTATTGATAATTGATAATATTATTTATTTGTTTCTGCTCAACTATTGATCAATTTTTGTTGAAACACCATTATTCCATTAGTTAAACTATCAGAACAATGCTGAGTCTTGTTATCATGCTTTCACCAATTTCTTTTCAACAATACCGCGGGTAGTAATCAGCTTAGCTATGTAAATGCCTTTGCGTAATAAACTTATCGATACAAGTTCCCGATTCGTTATCGTTTGCTTTATCAGTATGCTGCAATGTAAGTCGCTGACGATTAGCTGGGCGGTTTCTTCCAGTCCTTCAATATAAAAGCTGTCGTTAATAGTATCTTGCACTAGTTTTAAAGCAGTTCCGGTCGTGGTAGCTTTCGCTACTGTTGATAATTCATTTTGGCTGGTCATAAAGGCTACTTTTTTAATGTAAGATGTACCATTAGTTATGGTAAGAGTTGGTAAATTATGGCGGCAAAACAAACGCTTTGCCGCCATTTCAGAAAACAATCAAATTAATCAAGGTATAATAATTGAAAACAAATCGTTGGGAATGTTGGGATACTGTGAGTTGGGTTGATTTGCTCATACATTTAGATAGTTTAAAATTAAACAATAGATTAATTGTACAAATATTAATTTAGTAGCTCTATGTATTTGATTTGTATTTAAATATACAATCAGTTTTGTATTTCGATAAAATATTAAATTGTAAAAATTTATCGGCTAAGCATGAAAACACCATTACTTCTGTCAGCCAATTGAATGGGTAGAATGGATTGCAATTAAAAATGACACTGTTCCAGCCTTTTGCACATGGTGTGCAGGTAGACGTCTCCCCGGTTTTTTAGGCTTCCATATGGCCGCCCAATAGTTATTTAAGTATGTAGCAAAGATAACTCAAAATAATTACAGTGTTAGGAAGCAAAAACCCTCATAGAATTAGTGTAAACCCTAATTGGCGGGTGCGAAATACAATAAATTAGATATAACAACATCGCCCCAACATCTTTTGATAAGATAGTTGGGGCGATTTAATGGAAACATCAATTGGTCGGTAATTAGCTCATTACCGGATTCAAATATCTACCCAGCCACATTTAATGGCATATAGTATCAGGTTAATAGTATCGGGAGCATTTGTTTTCTTTAGCAGCAAAGATCGACGCGCCTCCACTGCTTTTACGGATCTGTAAATCTTTTCGGCAATTTGTGAAACCGTAAGACCCTGACAAAGATAGCGGAGCACTTCCATCTCATTATCCGTAATTCCATGATCAACTTTGACCAACGATTTGGGCGCAATTTGTTTCTGCGTGGTTATATTGACAATGATTTGGCGTAACAATTCGTTGGAGAAAAAGCATTCACCTCCGATGAGTGTTCTCATGGCTTTCTCCAAATCTTTTTTGCCAGCAGTTTTTAGCACAAAGCCCATAGCTCCTGCGCTTACCATATCGGAGTAGTTGGCCTTTTCGCTGAGCATGGTGAGCACCAATACCTTTAGTTCTGGTTGGATTTTTTTTGCTTTCTTCAAAGCTTCCAGTCCGCCCATAATCGGCATTTCTATATCCAGAATGACTAAATCGGGAGTATGTGTATCAAGTAATTCTACAAACTCTTTTCCATTTTCAGCTTCAGCTACTACCACACCTATTCCTTCTGTTTCAATCAGCAGTTTCATTCCTTCACGAAACAAAGCATGATCATCGACGAGTATAATTTTCTCCATATTTCAACGGTTTATGTTTATCGCAACTACTACATCATAGTTCCACTAAAGCTCTTATTCTTTAAATAAATTCAGGTCCGAATATTCATCCAACGGAAGTTTAAAAAAGGCTTTCATGCCATTCTTCGGACTGGAATCAATATTGAGTTCCCCTCTCATCTGCTGCACCCGGTTTTGAATATTCATTAGACCCAGTCCATCTCCTTTTTGAGCCACCTCGTGCCAGTCGAACCCAATACCATTATCCGTATACACAAAGGTAATTATATTTTTAGCTTTATCAAAATCAAATTGAATCTCAATATTTGTTGCACGGGCATACGTCAGGGTATTTTTAATTAACTCTGTAGTGATTCGATATAATGCCATCTCTGTAACCCGACTAAACCGATTGGTGCTATTATAAGTAAAACTGATTTTAATCTTTTGCGTCTCATTAATTCGCTCTGTAAAATGTATCAGGGCGTTTACAAAACCTGTTTTCATCAATAACCTCGAGCTTAGGCCACGAGCCAATTCGCGGGTGGACTGTATAGCACTTTCAATGCTTTCATTTCCTTTTAGGGTAATAATTTTGATCTTCTCAACGTCATCTGTCTCCGACAACCATTGGAAGTATAACTTTATGATGGAGAGTAGTGGCCCCATCCCGTCGTGTAGTTCACTGGAAAAGCGATTCCGTTCCCGCTCCTCAACCTCTATAGTCACTTGCAACAATTTATTCTCCGCCTCCACCTTTTCGGTAATATCCCTATTCGACACCCGTAGTCCGAGAGATTTACCGTTCACAATTATATCCCGGCAGACATGACCTATCCACCGTATTTGTCCGTCTTTACGTTTGATTCTGAAGTTGAGCTCCGTACTATTTTCATTTGATGTATGATTATGCCTGTTCTTCTTGTGATTCTGCCAACCAGCACTGTCACTACGGTAAATTAAATTATCTAATAGTGCAGGATTATCTACAAACTCCTGAGGTGTATAACCTGTCATTTTTTCAACCGATGGCGACATATAAATGATTTCATTTTCAGGGCTTTTCCAATATTCCCAATCATAAGTAAAGTCCGCAATTGTTCGAAACTTTTCTTCCGTAAGTTGAAGTGATGAATTGAGTTCCTCCAGCTCTCGGGTACGTTCGGCAATACGCTCTTCCAACTCTTCGTTTAATTGATTTAGTTCTTGTTCCAGGCGTTTGCGGTGCGAAATGTCGGTGTGAATTCCCGACATTATCAACGGTCTACCATCGGGAGTTCTGCTCGTAATACTAGCCCGTTGGTGCATCCATACCCAATGACCATCTTTATGTTTCACCCGGCATTCATATTCGTAATAAGGCAGTTTACTTTCCAAATATCGGGTGTATGCATCATAAGTTATTTCTATATCATGGGGGTGCACTATTCCTCTCCAACCAGGGGTGACAGATTCTTTTAGAGATTTGGTCAACTCATCATACGTATAGCCAACCATTTGGGGGTACACCTGATTAAAGGCTAACTCGCCAGTTTCTACATTTATATCTACAATGCCAACATGTAATGCCTCTACAATACTGTCAAGTTTAAACCGGGTTGCAATTAAAGCTTCTTCAGTCAACTTTCTTTCGGTTATGTCATAGAGCAAACCCGTCCAGATGATGTCACCACTGGTAAGTACCCGTGGGCGCGATTCCAGACGCACCCACTTCAGCTCCTGTTGAACTGATAGCCGCCCCTGCCAGTTGAAAGGCGTCAAATTACGATTCGCTTCTTCATTTTTTTGTACAAAGTCGGATTTATCATCGGCACATATCAGGTCAACAATAAGATACGGATTTACGTCAAACTCTTGTCGAGTTACACCCAGGATTTCGCAGAACCGGTCACTTGCCAGCTCCATTTTATATGGAGGATTATCGGAGCTATGCCAGGCATTTTCGCCCCACTCTTTCAGTGAGAATACATGAATACGATAAACACCAACGGGTTGGCTATTGATTATGTCCTGGTAAATCTCATATTCCTGCAAGACTGTTGCTTTCGAAATCCTAAGCTCTTCGTTTTGATTGTCTAGTATCGACTGATTAGCCAGTAGTGCCTTAATAAGGTGTAGGCTCTCCGAACCATCACTACCGGCTATTGCCGATTTTGATTGCAGAAATTCCTCGGCTTCTTTTCTTAGTTTTGAAGATGCAGTATCCATTATATTATCCATACATGCGCTATTATTAAATACAAGCAAGTAACAAAGATAATTCATCTACTTTACGTTAAACGAATTTTAGAGATTAATTCTCAATAATTTTAGATTTTGAACACCTCATGCAATCTTACCCTGTTCCTTAGCCGATGTATTCTTCCAATATTCGAAAATTATATTATATCTACAAATTACTTACAACTAAATGATTTATTACCTAAAATAATCAAATTGTTTGAAGGAAAATTCAAAGACATTCCACTTATAATGGTGAGGAAGGTAGATGTCATTTTGGAGTCAACTGGAAGTTTGATTCTTCTATGTGAAGAAATATCAAGAAAGTTGTAAATGAAATATGAACAGGCAGTGGCTATAGCTCGAAAATGATAAATCATACACTACGAAGGATCAGCTCACCCCGACTTTGAATTGCAGGGTTAATTTGTCAACTTCTATCATCCACCTATTTTTGGCAGCTGCCACATTATCTGCTATATGACAAAAAGGACTATAAAATTCTCACCAATGTACTCTGCAAAAACAATAAATCATATAAAAGTAATATGATTTTATTTCATGCAAGGGCATATATTCTTGATATACAGCAAAATACAAATAAATAGAAAAGTTTTTCTTTACATAAATTTGAAAATTTATAATAGAAAATATGCTTATATTGCTATTGTACAGCAGTATACATGTTTTCAAAAGTTATATAATTCGAATGAAACCAGAAGTATTCTTGGCATTTCTTTTGTAGTAAACTGCGAATAAGAAATTAGTTGTATCTTTGCACAAGAATAAACTGAGAATAACCAAAGAGTTGGACATTTGTTACCAGTTTGTTACTCATCTACAACATTACACATATTATCTATTTAATTTTCAACTAGATAATTAATCAATGGGGCTGTTTGGTTTTGACAGCAGGTAGAACTGATATGTAAGCATGTCGAGCGTTGTGAAGCTGGCTCGTAAAT